>Ga0334900_1004041_pt1 | contig 10678 bp, 10 predicted proteins | sample GraSluR3_MG_2_FD_207231 | JGI IMG/M metagenome (GOLD analysis project Ga0334900, IMG submission 207231) | Sludge microbial communities from methane-producing bioreactor in Wageningen University, Netherlands - Granular Sludge_31_08-R3 | ecosystem: Engineered > Bioreactor > Anaerobic >...
GGGAGAAACAGCACAAAGTGCCTGTCAAACTGCTTGATGCAGTCTGGCTCCATTGCACAAACCTCGCTGACCCGTGTGGGGAAAAGCCTCATAATCCAATATACAACCCGAATATGAAGCTGTATTTCCGGCATCAGAAATAACCGGTCAAGCTGGCGCTCAACAAAAGGCGGAATCAATTTTTCATCATAGTGTAAAGGCTGAACGAATGGATTTCCTGCGAAATGATTGTATAGCTTCCGGCCTTCCCATCCCTGCATGACATCAAAAAAGTTCTTTATTACCTGCCATATTCCGTTCTTGACCTGCTCCTTCGTGCAATTCTTATCCAGATATGCTTTAAATTCGGCAACAAAGGATGGCGTGCTGCAATACAGCGCATCTTCTTTACCCTGCAATTCTAAAAACTGCAGGAACCATATCAGCCGGATTACATGTTGCCGGGCTGATGATACGCGCATGCCGCCAAGCAGTTTCAGCACAATGAAGTATTTGGCTGCTTCCTTAAACTGCTCCGGAACATTCACAAAGTGGATCACACAAGATCTGTCAGCCGGATGCTTTTTTAGCCTGTCGCAGTGCCATATATCATCCCAAAAGCAATCGCTGCTTGAAATGCTGGCAACAAAGGCGCAATATTCAGCCTTACGATCTTCCTGAAAGTTTTCCTGTACCACAGCGTTACTTGGCATGCCCACCACCTCCAAAAGCTGTCTCAATTTTTGTCACCGCATCCGAGTAGGAATCAAGCAGCGCCTTTTCCTGCTGATACTGCCGGTATAGATGGTAATCCGCAATTCCCATTTCCCGGTAGGACTCAACAAGCCCGTCCACAATGGTACGCTGAGAGTCCCGTAGGGATATCCAGTATTGCAGATAGGGTTTCCCTGTGCACAGGTTTTTACAGTTGACGCAGCTAAACGCTCGGTTGCGCTCCCTGCATTCCCCATCAGCAAAAACACGCATACAAAATCCCAATTCAACCCTGCGCTTTTCCAAGCGAAAGTCCACAAACAACAAACGACGCTGCTCTTCACTGAATTGATCAAGCTGCTCATTGTTCAACAGAATATCAAATTTTCCCTTGAAAAAGGAAGTGTTCATCTCAGCAAGCCGCTTCTTTCGAACCTCGGCGTAATACCTCATTGAGGTTTTCCGTGAGAGATGGCTCAGCCAATAAGCGAGCTCCGTCATGGATGCTCCGCTTTCCACCAGCGTGACGGCAATGGTCTTTCGGAACTGCCTTGTTGTGAGGTTCCAGAGCTGGCCATTTTCATCGGTAATGTGGTGCTTCGTAATCAACCGGTTTACCGCCTCACAAAACCCGTCACCGCAGGGAAGAACAGGCCGGTTGTTTCCGTTTTGGACCAAAAATATATATGGCTCGTCACATTTTTCCCGTAGGTCCTGTGTTCTCTTAATCTGACAGATGATTTCTCTTGACAGAAAAGCAGGTACCAACATTTCACAGGTATCGCCGATACCACGTTTGCGCCGAGCGCTTAATGTTTTGTGCGGTACATAACGCAGAATCATCAGCCCCTTAAAACGCGATGGTGCCAGGCAATCCTCTTTCAGCAGTATGACTTCCGACAATCTCAGTCCGGTATTAATAAAAATGCTGTATAAAACCCGGTGTGTATCACTTAACTCGTGACTATGTTTTTCAATCACCATCGCTACCGGGTCGGGGATTATCTCAGTATTTATGGACATGTTGTCCAGGTTGAAAAAGTGATACTTTGAAAATGGATTCCTTGTCGGTATCGGTGTTCGGATACTAGAATCACGCATGCTTCCGCAAAGGTAGTCTATGATTTGGCCACAGGCACGCATGGTGTTGGCAACAGACTTGATGGACAGTCTGTCCCCGCGCTTGGATAAACAGTCGTTTTCCAGATAGTTGTAGAGTTCGCGGGCATCCACATCGGATATATCTGCGAAATAGTGGATGCATGGATTATTGCCGCTGAGAAAGTTGATTCCCTTGATTACTGCGGCAAGGATCGGGGTCCGATAGCCGCTGCGGCCTTGAAGGTACCATAGCATAAAGTATTTCAGTTCCAAACGCAGTGATGCGCTATGAATTTTGGTGAAGTTGTAGCTGTTGCTTCGCAGATTGGGCCCGATCAGATAAAACAGCTGCCATATATCGTTATGAATACTCAATTGCTGACGGTTTCCCTGCCTGAAAAGTGATTTTTGCTTCTCAAACTCGGTGTCAGCAATCGTTTTTACTACATTAGCAAGAGATGTCCCATAAAATCTAGAAGCCTGTTTTTTGTTTGTAAATGCTACTTGGAGCAGTTTGAAACTCGTAACGATCTCTCGTCTGGCAGTAAATTCTGCCGATTTCCCCTGAAAATATGCCGCAAGCAAATTTGGAGGGGCATTTTCCATAATCCGGATCATTTCCGCTACTCCGATAGAATCCAGGATCGGCTGCAGACTGATTCCGGAACGCAATGCTTCTTCTAATGCCGTGAATGATGAGGTCATCTTTGCCCCTCCTTCGCCTTCTGTAGCTTATCAAACACCGCCTTAGCGATAACTGGATTGTTGTAATTACGGTATGGCGCGATAGAGTCTAAACTCTTCCAGCCAAAGTGCTCCAAAATCATCGCGTCGGAAATGTTATCCTCCGGATGAGTCGCCTGATGCTCCAGAAATTGCATGGCTTTCGTACTGCGGCCACTGTGGGTACGGATTTTTTTACTGTCAAGGCCCGCCCGAACCGCACACTTTTTCAAAATCTCCCAGTAATTGCGATATGCAAGGGGAGCACCTTGGCTGCGCCCAGCCTTCTGATTGATAAAGATCATCTGGCTGAGTAGGCCGGATTGTGTTTCCGCCCCAGCCCGTTCTGTCAAAAGATAGCTGTCCAATACTTCACGTGTCGATTGCGGGAGAAAGATGGTGCGGTGCTTGAAATCTGCGGAGGATGCATCCGGTTTGCCTTTTGACCGGCTTGGACTGATACAACCAGCTTGAGAATCATAGTCTTCAAGCTGCATGCTTAACACCTCGTCTATCCTGAAGCCTTCCAATGTGACCAAAAATACAGCCAGATCGCGCAGTGTCAGAAAGCAGGAGCAAATGGCCGCCACTTCATCATCCGTGTACCACTTGAGGTACTCCCGTTTCGCAGTCAGCCTTAATATGTGCCGATCAATAATATACTTGTATTTATAAGAACCGATCTGTCCATAGAGAAATGACTTCTGAGCTCTCTTCGCATTGTCCATTGTCTGAAACCCTATATGATGCACGCCGGTCTGCTCTAACCATTTGTAGAATTCGGTGATGACAGTGATATACTTGCTGAGTGTGCTGTAGGACAACGGCGCCCGCAGCCGAATAATACAGTCGTCCTCATAGCTCCTGCCCATGAGCCGCATTAAAAATGCCATAACATCATCTGTTACGGCATCCTCAAATGATATTCCCTGCCCATGCAGAAAGTTAAGATATACACAAAGCTTGTGTGCATACTCCTTTCCGGTACTGGTTTTTCGAATGCTTTTCAAATCCAGCCATTCATTAACTGGATAAAATGGGATACCGTGCCTTGTGATCAGCCATAGCTCCCGTTCTCCACTTGCTGATGCTTGCATCCGTGCACGCATCACCTTGAAAACTCGTTCTTCTTCCATACAAACCTCCTAAGCGATATACAATAAAATTCCTGCGGGGAACCCTACAGGTACTGATATTGTAACACGCTTATAGAAGACTGTAATGGCAAGGCTTATACCATCCTTTCTATCGTGTAATTAACTATCGTGTACAGTTCCTAAATAAACCGTTCGCATTCCAAAGGCGTCAGCCTGCGGATCAGGTTGCGCCGTTCCACGATGCATTTATTCTGACTGACATACTGGCTGCCGATGCCTTTCTCATCCCCGCGGCAAAGTGCGCCCACCACCTCTTGGTATGGCTCACAAACTGCGTGCCGGTCAGAGGTTGTAATGGTGTAGCTGATGTCCGGCTGACAGCCGAGACCATTGCCGCCGTTTTCCGGCTCCCGGTCAATGGTGTTGCCCGCAATGCAGATGGTTTCCTGCATTGCGGGACTTCCCACCAGTGGAACATTATTGCCCCCGGTACCCATACGGGCGGACATGGTGGGCGCCACAGCATGCGGACCGGTATAGCGGCTGTCAATGCCGTGATTTTCAAACAAGACGGGCTGATTATTGCCGGAGGTTCCTGCGGCGGAGGTAATGGTTGGGCAGACACCCTCGCCAATTTCAGCGCCGCCCTGCTGGGTCGCCATGACCAGCGGCTGATGCCCATGCTCCTGAGCGCGGAGCGTACCGGTGATATCTTCGGAGCAGTGCATCTGGCTGCCGCCCTGATCGTTGAGGCACAGAACTGATGGCGCAGTGCCCGTTTTAATGGTAGGGGAACACTCCGCCTGATAGCCGATTCCTCTGGCTTCGGCGCTGGCGCTGCCGCAGAAGCCTGCGGTTAGCACACAGGGGTAACCCTGTCCGGCCTGCCCGCCACCGCCGGTGAGCGAGGTGTGCGTTTCGGGGGTCAGAAAACAATCCCCGTCCCCCTTGCTGACAACGCCTGCCGCAAACAGCAGCCCTGCCGGATTTCTGCCCCCGCCGCCGTCCGCACCGGCAAGGGTCGGCGCCACACCCTCCGGCGTGAACACACGGCTTTGCTGGGTGTCCCAGCCGTTCATGCAATTGGGCTGGGATACCAGTGGAGGATGTCCTCCCATACCGGCGCGCAGTGTAGACGCCACATCCTCGGTAACATCCATCCGTTCACCGCCTTGATCGTTCAAACAGAACAGCGGCTGTGCCACAAAGGTCTGCTGCTTCATACCCGGCTGGGCTTGTACCGTCCCTGCAACATCGTGCAAATCCCGCACCTCGTCACGCTGGTTAGCGGCGAAAGCAATGGGTGTTTTTTCTTCTGTCTGGATATATCCGTGCCCGCCGCCTTCGCCGCCGTAGAGGGCGGGCCATGTTCCGGTTTCCTCAAAAATGCGGCGGCTCTGTACATCCCATGGGGTCAGGCAAGCCCCGCCTGTATCATCAGGGCATCCTTCAGCTGGGGCGGCAGCTCCTTGCCGCGGGCCTCCGCTCTGCGCAATATCCCCAAGCAGGCTGTCTTGCTTAAATAGTATTTCTGGTGCGGTCGTGCCTCCAAAATCTGCGACAAGGAAGATGCGACGGCGTCTTTGGGCGACTCCCCAGAATTGAGCATCCATGACTCTCCAAGCCAGGCTGAATTCATCTCCCAATAGGACAGCCCCAGCAGATTCCCAGCGCCCGGACTCAGGTCGAGGCACATCACAGGCACTGTACTTAATCCGGACGATCTCCTCGATGACCGCCCTGAAATCCTCTCCCTCCGAGGAGCTGAAAGCTCCGGGGACATTCTCCCAAACGAGGTATCGAGGTCGAACAAGGTGAGCTGGTACGTTTCGCTGCTCATCGGCTTTTCTCATCTCCTTCGTGATTCGTGTCTGCTCCATAAACAGACCGGAGCGCGCTCCGGCCAAGCCAGCCCTCAGGCCAGCTACGCTAAGGTCTTGACATGGGCTGCCGCCGCAAATGACGTCCACAGGCGGCAATTTCGCTCCGTCCAGCTTTGTAATATCCCCGACATGGAGCATTTCGGAGAATCGGATTTTCGTCACTTCGATGGGAAAGGCTTCGATTTCACTGGCCCATACGGGAGTAATACCGTTGCGGATAGCCGCCAATGGAAAACCTCCGATCCCATCGAAGAGGCTCCCCATGCGCATCATCACATCATCCTCATCGCCTGTGTGGGAGCCTCGGCCGGTTCGGTGCCTTTAGCTCTGCCGATAGCAAAGCCGTTTTCCTGTTCCATCACCCGGCGAACCGGGATTCCGATTTTGACCGCTTCCTCAATTTCAAGGTGCATTCCATAAGAGATGCGGTCGCCGTAGCACCACAGCTCGTCGCAGCGGGGCAGCATGGCAAGCCCCATATCCAGACCGAGCTGGCGTTCCTGTGGATTGGAATCATCAAGGAGCTGAGGATACAACAGATGGGGCGCAAAAAAAGCGTGCCCCTCGTTCATCACATGGCGGCACGCTCTCCTGGCATATTCGGTATTCTGTTCAATGTCCCCGGCGTAGGGGGACGCCACATAGATTAGCTTCATAGGCTTTTTCCTTTCTGTGCTATTTTGGCGCTACCGCCTGTACGATGGTGCGGGTGGTGTTGACGGCTGCCTGTGCGGTATACACGGCGCTCATCACATTGGCCTTTGTGCTGGTGTCCAGCCCGAAGGCTCCGGCAATGCGCGGCACTTCTCCGGCGGCCAGCATCAGCCCAAGCCCCAGCAGAGCATGGGTCCGCAGGACCATAAGCCCTGCGGCAAGGATGGTCGCCTGCAAAAATGTGGTCAGGCACAGGCCGATGATCTGTTTGCACCACTGGGTAAAGCCATCGATGTAGCCGCGGGGAACGGAAAACATATACAGGCTGCCTACGGCGATCTGGATCAGTAAAATGCCCCCGCGCTTTAAGTTGGCAAAGAACACTTTAATGACCGCATAGCCCATCATGATAATCATAAAAAGCAGCAGAATCGGGCTGGTAATGACAGACAGCCCGCCGAACACGCCGGAGCCCATGGCGCCGCCGATATCCGCCGAACTGCCAAGCTCGGAAATGATGTTCCCCGCAAGGTCGCCGAAGCTGGTGCCGTAACCGGTGATGCCTGCCGTGAGGCTGCTCTGGAGATTCACCGAGAGCTTGAACAGCTCCACCGGCACGATGGTAAAAAGAGACACCGCCATAAAGCCCTTGATGGCATTTAAGGCGGTGTCCTTCACGCTGCCCCGGCCGTGCTGGTATTCAATGCCGGTTTCAAATGCCGACACCACCAGCCCGGTTCCGTACAGCGCCCAAGCCAGATAGGAAAAAAACAGGACGATGGACTGTACCCAGCTCATCTCAAACAGCTCCACGCCCATGTTTCCCATCTGTGCAAAAAAGTCGGCCAGAAAGCCGACCACCTGTCCATAGAGCCATTCGATGATCTGATCCATGACGGTTCCAAGGACAAAGTCCCAGATAAACATTGGATTCTCACCCCTTTCTGTGGAAATAAAAAAGGCACACCATAGCAATGCTGCGGTGTGCCTGCGTATCTGTTTGAACGGATTCCGGGCAGGACGTGAAGATTTAGAAAACTTTAAAAATGACTTGACAATCCGCTCATTCAGAGCTTCAATACCACACAACGGTGGCCGCCGAAATAAGAAAAAGGAGGTCAATTGCGTGGCAGACTACAAAAAAATGTATGATTCGCTGTTTAACGATGTGACGGATGCCATCTCGCTGCTTCAGCGTGCGCAGCAAAAGACGGAGGAGATTTTCATCTCCGGCGATGACGGCGTTATTGTGGAGCTCAAAAGAGATCCGGAGCCAGATGACAACGATAAATAGCGAAATTCGTTTGCAAACAGCAAGGAGAGCGGCTCTGCCGCCCTCCTTGTTTTGCTGCTGCAAACGCCTTTTGGGGGAAATAAAAAAGGCGCACCGTGGGTTCATTCACGGTGCGCCTTGGAGCATATTTGTGATTGTTGTTTCTGCTCGCTTATCCTGACGGGGTCTATATAGTGGGTGGCATAGGCTTTTTCAATGTCCTCGCCGCCGCTTTTGGAAAACCGGAGCTTCTTTGCATGGGGGCGGTTTTTCAGTCCCCACTGCTTATAAAATGTCCACGAAGCCTTGAGCTTGTTTTTCGCGGCATAGCTCCGGATTTCCCGCATGATAAGGGACAGCTTGGAGAGATTCACGTTACAGACACGCTCCAAATAATCCACCTTGCCGAAGCGCCACCGCTCATAATCCTCTTTGGAGAGGATGCCTAAATCCATCAGCACCTGCACGGGCGCTGCTATACCGCTCCTTTGGAGCTGCTGATACATGGAGTTATGGATTTTCCCTTTCATATCATTGCTGTTCACCGCATCACCTCCTGCGCATTACAGCATTTTCTGCTGGGTTTGCCCACCGGGAGCCTGCGTCCTTTCAAGCCCCTCATCCAGCTGGAGCAGGGTTTTGTTCAAGGCTGTCATGCTTTCAGAGAGCTGTACCGGCGAAAGGATATCCCGCTGCGAAAACACATAAATCTCCTGCATTTTTGAAAAGGCCGCCGTCAGCTCGGTATCCGTGCCAACCGCATTAAACAGTGTAAATTCGGAAAAAGGCTTTTCCGAAAGATTACTTCCGATCCGCTCCCTTTCTTCTTTCCGCTTATAGGCGAGCATGGCTGTAAGTTCTTCCGGCGCTGAGAGCAGAGTGCGGATTCTTTCCTGTTCCATCATGATGGAAAGATCATAAAGGTGCTTTGCGGTATCAAACAGCATTCGCCGCTGGTAATAAAACTCCGCAGCCAGTATTTTATCCGCAAAGATCCGCTCCAGCTTGATGGTCTGCACAGGAAAGGGTTTTACGCTGTAAGCCGATTCGAGAATTTGCCGCTGCTCACCGATTGCTTCTGAATAAAGCAGCGGTGAAACTTCAAGGGCTTCCACCGGCTCACTGATGGTGAAGGAGGTTGCTTCCACTTTGACATAGCCAAAACGCTGCAGCGCGTCAGCGGAATCCACCGCAGTTACTGGGACATATTCATATACGCTGGTGATGCTGCCCCTCTGATTGCTTTCTCTGGCTTTATCGGTTGTCCTTGAAAGGGTATGATAGCCGTTTGCCGATGTTTCCAGCCGCTTTTTTCCCTGACTTTTTGAACAGTCATGAACCGCAACCGTCAGATCAATATCTTCCGAAAAGCGTTTCATGCGGCCGATGGATTTATACAGAGCGGTCCCGCCTTTAAAGTATGCGGGAAGGGATTCCTGTTTTTCGGACAGTTCCCATAACAGCAGCGTCAGATAATAATCCTTTTCGATAATGTCACTTCGGATGCCTGTTCTTCGGCTGACGTCCGAGAGCAAGGCTTCAAATGCGTCTTTATCCTGATGTAAGTTCATCGTTCACCTCCATGAGTAAATCAATAAGGGGCAGTACCACCTTTGCCGGGTAATGCTTGCGTGCGGTAAACAGCAAGGTAAGACCGTCCAGTTCCTGTTGCTTTGCGTAGCCCGCCAACAGCAGCTCCGGTTTCTGTGCATCTATGTGCGCATCGGCAAGCGCTATTGTCAGATCGATGAACTGGAGATATTTCCAGTTGTCATTTGTTACCGGCACAGCGGGCTTCTTCATTTTGATGTGGCAATCCTCTGGCAGCTTTGCGCCGTAGCGGTTTGTGGTAATCTCCATGTCGCGGGGAATTAAGGTGGTCAGCCCCAGCCGGTTCATCAGGAATGCCCCCGATTCGTATCCGATTCTGGCGCCATTCTGTTCCATCAGGGTTTTCTTCATCACCTGATCCATGCTGGGCGTAACCCTCCCGAACACGGTCTGCTTCACCTGACAATAGACGCCTTTTTGCAGCCTTTGGATTTCGCCCTTGTCCGCCATCCGCTTCAGCTTCACATTGGTCAGGGCCTTGGCCTGCGCATAGGGCAAGTCAAAGGTTCCCGCCAGCTGTGCCGCTATTTTTTCTGTTTGGATGGCTGCTTCGTAGGGAATATTTTTAACGGTTTCTGCAATGTGTTCTCCATATCCAATCTGCTCCATGTGCTTCACCTCCCGGTTGAGTGATATTATATGGCTTGATTATATTTATTATATTTACCATTATAATATCACTTTATGCACTGGAAGTCAATCTGTCCCTGCTTACATACCGAGTATCGTCCAGAGTATCCTTGCAAAAGGACAGTGAGCGGTTTTTGATTTTCTGATTACTTTTATATCTTAACCATCATATATGTCCCTCAAATAAGCAGCCCCCATCAACAGATGTTAGTGCCAACATCTGTTGATGAGGGTTGCTGTGTTATTGGCTGTAAACTTCATTGTCATTTGTCTAACCATGAGGGGGAAAAACGCCTACAATCTCTGCAACAGCCAAGTCCTATGACATTAACAAAATATTTTGCCACTTGCTCTGGCTTGACTTTCATCTTTGCATTAATCCACCAGATAATTGCTTCCGAAAAACTTCCTACTAAATGATTAATAATGAAATCATCCGGTGCATCTACCTTTATAATATCCATATACTTAGAAAATAGCTCTCGTAAGTATTGCTTAAGAAAACTCATAAATACTTCGCCGCTTTCGCTTGATAAAATACCGGTCAGTTCAGTCTTGCTGTCCTGCAGGTGGTATAACACATGCGTTAGCGTAGGTTCTAATCCATGGTTAGCATCTGAAAAGTCATGCGTTTTTTCTGAATCCAAGTGCTTGGAAAAGACATGATTAAAAATATCTGTACACATTGCCTTTAAAAGTTCGTCCTTCGTTTCAAAATGAGAGTAGAAGGTACTTCTACCGATATTTGCTCTGTCAATAATATCCTGTACAGTAATGCTGTTATATTTCTTCTTATTTAGCAAATCATTAAACGCTGTAAAAATAGCATCTCTTGTTTTTTGTTGCCTTCTGTCCATATTATCCTCCAAACCGAACAAAAATTGATAAGTGTTCAGTAAGAAACATTCCTCTTTATTTGATTGTTGAAGTTTAAAGGAATACTGTTATACTTTTTATAGAACACATTGTTCGATAATAAATATATTGTACTGTTTTGATTTTAGAATGTCAAG
>Ga0334900_1004046_pt1 | contig 10663 bp, 6 predicted proteins | sample GraSluR3_MG_2_FD_207231 | JGI IMG/M metagenome (GOLD analysis project Ga0334900, IMG submission 207231) | Sludge microbial communities from methane-producing bioreactor in Wageningen University, Netherlands - Granular Sludge_31_08-R3 | ecosystem: Engineered > Bioreactor > Anaerobic > Unclassified...
GCGATCAGGATCATCAGGTCTTGCTCAGGATCATACCCCAGACTCAGCTCTCCCACCCGGAATAACGGGTCCAAAGGCGGTTCCAGGACCATCTGCTCCTCGCTGTAATTCGGGGAAGCATCCGGGATATCTGGCGTTTTCTCCTGCAGTTCCGACATCAGGTTTTCAATGGCTAATGCCAGGGTCTGCACCTGGAATTTTTCGACCAGGAGGGTGATGACCTGATCAGGGCCTTTTCCCTGGAGGTAAAAGACACGGTCGCCCGGCTTGCCAATGGCATCCACGGTGATCAGGGTGACCGGATTCAGGTCGATTTCAATGCGAGACATAGGTTTTCCAATCAAAGCACATCGGTTTTATCCGATTCTACCAGAATTGAACCTTAAGCGGATAGTTTTGATAATGGCGGGAGGTTGTTTGGAGTTTCTTTATCCTGTCCAGAGATTAATCCAGATAGATAATGTCAATATTGTGTGATCCCATCATTCCCTCTAATTTGTGGATCAGGATGTCGGTCAGCCCGATGGTCACATTGGGAAAGTTGATCTCGTAATGATAACCATTTTCCCGCACCCGGAAGGCGAATCTATCCCGGCCGGGCCGGGAGATCAGGATATCGTAAATGCGACGCAGCCGGCGGACATCCTGATTTTTATCACCGCAGGAAACCAGGGTGATATGAACGCAACGCGGCTTTTGGTCCGGCCCCGGCAGAGGTTCAGGTTTTGGCAAGGCGGATTTCAGGATATGATACCGGGTTGAGGCACTGGCTGCTTCTTCAACCCGCGGCCTTGAAGAAGGGCGTTCAGCCACAGCGACCATGGTGTTTTGTTCAGCCTCGGCGTGGGTCAGGGCGGGGTGGCCATTGTCGTAACCTGGTCCATCAGAATAAGTGCTCAGTGCTTCCTGGGCATCGAAGGACTCCGTTTGCAAGGATAGGGAGTCCGCTGATGGATCGAGAGATGATGATATTTTGAGGTCGTCAAAGCCTTCAGAATTGGGGATCAATGGATCAGGGCTGGCGGGCTGGAGGGCTGCCTCTGACTCGGTTTGAAGCGCTGACTGGGCGAGAGGTTTCATGCCATTTCCGTTGTGGCCGGTGGGGTCTGGTTCGTCCAGGTCATCAATCGGGATATCAGGCAGGTAGTCTTCCAGAAAATCATCTTCTGGTACGGTAGGAGAGGTTGTGTCAGGGGTTTCTTCACACCAATCCTTCTCAAGGTCGTTGAGTGCAAGCGGTGTGATTTTGTTGACCAAAATTTTTGGGTCTCCCTGTCCGGTATCCACCCGGCCTTCTACCTGCAGTAAACTATCCATCTCCATCAGGTGATAATATTGTTCCCAGACTTTGGGAAAGATCACCAGGTCAATTTTTCCGTATAAATCCTCAAGGGTCGCAAAGCCCATGGATTTGCCGTTTTTTGTTAAGTGCGGGCGAAACCGATCAACCATCCCGGCCACCACAACATTCTCATTTTCTCCCAGTTCCGCCAACTGGTGGGAAAAATGGGTCACCCGTTGTGAAAGGAGTTTGTGATAGGGGCTCAGGGGATGGTCGGAGACATACAGGCCGAGCAGTTCCCGTTCCCAATTCAGTTCTTCATGTTTGTCAGCATGGGCTGTTTCATGCAGGATGATGTTGTCATCCATCGCGTCTGATGCTTCAAAGAGCGTCATCTGCCCTGCCTCCTTAGCCCGGAAAAAACTACTGCTGACGGCAATGATGCTTTCAAGGTCCTGCAATAAGCACAGACGCGGCCCGAAATGATCCAAACCGCCGACTTTGATCAAACATTCCATTGCCCGCCGGCCGATCTGGCGCAGATCCACCCGTTTGGCGAAATCTGTCAGGTTGACAAAGGGGCCTTCTTTACGGGCGTCCATGATCAGATCAACCGGGTTTTGCCCTACATTCTTGATCGCACCTAGGCCGAAGCGAATTGCCGGCTCCTTACCCTCACGGTCTTCAATACTAAAATCATAGCCGCTGGTGTTGATATCCGGCGGGAGAACCTCGATCCCCATAGCGCGGCAATCTGCAACATAAGCGGCAACTTTATCCGTATCGTTCTTCCATGCGGAAAGCAGCGCGGTCATATATTCAATCGTGTAGTGATACTTCAAATACCCGGTTTGGACGGCGATCACGCCATAATCCGCTGCGTGGCTTTTGTTGAAACCGTAACGGGCGAACTCTTCCCAATCCGCAAAGATCAGGGCAGCCTCATTTGAACTGACGTTACTGTGTTTCTGTGCGCCTTCGATGAATTTCCTGCGGTGATCATCCAGCTGTTTTTTCTTCTTTTTAGCGATGGCTTTCCGCAGGCTGTCCGCCTCGCTTGCCTCATATCCTGCAAGCTGCATGGCAGCCTGCATGATCTGTTCCTGGTAGATCGCGATCCCAAAAGTGTCTTTGAAGATGGGTTCCAGAACAGGATGCGGGTAGGTCGGTTTTTCTTTACCGTGCAGGCGGTTAATGTAGGTCGGTATGAACTGCATCGGCCCAGGCCGGTAGAGAGCTATCATGGCGATGACGTGAGCCAGCTCGCGGGGTTTCATCTCGGTGATATAACGGGTCATGCCCGTGCCTTCAAGCTGGAACATCCCGGTTGTATGCCCCTGGCTGATGAAGTCAAACACTTCTGGATCATCTGTTGGGATTGAACGCAGGTCAAATTCGACTCCATGGCGTTCTTTGATCAGGTCACAAGCCCTGGACATAATGGTCAATGTGACCAGACCCAGGAAATCAACCTTGAGCAGCCCAAGATTATCGACCACTGACATCTCGTACTGTGTTATGGTGTTAATGGGGTTGTCCTCGGATTGACTCGTAGGACGATGGAGGGGGATATATTTCACAATGGGTTTGTCGGTGATGATGACGCCCGCGGCATGCGTCCCTGCGTTGCGGACAGTTCCTTCCATCTTGCTGGCGGTGTCGATCAAGGACCGGTAAAAGTCTGCGGAATCGTAAAGCTTGCGTAATTCGCTGGCCTCATTTAATGTCTCGGCTATCGTCACGGGCTTGCCGGGGATGGCGGGTATCAGCTTGGCGACTTTGTCCACCTCGCTGATTGGGATATCCATAACCCGGCCGACATCCCGGATAGCGGCCCGGGCACCCATTGTGCCGAAAGTGATAATTTGTGCGACCTTATCCTCGCCATATTTTTCAGCACAATAGTGCATCATCTCCGCCCGGCGGTCGTCCTGGAAATCAAGATCGATATCGGGCATGTTGACCCGGCCTTTTTGGAGGAAACGCTCAAAAAGCAGGTCATGTTCCAAAGGATCGATCAAATTGATATCCAGGGCATAAGCCACGATTGACCCGGCAGCGGAGCCGCGGGCGTTGTACCAGATCCCGTTTTCTTTGGCATGCTTACAAAGGTCCCAGACGATCAGGAAGTAGGCGTCAAACTCCATCTCCCGGATCACTTCCAGCTCATAGTCAAGTCGATCCTGGACTTTGGGATCAGTTGCCCGATCCCTGTAGATCCGCTTCAATCCCACTTCGCAAAGGTGGCGCAGGTAAGACTGCGTGGTAAATGGTTCGGGCACCTCGAACAGCGGCAGGTGATAGCCATCGCGCCGCAAATCCACTTTGCAGCGTTCGGCGATCAGCAGGGTGTTGTCAATCGCACCCGGGATATGTCCGAAGAGCGCTTGCATTTCCTCCGGCGTTCGCAGGTAATATGTATCATCATCCATGCGCATCCGATTTGGATCCGAGAGTAGGCTGCCTGTTTGGATCGCAAGTAGGATATCCTGCAGCCGGGCATCTTCCTGGTTGATATAGTGCACATCGTTTGCCGCAATGAACTGCATATTGAACCGTGTGCCGAGGTCCACAAGTTTCTGGTTGGTTTGCGGCAATCCTTTGATGTTATGGGACTGGAGTTCGATGAAAAAGTTGTCTCTTCCAAAAACATCAAGATACCATCGCAGGTGTTTCTCTGCTCTTTCGAGGTCATCATTCATTATTGCTCGAGGGATTTCACCGGAAAGGCAGCCAGATGTCGCGATCAGGCCTTCGCTGTGGGCGGCCAGGTAATCCCGGTCAATCCTTGGGCGGTAATAGAACCCTTCCAGTTGAGAGGCGGATGCGATTTCGAGCAGGTTCTGATATCCAGTCATATTCTCGGCGAGCAGGAGCAGGTGCGCTGTCCGTTTATCCCGCCGGGGGTCCCGGTCGGTCATCCTGCGGGGCGCAAGATAGGTCTCCAGTCCGATGATGGGTTTGATCCCGACCTCAATGGCTGCATTGAAGAACTCCACTGTGCCGTACATCGTGCCGTGATCGGTCAGCGCCAGGGCCGGCATCCCAAGATCCCTGGCGCGTTTGACCAGGGGCTTGATCTGACTGAACCCATCCAATATGGAATAGGTTGAGTGGACATGGAGATGGACAAATGACATAGCGATAAGTCGTTGTGGTGGGCCTACCTGTTAAAAAGTGCGTCCCAACAATGCTCCAGGACGCCTGACTGATTTCTATTATAGCATGCGGGATTCTCGAAAGAAAATAAACCGCCTTAAAATTGTTGGATTTTTAAGAAAGCTGTTTAAAACTGGCGGCATGAAAGCAGTCTGGAGGGGTTTCTCTCAAAGAAGAACTGAACGGTCAGGGTGCATCATCTGACCGAAAGCTGGAACTATTTTTTGAGTCTTGCGCTCCCAAACCGGGTGTAATAATTTAATTTTTTACCCAAGGCACTTTTTCGCAGATAAATGGCAAGCTGATCCCGGCCTTCTGTCAGAGGGGTCTGCCCTTTGTGCGTTGTCCTGAAGAGATAATAGGCTGTTGTCACTCCAATAACTGCCATCACGACCAGGAGTGTTTCGATCAGGAAATTCGCGAAAGTCCGCCCTTCCAAAAAAAGCGGAACGATGAGATACAGGTAAAGTGGATAGGGCAGCATCATCAGAAACACCTGGCCGATCTCGTTTTGGAGAGCGCGTCGGGCACAGTGATCGCAGACAAAATGGGTTTCAGAGCCCAGAATCTCTTTCTCCGAAGGAAGGAGTTTTCTTTTTGCTGTCTGTTCTCCAGCGGCCATGGTGCTGTCGGTGTAGTGGAACTGGGCATCACCGCCTTTGCGCGCCTGACCGCATCGCAGGCATAATTCCTCATTTTTTGGCGGTCTGCCCTGCGCCTGACGCAGCCGGACCAGAGAGAGAATCACAAAAATCACTGCGCTGATGGGGGCAACCACAGCAGTCAGGATTCGAAGGATTGTTAAAATAAGGTCCATAAGTTTTCCCATTCACTTGGAGCTATAGAGCGATTTTACCTTAATTATCATGCATTCCCGTAAACAAAAAAAGCGAAGTATTTTCACACCTCGCTTTGTTAAGGTCAATCCGGGTCAGCCCCGATTTACGCTCACGAATATGAAGGGACTGCGCTTTGTTTTGTCGTATAGATAGGATTTGATGGCTTGCAGCACATTTCTCTCCAGGTTGCCGTTGGATTTGCTGACAGCACTCTGGACCTGACTGTGCAGGCCTCCCAGGATATCATCCAGTTCATCAGGCATCATGAAGCCGCGGGTGATGATCTCGGGTTTTCCACTCAGCCGGCCTGTCTTCTGATCGACGTTCAGGTTGACGAGTATGACGCCGTTACGCCCCAGGGAATCCCGTTCCTGGACAATGTTTCGGTCAACATCACCGACACCACTGCCGTCCACGAATATATAGCCACCGGGGATTCGTTCTCCGAGTTTAATCTCGCCATCCTCAAATTCGATAATCTGGCCATTTTCGACCACCAGGGTGTTTTCCTCTGGCATGCCCATATCCTGAGCGAGTTTTGCGTGCTGTTTGAGCATCCGCAATTCACCATGGATCGGGATAAGGTATTTCGGGCGGACCAGTTGAATCAGCATCTTGATCTCCTCCTGGCTGGCGTGGCCGGAGACATGGACGGGGGCGATGGATTCATAGATCACATTTGCGCCACGGCGGAAGAGGTTGTTGATGGTCCGGTAAACTGATTCTTCATTGCCAGGAATGGGGTGGGAGGACAGCACGATTGTGTCGCCTTTGCGGACATCGAACATTCGGTTGGTCCCGTTTGCGAGCCGCCCCATGATGGAACGCGGTTCGCCCTGTGAGCCGGTACACATCAACACCACCTTGTTGTCGGGCATCGAGAGTGATTTTTCCAGCGAAACAACCAACCGCTCTGAGAAGTCCACATAACCCAATTCCCGGGCCATATTCATGTTATCGACCATGCTCCTGCCCGTAAATGCGATTTTTCGTCCATGACGTTCAGCAGCATTTGCGACCTGCTGCATCCGGGAAATCAGAGAAGCAAACGTCGCGACGAGGACCCTTCCTTCTGCTTTCTTAAATACCTGATCAAGGCCGCCGTCGATTATACGCTCGGATTGCGTCCAGCCGGGTTCGGTCGCATTGGTTGAATCCGCCAGTAGCGCCAGGACACCCCTTTGGGCAAATTCTGCCAGCTTGGCGTAATCCGTCGGCCAGTTATCGACCGGGGTATGGTCGAGTTTATAGTCTCCGGAGTGGACGATCAGTCCGGCCGGGGTTTCAATGCCAAGACCGACTGCATCAGGAATGGAATGGGAGACATGGAAGAGCTCGACACTGAAAACGCCGATCTGGACCTTATCACCGGCATTAATGGTGCGGAGGTCAGCTTTCCCTGCCTTGCCATTTCGTTCGAGCTTTACTTCAACCAGACCGCGTGTCAGCCGGGTGGCATAGATAGGGGCGTTGACCATTTCCAGCAGGTGCTGGATAGCGCCTGTGTGGTCTTCGTGACCGTGGGTAATTATGATTCCGCGGACGCGATCTTTTTTATCCTGGAGATAATTTTCAAAATCCGGGATGATGTAATCAATCCCGATCATGTCATATTCGGGGAACATTAAACCGGCATCTACGATCAGGAGATCATTGCCATACTCGTAGACGGTCATGTTTTTCCCAACTTCCCCGAGTCCCCCAATTGGGATAATTCTTAATTTATTTTGTTTACTCATATTATTCTTTCCTTTTTTTGTACTCCTCTGTACAGTTAGTAGTTTGATTTTTTTGTAAAATTTTTAAATGGGTTCGCCCCATTTGAGGTCGGATTGTGGAATTAAAAACGCCCTGCGGCATCAGGCCGGTCAGGGCGATATACTGCTGTTTTTACAATCAGTCAATAATGCCAAAATAATGTCCACTGGCCACCGTTGGCCAAAAACCTGTCGCATTTCAATAGTGAATTCTAGCACGCTGGGATGGGAAAGTCAATCGCAAGGGGAACGATTAACTTGACTTGACCGTTTGATAAGAATAAAATATAGACATGAACGATAAAAATAGTCCTAATAAGGTGTTGTCACTGGAGCAACGCGAAAAACTGCTTATAATATTGAAAAACCGTTTTGAGAAGAACATGGAACGCCATCACGGTCTTGAATGGGCCAAAGTTCAGGCAAAGCTGGAAGCTAACCCCGAAAAACTGTGGTCCCTCTATGAAATGGATAGAACGGGCGGCGGACCGGATGTTGTTGGCCAGGATCAGGGGACGGGTGAATACATATTCTACGATTGTTCGGCTGAAAGTCCTGAAGGCCGCAGGAGCATTTGTTACGACCGGGAAGGGCAGGAGTCAAGGAAGGCAAATAAACCGGAAAACAACGCGCTGGATCTGGCCGCCGAGATGGGCATTGAGCTTTTGACGGTCAAACAATACCATGAGCTGCAGGAACTCGGCAATTTTGATCTAAAGACCTCAAGCTGGGTGGAAACGCCGCCTGAGATCAGGGAACTCGGCGGGGCTCTCTTTGGGGATCGCCGCTATGACACTGTCTTCATTTACCACAACGGTGCGCCTTCTTATTACGCTGCCAGAGGGTTCCGCGGCTCGCTGAGAGTTTGATTGCCCTATCAAGTTTAGACATCCGCGTGTTAAATTTTTTGGGGGAATGTGCTATAATATGCCCGCAAATGGCCCTCTAGCTCAATTGGTAGAGCAGTTGACTCTTAATCAATTGGTTCGGAGTTCGAGTCTCCGGAGGGTCATTTTTGATTCTTCTTTACTCCCTGAGCACGCCGGCTTCTTCGAAAGCCTGTTTCAGGTTGGCGTGTGCTCGGGGGTCCTCCCCGGTGAAGAAATCGGAGGAGGGATATCCGAGGACCACGAACATGGTCATCCCAGCTGGATCCATTGGTTCGAAGATCACCACCCCGTCGTAGGAGGTTGATGAAAAGAGGGAATAGAAAGCGCCTGAATAGATCCGCTCCCCATAGGATTTGACCACAAAAGGAACACCATCAGTTGGCAAACCCGCGGAAAACACCGCCACCAGGGTTTGGTATGCTTCCGGGGTCAGGTCAAAAGCATGCGCTTCCCAGTAATAGTTGATGAAATCATCTATCGTGAGCAGGGGAACATTAACCAGGGGCAGTTCTTCGATGTCTTCAATCTCCTGTCCAATGGCCGTTTCCGCGACCAGATAAAGTTCAAAAGGTTCATCGTTCAAGCTGGCCGGGTCATCTCCTGCCGAGGGTTGACAGGCACTGAGTGCAAGAGCGGCCAGAACCAGGGTTAGTGTCAATTTTTTGATCATCAGCCTACTCCATTTGTTGTGTTGCTGGGTTTACGTTGCTAAACGTCAAGCCGTTATTTCCTCCGGTTGACGACATCTACTATACCACAAGACCCAGGGGACTGGTAAAATGGCAAGGTATCATCCCTGACCAACTGGCTAGACCTGCTGCCTAATCCTTACGGAGTTGTTTAATCATCCGCCAGGCAGGTTCTTCCACATGCTGGATGATCCCCTGATGGTCTTTGAAAGACCAGATGCCCGGTTTGGTGCCGGTGACCTGATAACCCAAACGTTCATAAAGCCGGCGGGCGCCTGGATTGTCTCTGGCAACATTGAGGGTTATGTAGGTGAACCCGCGCTTGACTAGGTCTGCTTCCACAAAGCGCATCAAACGTGTACCGACGCCAAGGTTCCGCCATTCCGGTTTGACCCGGAAAGCGAAGACATAGGCCCGGCTGATCCCGTCTGCCGCCTCCCTTTCATTGCTGCTGAGCATGACAAACGCCTGACCGACCAGATCCCCCTGCGGTGTCTCGATCATCCACATCAGCGTCCGCCCGGTTTTTGTATTTCGGTGAAGATTCGCGTACATCCGGCGGTATTTGGTATATTCCCCATCCCATTCCAGCGCCGGCAGGTCACTTCCGGCCACGGGACGGATAACCAGGTCAGCAGGGTCGAAGGTTGGACCGGGCGGGTTTATTCTCATGACCATTCACGGGCAGTATCAATCCACTTCAGACAGCAGCCGGTCGAGCAGCGCTTTTTCTTCTTCAACCGCGTCAACCTCACCGTCGAGCCAGGCGTTTCTCAGTGTTGAGAGGATCTCTCCGTAAATGGGCGACGGTCGCAATCCGGCTTTGCGCAGATCGTCACCGGTGGTCTCCGGCTGGACGGCAGACCACTGGCTGGCATACTTCCAGAGCTGTTCACGCAGCCGTTTGTCCGAAGCCATGCTGAAAGCGGCGTAAACTGCCAGACGGGGGGCCTTCTCGCATTCATGGACAACCTGGCTGGGTTTTGCGTCGGCCAGGCCGGGCAGTGCATTATTGAGTTTGCTGGTGGCAATCAGAATATTCTTGAGGTCTGCTTTAAAGCGCAGCCGGGACGCAATGGATTGGATTGTGGATTGGGGAAGCTTCCCCAGCCAGAGGAGGTAACTCAGGATCTGGCGGCGATCAAGGTGATCGGTAAGCGGCGGCAGTTCCCAGGCTGGATCAATCCGGTCCACATCAAGTTCACGCAGATGCTGTTTGATAGTCTCGTCCCAGGGCAGCGCAGGGTGGATTACCCTCAGAATGCCCAGCTCCGAAAGCCGGGCAAGCATTGCCGGTGCTTGCGGTTCCGCTAGGATCAGGTTGATCTCGTGCCGGATCCGGGCGCCGGTCAGTTTGTTCAAAAGCGGCAGGCTTTCGTTCATCAATGCCAGGGTGCGGGGTTCGATCTCGAAACCGAAGCGCTGTTCGAAACGCACCGCCCGCAGGAGCCGGGTCGCGTCGTCCACGAAGGACAGGGCATGCAGGACCCGGATATGCCCCTTTCGCAGATCGCTGAGGCCGCCCCAGTAATCCTGGATTGCGCCATAATGTTTGCCATCAAGGCGCAGTGCCAGGGTGTTGATCGTGAAATCCCGCCTGTGGAGGTCCATTTTGATGCTGCTGCTTTCCACAGTGGGCAGGGCCGCAGGCTGTTCGTAAAATTCCGTCCGGGCGGTGATCAGATCCAGGCTCTCCGGTAAGCGGGACGGATCACCGTTTAATTCCTGCGCCAGCTGTTCAAGCAGATGTTCGTGGATGTTTGAGATTTCCCATTTCGCTGTCCCGAACCGGTGATGTGCGATCACCCGACCGCCATACCGTTCAGCGAGCCGGTTGGCGAAGAAGATCGCGTCTCCTTCCACCACGATATCAAAGTCCAGGCTTGGACGGTCAAGGAGCAGATCGCGCACAAAACCGCCGACCACGAAAACCGGCAGGTTGATCCGGGCCGCTTCGTCAGCCAGGGCATGCAGGAGGGCCAGCCTGGCCGGGGGCACGGCTCTGGCCAGCTTCTCCGCCACTTCGTCCTGGTCAGGTTCGTCGGGC
>Ga0334900_1004047_pt1 | contig 10660 bp, 10 predicted proteins | sample GraSluR3_MG_2_FD_207231 | JGI IMG/M metagenome (GOLD analysis project Ga0334900, IMG submission 207231) | Sludge microbial communities from methane-producing bioreactor in Wageningen University, Netherlands - Granular Sludge_31_08-R3 | ecosystem: Engineered > Bioreactor > Anaerobic >...
CACATTTTTATAACATAGTTTGTAATCTAAATCACATTTTCATGAAACTAGTAATGGCTTTTTCCCAACGCCCCATCCATAACCCCCAACCACGGGTAACATATGTTACCGTAATTTGGGAGACAAAATAAAAACGCCCGTAAGCCTTGATATATAAAGCTTTCAGGCGTTTTAGCATGTTTCAAAAAGTTCGGGTAAGATGTATTTTGTCAATATTGCCCCCTTAATAAAAACTTTGTGTTATTTAGTTACCTATACAATGTATTCTCTTCATTATTATTGCCATATGATACTCTTACATATACATATCGTATTTTTTCTTGCGAACATGGGCGTATAATCTTGCATATACCCTGGTGGTCTCTGGGCTATCGTGACCTAATAATGCTTGGATGTATAGAAATGGCATGCCTTTTTCCGCGAGATGAGCAGCAAAAGTGTGCCGCATAGTATTAGGAGTGATTTTGAAGCCTAGTTTTTTTGAAAATTTCTTGAAGTAGTAATTGAGCAAGAATCTGTACATAGGCTTTCCTTGTTTGCCCAAAAAAAGGTATTGACTATCTTCACGCCTGTTCTTTAAGTATTCTTTTATTCTCATCTCGCACTCATTCGAAAAGAGCACTATCCTCTCTTTTTGGCCTTTTCCATCCCTAATAATAATCTTCCTCGACTGCCAATCGATATCATCCAGCTTAATGTTTATTAGCTCGCTAACCCGCACCCCCGTTGCATACATTGTTTCTACGAGTGCTCTCTCGAGTGGATCGTCTTTTGTGAGCTCTCTTAGTCTTTGGAGTTGCTCACGTTCCAAATAAAAGGGAAGATTGCCATCAATCCTTGGCAGCCTTATATTATCAACAGGGCTTTTGTTTAGCAATTCTTCCTCTAGTAAATATTTATAAAAGCTTTTCAGACAACAAATCTTATTCATAATTGTGCTAGGCTTTAAACCATCATTCATCATGTTTTTCAGCCATTCTCTTACATCACTTGACTTTATTGCTTCATATCCTTTTTGCACATAATTGAAGAAGCAATTAAGATCATAAACGTAATTTCTTAATGTCCCTGAGCTTAACCTAAGTTCATAATCTTTACTAAACTTTTTGATCATATCGAATGTTTCTTTCATATTCGTTTCACTCCCTATTAACCCATGCACTTTCTGTAAGTCGCTACAACCTGTTCGTCCAACACCCGCGCATAAATACAAGTCGTTGCCAAATTAGCGTGCCCTAATTCTTCTGATATGAATTCAATGTCTGCACCCTTAGAAAGTATGTAAGTGGAAAACGTGTGCCGTAGACAATGGGGGGTCAGCTTGCGATTAAGCCCGGCTTTTTCGCCGATTTTTGCCATTATATTTTGAACACTTCTTACATGCATCCGGTTACCCCACCTATTCAGAAACACCGCAGAAGTATTCCCAGGATGATTTTCTAACAGTTTTTCCAGCAGCAGAGCACATGATTCTGAAAAATGAACATCCCTGGTTTTATTACCTTTTCCAGTTACCCGTGCTGTTCTGTTTTCCAGGTCCAAATCCTCAATGTCTAATCCGACAGCCTCCCCTACTCTACTGCCAGAAGTCAAGAGAAATTCAAATAAGGCCCTGTCTCTTAGTTTAAAGTTTTCCGCTGCCAGCTTTACTTTTGCTAATTCTTCCTTGTCCAAATACTTAGGCTGCGTCTTAGGCAGTTTCGGCCTCCACCTGCTTTTCACTTGTACGTCTTCGCTTAAGTATTCTTCTTGTTGGCAAAACTGAATAAATGCTGATATTACAGCTAAATGCCGGTTTTTGGTAGCAGGCTTCAAACAACCGCATTTCTTATTAGTCCAGTCGAAAATATCGTCTGAAACCAAGTCAGTCACTGGCTTATTAATGAATATCAAAAACCTTTGCAGGAACCACGAGTATTCCATAATAGTCTGTTTACTCTTGTTTGTAAGTTTCAAATCCAATAGGTATTCGTTTAGAATTTCCAGGTTTTCTGGATGAATGTTCTCGTTTTCAACAATCCAGTATTTCTTCATACTCTAATGTTCCCCCTTACTTTTTATATTTGATAACTATCGTACTTTGTTTTGCGAGCTTCATCGGTTAATCTAGTATACACTCTAGTTGCATTTAGGCTCTCATGACCGAGTAAATCTTGGATATGTGTTTGTTTCATGCCTTTTTCTGCAAGGTGAGCCCCAAAGGTATGGCGTAGCATGTGCGGCGTTACCTTAAACCCAAGCTTTTGAGAATAATCCCTAAATATTTTTTGTACCCATTCTGTGCTAAGTCGCCCTCCGCGGTTGTTGCAAAAGAGATAAGGAGACTTTTGTTTTCTTGTCTTCAGGTATTCTTTAAGGCGCTCGGCGCATTCTGCTGTGAATAGGACAAACCGTTCTTTATTCCCTTTCCCCTTTCGTATCCAAATTTGACGGGTATCCCATTTTATATCCTCCAGCCGGATATTTAACAATTCGCTGATCCTTACTCCGGTTACATATAATGTATGTATAAGCGCGCAGTCCCTTTTTGAGTGTTTTGAGGCTTCAAATAGCTCAGCAAGTTGGCGTTTATTTAGATAATGAGGTTTCGAATCATCTGTCAACTTGATCTTAATATTGTAGGCCGGATCTTTCTTGATTATCCCTTCCTCAAAGGCATACCGAAAAAATAGCCTAAGGGATATTAGCTTTATGCGTTTTGTTCTTACACTAAACCCCGATTCGTCAAGCTCGTTAAGCCAGCTTCTGATATCAGCTGTTTTGACTGCGTCGATTGGCTTTTCTATAAAACCGAAAAACTGCTTCAATGAACGATAATATACTCTCACTGTATTATCACTGAACCGTGTTTTGTGGTCTTTAAAGTAATAATCTATAACCTCCAGAGTTTTTTGCATTTTCCTCACTCCATATATATATTGTACTCAGCTATTAATTCGTCAGTCGGAATCTTGGTGTATACGCGTGTCGTGTCCAGATTTGAGTGCCCAAGCTCTTCTGCGATAAAGTTGATATCAGCACCTCTAGACATCATCTCGCGCCCATAGGTATGCCTTAACCAGTGGGGACTGAAATTTGATGGAAGATTAGCTATTCCCCTTAGTTTAACAACGATTTCGTAGATTCTGGCATCACTTAGTCTTGTTCCATATTTGTTCAGAAATAACGGTCCTTCATTTCTCGGATCATTACTAAGGTATTCATTTATTAATAACGCACACTCTTCGGAAAAATGCACCTTGCGTTCTTTATCGCCCTTTCCTGTTACTAACGCGGTCCGGTTGTCAAGGTCTATGTTTTCAATGTTTAAGTTTGAAATCTCTGAACGCCTGCAGCCTGACGAGAGAGCGAAAATAACAATTGCCCGGTCTCTTATACAGAGCTTTTCAGCATTAAGCTTCAATCTGGCTACTTCCGGACTGGTTAGATACTTTGGTAGCGCCTTTGGCAATTTCGGACGCCACCTTTTTTTTACTAGTATTGCATCAACATATTCTTCTTCATAGCAGAATGAAAAGAAACCATCTAGACCATTAATGTATAGCAATACTGTTCTAGGGCTTTTTCCTTCAGTATTTAATGCATTAACCCAATTCAGCACATCATCAGCCGTGATTTCTTTCAAAGGCTTATTATATTTAATGAAAAACTGCTTTAATACACTCCGGTATTTTATAACAGTCGCTTCGGCTTTATTCTCAAGGCTAAGTTTCTTTAAATACTCATTTATTATTTTTTGTAGTTCAGGTTCAATTTCTTCGCACCTTAGCATCCAATATTTTTGCTTCAACATTCTTCACCTCCGTTAACTGTCTGTTGCCGACGCAGTAGTTTTTATTTCGATTATGACCCGTTTGGAATGTTTTATACCAAAATTTATTATTATTCCCACCTTTTCCAAAAGTTATTCCTATATAATTTGTTTTTTAATAATATAGGACGATTTTCCAAACATATGTGTTGTGTTAGCTTTTTTAGTAAACCAGTCGGAAGGAAAAATAGGTAAAGCGTCTGACTAGTTTATTGTTTTTATGGCAGTTTTATTTGAGTTATAGAGACGGTCGTGTTAGCCAAGTATTGCATTTACATGTAATGGAGAACATAAAAAAAGCCCCTGACGCTTAAGATTTTCCCTCGCGCCGGAGGCTTTTGGTTTGTTCTTCCTTCTATTAATAATGACCCTTTATGGTGCATCTTTTGATTGTATGCATTGAGAATTAATTGCTAGGGTGAAGCATCCGCCCCCTCTGCATTAAGAGTGGGCAGGGCCAATATAAGCATAACTAATATGAGCATAATACTTATTACTTTTTGGGTTTTTTGTGACTTATAAAACATTTCAAATCACCTTGTTTCCCTTTTTTAATCTAGTCTATCTCAATCTTAAGTACGTCTGACTTAAACGGCTTTTCTCCGTGTCCTACATAATACAACAATACCGTTTCAGCCTTGTCCGCTTTTTTTGATAAAAGCATATACATAAGCGTTACCTTACCGGAATCCATTAAAGTGCCTTTACCCATTTGTGATACGGGTAGATTGGGATAGTTCTCCAATGCCTTTTTATTCATGGGGTCGTTTACCTGATTCCCGGCAATGTACTTTGCACCTATTTTTTCTAGCACTTCGTTATTTTTATCAAGGAAAACTACTTCATAACCTGCTGTTCTTGTTTCGTCTATTATCTCCCCCTCGACAATAAACAGGTCAACCGCCATGCCCCTACCCCAATAAAACTCATTCGTTCCTTTTATAAAGGTGTCTTCGTAAGCATCAAACCGATAGCTTTCAACTTTTACGCCTTCATACGCTAGAGGCAGGTACTCGTCTTTTACCTCTATAATGTCTTTTGGCTGGTACGCACCATCCCCGACTATATTCTTGAATGATATAACATCTTCAATATCCTCCAGCCCTTCTTCTTTAAAGGATTTGGTAGGTAATTTGTCTGCATCCACAAGCCCGTCCTTGTTCTTGTACTGCTCCATTTCTTCGTCAATCCGGGTCAGGTAATCAAGCGCATTAATAACCATTGTGCTTGCTTCCGCTCTGGTGGCTTCGCCGTAAGGCTTAAAGGTAAGGTCGGGGTACCCGTTTATTATCCCGTTATCACTGGCTATAATGATATAACCTCTATCAGCCGACGGGATATCTGCATTGTCAACAAACTTTGTATTATTCCCCGCCATATCCACTGCCTGTTCGCCTAAGCCTACCGCCCGAACTATCATCTTGGCCATTTCTATTCTGGTAATATTCTTGTCGGGAATGTACAAATCTCCGTACTCGGCCTTGTCAATCACGCCTGAAACTACCAGTGTATGCACTTCATTTTTAGCCCAATGGTTACTGGTATCGTCAAACGAGTTGCCAATCACTTCGTCATACTTAAAAGCTTTTCTTACTATAGTAGAAAACTCTGCCCTTGTGATGGTATTGTCCGGCCTGAACGTACCGTCACCGTAACCGTTTATCACGCCAAGTTCGATTAATTTGCCTATGGTTACGTCTGCCCAGTGGCTACCCATGTCAGTAAACCGTGCTACTATCCCTTTGAAATAGTCTGCGCCTTTACTGAACATGTCTTTTATAAGGTCCACCAGGCCTGTCCTGCTTTGGACGTCCTCATTGCCAGGAATAATATCCGATGCATCCTGAATGTCTGCTGTACTATTTTCTGCATATGTAATCGGCATGGGTATCAGGCCCAATATTAATACCGATATTAGTAGTACTGTAATTGAGAATCTCATATAAATCGCCTCCATCCGATTTAGTTATCTATATTTTACCATAATATCCAAAGAAATTATAATATATGATGAAGTATGGCGAAATAGTAAAACTACCCTATACTTTCTTTAAAAACTCTCCAGGATCAACCTATAGCTTTAGATAGAAAAACAATAGTTTAATAAATAAAAAATAGGGACACACCTTTATCTTTAGTATTACTACACAGTAAAGGTGTGTCCTAGATTATTATGAGCCTACCATTTTATCCTGCGCTATGCCTCTTGATTTTCCTTTATATGCTCTTGCCCGTCTAAACATAGATTATTGGAAGCCGTCGTTATAAAGGTATTGTGTTCATTAAAAAGAAACTTTTGCATGTCGTGGGGATTTGACTCTCTCTTCATCCTCTGCCACATTGGGGCTCTCCTCAGAGTAAACCAAGATACCTTTTTCTCTATTCCCGCTTTTCTAGCAGTCTCTCTTATTATTCTATTTACAGACACCGTTTGTAATCGCTGTCCGTATTTATTCTGAAACAATGCTTCTTGTCCTTTTGGCAAACTAGCTTCTCGGTGGTCCAATAATGCTTTCTTAAGTTCTTCGTTCATTGGTACCACTTTAATCCCTGGTGTCTTCTTGCGTATAATCATAATTGTATTGTTTGCAAAATCTATGTCGTTCCAATTGAGGCAAACTGCTTCCCTAGGTCTTATCACCATATTTAGCATAAGAAGGATGAGCGCTTTATCCCTAGTACGATATGGGTTAGTTTCTGCGTCCGCGGCCTTCAATAATGCATTGATTTCGTCGTCTGTCAGGTATTCAGGAGTAATATGTATGACCTTTGGTATCATCCGCCTTTTTACAGGATTTGAAGGTATTACTCCTTTGTTCACGCAGTAAGCGAAGAAGTACTTCAACCAGTTGGCTTTTTTCGCTATGGTTGCATTTGCATATCCTTTACTACGTAACTGATCCAAGTATTGAGCTACAACCGCCCCGGACACGTTTTCAAACTTAGGAGTGATTTTTTCCTTATCTAGGTAACTTAGGAAACTGGATATTTCTGAAATATAACCTCTGACAGTTGCCTTAGATAAACCTTTCATTTCTAGGTCAATGTAATAGGGTTCAATTAAATCTTCTATCATTTTTATCACCTTTATCACCTCGTTTCTTATCTCACACAGAAGTGAGATTTATTTTGGTACTCATTAGTGAGCATCCTATCTTCCTAAAGGAGTCTCGTTTTACAATTACATCTGAAGTCTCGCTTCTTGGTCTTCCGTATTAACTAACCGCTTCTTTTTGCATCTTAAAAATCATTACCTCCTTTTGATTTGTTTGTGTGCATGTGCTATCTCTAGTTTCATTATTGACCCTTTATAATTTTTTATACAAAAATTTATTAGTATTCCCAGATTTTTTAAAAATATGCAATTTAAAATTAAAAATTTAATATTTTAGCGATACTTACACAATATATGTGTTTGGTTGGATTTACTGTCTGGCTTTTTTGTCCTTGTTTTAAATAGTCAATTGATTCTAATAGCGGCTTTGTGGAATATTAAGAGCAAAAAAAAGACCCCCGGTACTCGGGAGTATCTTCTCATATGAAATTGTCCCAAAGTCCGTGGAATTTGAAGTGGCGTTCCTGACGACAGTTTGATAAACTGTTGGTTGGGAAAAACCAAAACGAAAGGAGACGCCACTAATGGGATTATACCACGGACAGCAAGGTAAGGTAAATGAAAGCTTGGATTTTACTGTAGATTTTTCAGAATTGGAGGGAATGGCACGGACTGGGCTACTATCATTATCAGTACAATTAGGCATCAAAGCATTGAATATTATGCTTGAAGATGAGGTTATCTCTTATGCTGGAGAGAAAGGCAAGCACAACCCATCTAGGACTGCATATCGACATGGACATGAAAGAACCAGTGTTGTTCTAGGCGGCCAGAAAATCGCAATACAAAAGCCCAGGGTAAGGAGTAAAGACGGAAACGGAGAATTGCCTATAGAAACGCTTATACAGTTTCAGGCAGAAGATGCACTTAATAATGCGGCCTTACGAAGGGTCCTTCATGGCGTATCCGTTAGGAACTATATACATACCCTGGACGAGACCCCGGAAGGTTCCCATTCGACCTCAAAGAGCAGCATAAGCAGAAGGTTTACAAAAGAGACTGAAAGGCTTATGAATGAGTTCATAAATCGCCGGATAGACGACTATTATCCTGTAATAATGATGGATGGAGTAAAGATTGGGGGTTATATGGTTATTGTAGCTCTTGGCATATCAAAGGCAGGAGATAAAAAAGTCCTCGGCATAATAGAAGGGTCCACTGAAAACGCCAAGATATGTACAGACCTTATTCAGAACATGATTAAGAGAGGCCTGGACGCTAGCGAAAACAGGCTGTTCGTACTGGATGGAGGTAAGGGCCTACACAAAGCGGTAAAGGATGTATTCGGAGAAAATGCATATATCCAAAGATGCCAGATACATAAGCGCAGGAATGTGCAAAGCTACTTGCCGGAGAGTGAGCAAAGAAAAGTAAAGGCAGCAATGAATAAGGCATATATGGAGTTTGAATACAACGAGGCAAAGAAGAAGCTTGAGCTTTTAGCAAGGGAACTTGAATTCAAATACCCGTCAGCAGCAGCAAGTTTACGGGAGGGCTTAGAGGAAACCCTTACAGTTCACAAACTGAAAGTTCCTGGGCTGTTAAGGACTACACTCTCAAACACCAACCCTATTGAATCCGCTATTGGTACTGCACTGGATGTTATAGGCCGGGTTAAGAATTGGCAAAGCGGGGATCAGGTTTTAAGATGGGCATCCGCCGGTTTTATGCTGGCAGAGGAAAAGTTCAGGGCAATTAAGGGGCACAAACAAATCCCCTTTTTGACAGATGCTTTAAGCAATAAAAAACCCAGCGAATTATTAAAAACAAGTTGATTTCGCGAAAACCTGAGAAAAACTGCGCTACTGAAATTCTACGGAAGATAGGACAAGCTGTCTCATATTCATTAAACTAGTATAGCAAATAAGCATGCACATGGTATAATTTAAGTGATTCCATAAGCTAAATTGGGTATCATCTATTCAGCCTTGTTATTTATTATGCATCTATCACTCCAGACAATGGGTCGGTTTTTAACCGGCGATTCGGTCAAAAATACCCTGGCGTTTACAAAAGCATTGATATTTCTGATTTGCTAAAGTAGAATATAGCCTAAATGGAGGTAGAATACTATGTTAAGCATTTCCGATATCAAAAACAAGCTTGCACAAATATGCAATGGCACCAAGGTCAAAAAAATAGTGCTTTTCGGTTCTTATGCAAAAGGAACAGCCACTCTAGCTTCTGATATTGATCTGTATTTGGTAAGCAACGGAACTATAACAGGGTTTGATTTTTTCGACCTGAAAGCAAAGATTGAGGATGAGTTCAAAATAGAAATTGACCTAATCTCTGACTTGGACATAATACCGAATTCTCCAATAGAAAAGCAAATAAATGAACATGGTATGGTTGTTTATGAGCGGCAAAGATAGGACCTTTATGAATAAAATAAAGGATATGTAAATAATTCTGTGTTTTTGATTTGCCAAGCTTCTCCGTTGGCAAGAAAATTTAATACACTTCAACTATATAGTTACTGTTATATTGCCAAATTGGCCCTGTTTTTATACATTAAAACCAGGGTAGATTTGGCAATATTTTCTTAACAGCCTAAACAAACCGGTTATTTTGTGAGGTCTAGCCCGCCCGGCAATGAGGGCAGATTTTTAGCCTTTTTCCTTAAAGATAAATAGCAGCTTTAAACCATCCCACCAAACTGGGACTTAAATGTACTGCTCCAGCTGGTCAGGAAACATAATCAAAAGCTGGTTTAAAACCATATCCCAGTTTCTGTACCGCTGCGTCCACTTTGTCATGATGTTCTAAGTACTGTTGAATAAGAAGATTAATATTTTATGGTAGATACGATTTTAAACTCCTCTACCATGAACTGACTATCTGACTTCTCCTCCGCTTCAATAATTCTGTGTCTATCTACACCAGTCTTAACTTGCATAATACTCTTACCCATCCTGTATATGTCAGTTTTGTATATACATTTCTTATTTTCATTAAATTCAAGTTTGTACCGTGAAATATTGTTATTTTCTGCTTCATTAATCCATTCCACAACATAATAGCTGCACTCTTTCCATTCCTCAACCGTAATCATTTCTTTTAGTATAGTTAGTTGCTGCAGATTAAAAGAAACATCATACTTTATGTCACATAATAATTCTAATCTTGGCTCTTTGACATCAATAGCTGTTTTTAGCTTGTATTTTGAATTAACATACTTACTATATTGGTTAAATGTCCTAAATGAAAACCTCTTTTCAAGTATGTTACACAACGTATCAATAGAGATATCTTTGCCAATCTTAAGAACATCCAAGTATCTTATAGACTGTTCGAGAAAATCTCTATAATTCTCTCTAATAGGTATTATCAATTCATGAATATTAGACAGAATATCACTTATCATTTTTCTCTTATATCTAATGTCTTCGATATCTTCATTCGAATCCAAAAGGATATCATGTGCCAATATTGCTGCTAAAACCTGTGGTATTATTTCTATAACAAGATCGTGTTGAATAACATTTCTTTTGCAATATTTAATCATGAAGTCCAAAATTTTAAAGTGCTGTTGGATGATATGCTCACTTTTAATAATTTCAATATTTAATTTCCTTTCTAACAAATTCCATAGAAACGCAGTAAATGAGCGTGCCCCTAACTCCGTGGAATTTCTAATGCATAGTAATGCTCCAAATATCTCCTGATAGCTAAGGGTCATGCTGTTTTAGTATCCAAGGTACCCGGTGTTTGCCTTTCAAGCATCACCATAA
>Ga0334900_1004059_pt1 | contig 10625 bp, 10 predicted proteins | sample GraSluR3_MG_2_FD_207231 | JGI IMG/M metagenome (GOLD analysis project Ga0334900, IMG submission 207231) | Sludge microbial communities from methane-producing bioreactor in Wageningen University, Netherlands - Granular Sludge_31_08-R3 | ecosystem: Engineered > Bioreactor > Anaerobic >...
CCTTTTAACTCTTGCGGCACCGGACCATGTTCAACGTACTCGAAGAGACCGTCGACAATCGAAAACCAGCCCGCGAATACCTTTTGGTTTGCCCCATCGAGGATTCTTGCGTTTGCGAAGAGTCTTCTCATCTGTATTCTCCGCTGGATATGAGCAGTCGCATAGCTTCTATGGCGATATCTATAGTCTTCTTCTCACCAATCTTGAAGAGTTCCTCCTTCTGAGCGAGCGTAGGTTGTGGATCGAGCCAGATATTGGAGTCTGTACCGAGAATCGCTCCGACTCTTAACCGTCTTATACTACCCAATATGAACGCGGTAGAGCATTCCTGTTCAGAAGCGACTACTCCAATATCGGTCAGTCTCTGATTTAGTTCCCTGTCCTGAACGTAATAGGCGTCTCTTGTGAACACTGTGCCGGTATAGTACTCGTGACCGCTTTCTCTTGCTGCACTAATAAGAGCGTTCGTTACATCGAGATCTGCGACCGCCGGAAAGGGAGCGGGAGCGTAAGCCATGGAAGTTCCCTCGCCTCTGTACGCCGAATGAGCAATTACGACACTACCGATAGACATATTCTTCTGCCTGCCACCGCATGAACCGACACGAATGAAGCAGTCAGCTCCCACTCTGGCAAGCTCTTCTATTGCAATCGAAGCCGAGGGTCCACCGATACCCGTAGCACATGAAGAGACGGGGACACCATCGAGCGTACCGGTATAGACTACATAAGCTCTATTTGAGGCGATCTCTTTCATATTTTCGAATCTTTCGGCTATTCTCTTCGCCCTTCCCTGATCACCCGGAATGAAGACATATCTCCCGACGTCGCCCGAACGGCATCTTATGTGCTTTTGAAGTTCGTCCATTATCTCTCCTCCCTCTTGAATGCAATTGAAAGGTTTCGATCTATGGCGATGAAGACCGTATCGCCCTCATTCCAAAGAGCCTGTTCTACCGAAACCTCACTATTTATCTGTATCTGGTCGCCAAGTTCAACAATATATAACACCGAATCACCCTGGAAGATCTTCGCCTTTACCAGGCCTTTAAGTGAATTGTCTGAACGCTCTTTTAGGAGATTCAGATTCTTCTGTCTGCCGAAAACCACGGCTTTACATCCCCTCGATATCTCGGAAGAGCTTCTTACTTCCAGACTGACTTCGCCGGTATTCACAAAGCATTTTCCACCCGTAATCTCACTTACCGTACCGTTGGCTATCTCTTGAAAGCCCATGAATCTTGCGACAAATGAAGTCTCGGGACTGTAGTAGATTTCCTGTGGCGTCCCCAGCTGTTCGATTCTTCCGCTGTTTAGCAGAGCAACTTTATCCGACATGGCTATCGCTTCCGACTGGTCGTGAGTCACATAGATCGTGGTTATTCCGATCTCCTTCTGGATTCGCCTTATCTCGGCTCTCATTTCAAGTCGTAGATTGGCGTCGAGATTCGAAAGCGGCTCGTCCATGAGAAGGACGTCGGGCTCTATTACGACGGCTCTGGCAATCCCAACACGCTGTTGCTGACCGCCGGAAAGCCGTGAAGGTAGTCTCTCTTCAAAGCCCTTCAGTCCCACTATTTCGATAGCCTTCATGACCCTCTTCTTGCGCTCTGAAGGCTCCACTTTTCTCATCTTCAGACCGAAGGCCACGTTATCGAAGACACTAAGGTGGGGAAAGAGTGCATAGTTCTGAAAGACAACTCCGAGATTTCTCTTGTGAGTTGGAACCTTGTTGTAAAGCTTTCCGTTTATAAATAGCTCGCCCTCTTGAATGGCAAGAAATCCCGCAATAGTCCTGAGAGTGGTTGTCTTCCCGCAACCGCTCGGTCCGAGAAGCGAAAGGAAAGTACCTTTTTCGACCTGCAGGTTGAAGTTCTCGAGTATCCGTTGACCCTTTTGGTACATTACCGCGATGTTCTTCATCTCTAGAAAAGCCATAAGACACCTCTATTACATCATTCGCGAGAAGCCAAGAAGTTTCTGGGAAATCGCGACGATTCCAACGGTCATTGCTATGAGTATAGTCGCCAGCGCCGCAATGCTTGGATTGAAATAGTACTCCATGTATGTCATCATCACTATTGGCAGTGTGCTGACGCCCGGTCCGGTAAGAAACAGAGAGATCGGCACATTATTGAACGACGTTATAAAAGTCAAAATGAAGGCGGAGATAAGCCCGGTTGTGATATTTGGAAGAACAACTATGAAAAACGATCTCACTCTTGAAGCTCCAAGACTCACGGCGGCCTCTTCTATTGAAGGCGGAAAGTTCACCAGAGTGGAAATAACGTTTCGTATAACGTATGGAAGAACGATAGCCGTGTGGCCTATCAGAAGAGTTATCTCGATAGAAAAGAGATTCAGCATCACAAAGGTCCTGAGAAGAGCGAGTCCGGCGACCATCTGAGGTATAATGACCGGAAAAGTCGTAGTGAGTTCGATGAACCTCTTTCCTCTAAAATCATAGCGCGAAATAACGTATGCAACCGGTAGACCCAGTAACATAGCTATAAGTGACGAAAAAACCCCAAGCCTGAGACTCAATTTCAGACTATCCAGAAACATTGGCATCGTCAGAACCTTCTTGAACCAGTCGAGCGTGAAGCCTCTTGGCGGGAATCTCAGAGAGGCCTCATTGCCAAAGGCCGAAATGAAGATTATCAGAAAAGGGCCGATCAAGAAGATCATCACAAGTATCAAAATTACGCTGAGCCACCAATTCTTCCTCATGTCCTACTCCTGCTTCTCCCGACTTTCCCCAAAGACTTCAACGCATAGTTCAAACCAAGTGTTGTCAGGAACATTATCATAGCGATCGTTGTTGCCATTCCCCAATCAAGAGTCACAGAGGCGCGCTGGTAAAGGAGTGTGCTTAACATGAGGATTCTGCTTCCGCCCAGAATTGCGGGAGTGACATAAGCGGTTATCGCACCGGTGAAGACAAGGGTTCCGCCTATTACGAGTCCCTCTATTGTCAGGGGCAACTGGACATACCAGAAGCTCTTCAGACCCGAAGCCCCAAGACTTCTGGCGGCCATCGAGTATTCATCTGAAACGTTTTCTAGAGCGCTTATAAGTGAGAGTATCATGAAGGGCATAAAAAGCTGCAACAATCCGACAAAGACTGCTCCATTGGTGTACAACAGTCGCTCAGGCCGTTCGATAAGCCCAAGTGATAACAGTGTGTTGTTTATAAGGCCGTTTCTTCCCAGAACTACAAGCCAGGCGAACGTTCTTGCAACGGGATTTGTCATCAGCGGGAGAACTACGAGAGTCATGACAAAGCCCTTCAAAGATTTGTTACGTATTCTCAAGATTGCCATAGCCGCGGGATAAGAAAAAACCATTGAAATAAGCGTCACTAGACCGCCCATAGAAAGACTACGGAAATAGGCATCTCTAGAAAGCTTTTGTGCGAAGAAGTTGTAGTATCCCTGACCTACAAAGCCCTTACCGGGCTCGTATATGCTTCCGGAAACGAGCACCAGCAAGGGAACTAAGAAGAATACGGTCAGAAACACAACACACGGAAGCAGCAGTAAATAGAGCTTCTTGTGTTGTACCATAATTCTCTTACTGCCCGAGGAACTTATTCCATTTTTCGAGCCAGACTTCGCGGTTTCTGACTATTGTTTCTATATCGTAGAAGATAAGCGAAGCGACCTCATCACCGACAGTAAGAAATGCCGCCTTATCTTCGGGAACGACCACATTCTTGTTCACAGGCGAATCAACAAGATCCATTGCCTGTGCGGTCTGCACACTGTTGCTTAGTATGAAGTCGATATAATTATATGCGGCGTCGCGGTTGGGTGCGTTCTTCACTACACTCACGGTGCTGAAGAAGCCGAGAACTCCCTCTTCAGGTATAACGAAGGCCAGAGGCAATCCGGTACCCATGAACTGTCCCCATGAGAATCTCGGTGCCGGTGACATCCAGACTTCTTCCATCTGGAACAGGTTTATCAGTTCCGACGAAGTTCTGTAGAAAGTCACAACGTCTTCCTTGATCTCGCTAAGTTTTGCAAAGGCTGTATCGAGCGTCTCGTCTCCTTCGGGGGCTCCGAAGATCTTGTTCATATGCATCATGAAGGCTGGCCCCTGAGTTATCGTGAAGTCGGGAAGACTTATGTAGCCTGCAACATCCTCTCTCCAGAAGTCCTTCCAGGAGGTTATCGGGTCTTCAATAAGGTCGGTCCTGTAAACAATTCCGTAGCTCGAAACCGCGTAAGCGAGAGCGTAATTTCCACCGATGGGATCCTTTGCGAAATCAAACAGCTCGTCATAGTTCTCGAGTTTGGAAACGTCTATAGGTTCGAACAGTTCCTCTTCCCTTCCAAGCTGGGCGTAGTAGTCGGCAAAATGAGCCACATCGATGACAGGGTTGTTCTTCTGCGTTATAAGCTTTGTGAGTCTTACTGAGTTGTTACCAAGATCACGAACAACCTGCATACCGTACTCCTTCAAGAAGGGCTCCGAGATATTCTTGTCAAGAAGATCGAGATTGAAGCCCCAGGTTGACACGTTTACCTGTGAAGCGAAAACAAGAGATACAACAAGAAGCAGAGCAAAGATAATGCTCAGTTTCTTCATAAAGTCACCTCCAAAAGAAAAATAGTTCCCCTATTCAATTTTACACGATTATCCGGTCACTGGCACACTAAGACCGCTCTTGTTGTAGCTGTTTGTAGTTCGATCCGATACGAAAAGGGAAGGATTCTGAGAAGTAGAAAGGTATAGATCGTACAATACCGCATCCACGTCGGGATTTCCGCCTTCCCATGACAAGAGAACTTCAAAATCTGTGTCCTTCACAACATTTGCCGTGGAAGTGTTCGAGGGAACGTTAGGGAATGACTTGACCGATATGGTGAATGTCTTGTCAGATGAAGTTTCCTTCTCATCTTCGCTCTTATAGTAACTGCAAGATCGCCGAGTGGTCCGCTGACTGTCCATTCATAATGGCTGCCTGAAACGGTTCCCGGTCCTCCAATGAGACTATATGATAGAAGATTGCCGTCCGGATCTGAACAATAGTCGGTAAGGTTTATCTGGATTAGTTCTCCATTATTTTTTACAATTGTTTCTATGACTCCCAATTCGGGCTTGCTATTCTTGATTGGACAGGCCGTAAGAAACAAGACAGTAATGACCAGAACCACCGTCAGTCGAAAACTCTTCATCTCATTCTCCTCAACGATCCGAATTAGGAGATGAGATTACTACTTAAGTGTGAAAAGCGAGTGTTTCTCTACCAAACATCGCCTTATAGATTTTAGAAAAGCATCGGCCGATTCAGGCCCTTTTGGTCAGAGTGTCTTTTGCTTACTCTTTGGGGAAAGAGTTAAGATACACGTATTTGTTAGATAAGATCAGCAGAGAAAGACCGTTGTCGAGAGTTCGTTTCCCACACCGAGAAAATGAGAAATAGAGAAGCCAGCCTGCTATCGCAGGCCAGTCAGGCTTCGCGGGCAAAGAACCGCTGAACACTGCAAGGACCCGCTTAACGCTTGATAGAACACGCTCAACGCTGGGAAGAGCATGAGTGCGGGAAGAACAGGTCCATGCTCTGGAACGAATAACAGATTCTCCTCGGCAAGCGGAGAACCATTCAACGGCAAACCAGCTTCTGTCGCTCTTCCAACCCCCAATCTCATCTTTTTTGTTTTAGCAACTTGCAACTTGGAACTTGGAACTTGTATCTGCTATTGTTCTCTTCGCGAACGGATAACCGCTCAAGGGAGAACCAGAATCGCATTCCACAAAAGGCGGGATAACTTCCTGGTGTTGTTCTCCACACACTTTGATCTTTCGTTTCTCTTTGGCTCTATGTGTGGTATAAACAATATATTAGATGTTTGTCATAAGTACTGAGTCCACGCAGTTTTAAGATGATTATCAATTAAATTCGGTAAAGAGAATTCGCCTTTTCGTGATTAAAAGTGGCCAGTGATATAATTGTGGTGCAAATACCTTAACGTCTAAAAGGATTGGTGGAGGTGTTGTATGCTTAAGAGAGGGTTTTTACTGGGTGTATTTGTAATTCTGTCGGCTTTGATGCTCGCCGGAATAGTTGGCGCAGTAGCCGAAATTGATAAGTACGGTAACGTTCATACGAATATCCCCATGGAAGCAGTTGTTTACGCCGCTATTGAAGCAGGAGACTTGGTTTATGTAACAATGGGTACAACCACAATCATGGTACCATTCGTAACAACATATGGTGATGTCGACAGAGGACAGCCTCTTGCAAGATACTCCGACGCGCATGTTCTTCTCGCTATCAACTATGGTAACTTCGCAAAGACTTACGGATTGGAAGTTGGAAGTCCCGTTTACATGGGTCTGGTCGAGAAGGGAGCTTACAAGGATGAACTGGAGATAAGACACCTTGTGAGAAGCGACGTAAGGGAAGATTACGCGAGCGATGAGGTTTTCGCGAACTTCAGAGAGATTACCCTCGGAGATATCGCTCCGGGTAAGCTTTACAGATGCTCCCATCCTTCGATAGACGATCCCAGGGCTCCTTACGCGTCGGCTCTTATCGAGCAGGCCGGTATCAAGACGGTTATCAATCTCTCCGACTCAGATGAAGAGCTCGCATCAAATCTTGAATACTCAGAGTACTACAAGTCCATCAGCGAGGCCGGCAACCTCATCAATTTGAACATGAGTGTCGATCCTCTCGCAGACGACTTTGCGAGGAAGCTCGGAGAGGGCCTAAGATTCATGATAGCTCACGAGCCGCCATACCTGATTCACTGTGTCGAAGGCAAGGATAGAGCAGGAATTGCATCGGCTCTGCTTGGCGCAATCATGAACGCGAAGACCGACGAGATCTATGCCGATTATGTCAAGTCTTACGAGAACTACTACAATGTCGTACCGGGGACCGCAGCTTACGACGCAGTAAGAAAGATCATCGCAGATCTCTTCGTACTAATGAACAACGGTAATCCCGTCGACGATGTCAATGTGAAGAGCGTTGCTCTAGACTACCTGACGAAGAAAGCAGGTCTCTCTTACACCGAGATCGCTGCAATTCAGGATATTCTTAGATAATAGTTCCATAGAGAGTGTTATTATCGAGAGGCGGTCTGGAGCCGCCTCTTTTCTTAGAGATTATGGTGGTGTTCTGGAATGTGGGATGTGCTGAATCAGGTTGAGCTTTCGATTATGGATTCGCTTAATGCAGTTATGTCTGGCCAGTTCATGGATCTTTTCCTCTCTTTCATGCTGTTTCTCGAGAGGGGGTCCTTAGTATGGATCCTTCTCACGGTCTTTCTGCTCTTCGATAAGAGATTCCGCAGAGCTGGCTATATGACTTCGCTCGGACTCGGCATAAGTCTGCTCATTGTCTTCATTATCCTTAAGCCCGTTTTCGGGAGGCTGCGGCCGCTAGAGTTTATCGAGGGGTATACTATCATCTTTCCAATTCCCGAGACTTACTCCTTTCCCTCTTCTCCGGTCGCCGTTGCTTTTGCCTACACTGTCGTCTTATGGAACAGCGTCAAGATGCTCAGGGTTCCGCTAGTTCTTCTTTCTTCTCTAATAGCGCTGGCAGAAGTGTACGTCTATTTCAGCTATATCTCAGATGTTATAGCCGGCGCTGTTATCGGTATCGCATGCGGAATTCTCACCGTCTGGCTTTTCGATAAGTACATTATTATCAAGCCTGAGAGAAATGACAAGTCCGGCAGCTTAGAGTAACTACGCTTCTAATAAATGATTTACCAGTCGACGACGGCCATGAAGAGGTCAGTGTTTCCCTGAACGATTCTCATTAAGGTTCCTGTGAGTGCATACGTGCTGGAGATCGCCACGACTTTCCCTCCACCGACGTTGGATGCTGCAACAATTGGTATGGATTCAGGAGCCTGCGGTAAATAGGTCACTTCATCACCACTCGGTACATAGGTTGTGAAGATTGCAGATGTTTCGGCAAAGATTGTGACAGTCGAATTCCCTTCCACAGTTAGCTTGGTAGCCATCATCATGGCGATCTTCGCAGAGAGGGAAGATGAAAGCGGATGGGTCGTGAAGTTATCGAATGTTATTAGCAGCTTGTTGTTTCCGCCGATGTTGCTGACGATATCCGTTACAAGTCCCCATACAAATCCTATACCGGTGTTTAGACCGGTGGAAACTCATCATTACCCACAAGTATTGGAGAAAAGGCAAGCGAAGTGATAGATTGAGAGCATATATTGTCGAACATTGTGAATTTTTCTTTTAATGCGGTATGGAGGTGATCTCAGTGATTGGGATAAGTGATGAGTTTGAAGAAAGCGATTTTGGTGACAAGAGACTGAAGAGTATCTCAGAGGCTTTTGTGAGAAACAGTGAAAACAGCATTCTGGAAAGTTTTGAAAGCTGGTCTGAAATCAAGAGCGCATACAGATTCATGAGCAATCCGAAAATAACAAGAGAAGAGATACTTAGATCACGCACAAACAACACAATGGAGAGGGTAAAGGAACCTTCAACTGGAGGAAATACAAAGACTAGAGATTGCAATAGCTATATATTATGTTGTTACATGGTTCCTCCTATGGCTTACATATCTTGGAAGAGAGTTCAACGAAAAGCGGTCATTGTTCTTTCTTCGTGGTTCGTTCTTGGAACCAGATCCCGAAACAAGTTTGGGATGACTGAGTGAGGGACTTCCAAAAGCCGATGTCGGGATAACTTCATCAGTTGCAGTAAAACCTTGAATTGCTGAGCCGTTTCTGTTCGCGAGGCCCCAGACTCGAGTCCCGAGACCCACTACTAATTCTGTCATTCTGAACTTGATTCGGAATCTCGTGTTCTTGGTATTTGATCTTAACCAAGAACAGGCTCTCTTCGGCGAACGAAGAACCGCTCAACGGTCAAACAGTTTTTCTTGCTCCTACCTGCCACAACCCCCAACCCCCTCTAAAGTCCAGATCTCGAGACGACATCCAGCACATGAAGTATGTCGAACCAAACTTCGGGAGACTTAAGTTTACAGAAATCCGTACCCATGTAGAAAATGAATGGATGATAATCACATCTTCTTTCCCAGAGTGAGAGAAGTGATTCTAAGCCGAGTTTGCCCTCTGTACTTCCCAGGAATTCAGGGATTTCGAGTAGGAGTTTCGTCATGAAGAGAGTGGCGTACGGGCAAGGGTCTTCTCTTCTACCAGGTCCGGTAAAGCTTCCTAGCTCAGGTGACGAGACAAATGGCCAGCCGTTGTCCCTTATTTGTTCTGCTAGATATTCGGCGACTAAAACGCTCTTGCATCGTCTTAGAGTCCTATTCTTGCTAGCGAATAAAGTATTACCGTTGCATCACACAGCGCCCAGGCAAACTGATCTGTTCCCGAACCGCCGAATTTTGCAGGAATATTCATGAGAGCCTGAAAAGGACCCTGTGAAGAGCGATGTCCAAGTATCTTCTCAACGATTTCTTCAACCCCGGGATCATCTTCTCTTATCCCAAGATCAGTCAGAAATGCCAATTTGTGAATCAGACGGCTGGCATTCTAGTGGCTTGTCAGGACAGAACCAGGCCAGTCTTGAAGTTCGGCGATCAATGATTTTATCTCTGGTGAGTTGAGCATTTTCATACGTGATTCAATAACATTTTCGTCCTTTTCATCCTGTAAGAGAAGATCTAATCTTGTTCTATATTCGACTCATGAAGGACCTTCACTTCAAGGAGCCAATCTATAGTCTAGTTTATGAATCGCCCCCCAAAGAGATGACAAAAGAACTTGGCGGTCTGCATAGATCTTAACACCGAAATCCACCAGTGCAAGTGAATAGCCTACCTGTAATGGTTACCTAGAAAGCTAAGGAGAGATTCTTTCTGCGAAAATGGTCTTTCTAGCGTGAAGTTGTGATAAAATTACGATAGTAGATGGAGTCAAAATTGTACCAGATACCTGTGAACAGGAGGGGTGATCATTATGTCAAGAACTGTTTTGATGCTCGCCGGTGTGGTAGTCCTGGTTATGGCTCTTCTAGCTTCACTGGACATTGGAACTGTTGTAGAGCCCGTCTGGCACGTTATTTTCAAATGGATCTTTGGTGCCATTATGGTCCTTGTTGCCTTTATGGACAAAGGCAAGAAGACTAAGTCGGAGTCTTAATATTAAGAGGCCCGGAGGATTCTCCGGGCCGTTCATTTGTGACATTTCGTTATGAATTCTTTCGTTTCGATGCTTCACTTTCTGATTTCAAGTCCTTTCAGTATCTCCGGTGCTTCTTGAAGCTCTGGATTTGGCACATCGTAATGGTCACCACGACTGTCTTTCTCTTCAACAAAGAACTCCGGCATCACATTTGCGTGCGAATCAGATTTCGTACTGAAACTGTGCGGCGCTACGGCCGTTCTTTTTCTTCAAGTACTTCGATTAGCCTTCTGATTTCGGGGGAGTCGACTCCTGACTCTTCGATCACCGAGAGGATCGCTCTGATAGCAGAATTTGATCTCTGTCCGCCACTAAGATCAGGTATTTTGCGCAGTCTGTCTAGTTCTGTTTCGATGGCTTCAACTACTTTCATTCTAAGAGATCTGGAGATTGTTCGAAGCGATTTGCGGATGATCTTTGCAGTTTCTGCTTGCAGAACGGGATTTGTCAGCCACCCATTATCTAGGA
>Ga0334900_1004070_pt1 | contig 10592 bp, 10 predicted proteins | sample GraSluR3_MG_2_FD_207231 | JGI IMG/M metagenome (GOLD analysis project Ga0334900, IMG submission 207231) | Sludge microbial communities from methane-producing bioreactor in Wageningen University, Netherlands - Granular Sludge_31_08-R3 | ecosystem: Engineered > Bioreactor > Anaerobic >...
ACTCCGTCACCTTGTACTCAGCCATATGCTCTACATGAATAAGCCGCTCCGGCTTATTCAATCGAGAATTAGTCTCTATGCTTTCGGTGCCCTCAGTGGTTAAGTTATCAAAATCTAATCCGTGTGATTCCGTTCGATCCGTCAAAACCGTGTAACCATTAATCAAACCAATCACCCGCTGCACCAGATCACCCACATAGATCAGCTTCAAACAAGCATCCACCTCTATCCTCGGCTCTTCACCTATCACCACCTGATGCGAAAAAGTCGATATCACCGAGTTATAAAAAGGCACCCCAAAGGGACCAAACACATTCGGGATGATCAAGCCCGTAAAAGCTGCATCATTCCGATTTGCCCATTGATTAAGCAGCTCTCTCCCCTCACGCTTGGATCTGCCATAGAGGTTATCCCGCTCTTCCTGTAGCGATGAGCTCATAATCACATATGGCTTGCTCTGTGTGCGCTCCATAGAGGCTACAAGCTTCTGCACCAAGTCTATATTGGTATTATACAGCACGTCCGGATCGTTATGCCTGTTCATCGCCGCCAGATGCACGATCACATCACACTGCCTTACAAAAGCGTCAAGCGTCTCTTCCTTCTGGAAGTATTCATCCTTAAAGGGGATGCAAGCGTATTTGTCTTTATGAAGACTCAGAGTGTTGTACAGATGTGTACCGATAAACCCTGCCTGCCCTGTTATGCCTATTCTTATCTTCTTCATAATGGTCACACGGATTGTACGGATGATACGGATTCACCCGGATGCTTATCTGGAGTACATAATTTGCGTCGGACTTCAGGTTTGGTACCGAAATTTAACAACAGCCCAATTTCTATATGCGTAGCTTTCAAATAGTGGAAGAGTTGCATTTCGTGCTCCACTCTTATGCCTTCTGTTGCCTTAAGCTCAATAATCACCTTGTCTTCTACACATAGATCAGCAAAGTACTCGCCTACAATTGCGCTGTCATAAAGCACTCTGATCGGTCGTTGGGAATCAACCCTCAAGCCGCGCTTCTCCAATTCAAGCTTCAGCGCATTCTCATACACTTTCTCAAGGAATCCATATCCCAGAGTATTGTAAACATCATAGAACGCCCCAATAATTACCTCTGTAAGCTTATTGTCGATCTCTTGTTTCAGCATCCCAAGTCCTTAGCTTAATATCCGTGTCTATCCGTCCAATCCGTACAATCCGTGTAACTATTCCACACCAAGCTCATCACGTACGTACTTCAGTGTCAACAGCTTCTCTTTGATCTCCGGGATAGTCAGCCGATACGTATTCTCCGAAGTATAATCCACAGCCTCTGCTACCTTCGCCTCGCCATTACTGAAATACTTCTCATAATTCAGATCCCTGGTATCAGCCGGTATCCGGTAATAGCCGGGTAAATCTATTGCCTTCGCCATCTCTTCACGATTCACCAATGTCTCATGCTTCTTCTCGCCATGCCGGGTACCGATGATCTTGATTTCAGTCTTCGCCTCAAACATTTCTATCAACGCTTGCGCTAAGTCCTTCACTGTAGAAGCCGGCGATTTCTGGACAAATATATCGCCCTGCACACCATGCTGATAAGCATAAACAACCAGCTCTACCGCTTCTTCCAAGGACATCAGGTATCTGGTCATAGTGGGATCAGTTATAGTGATCGGCTTCCCGGCCTTGATCTGTTCTATAAAGAGCGGGATCACCGAACCGCGGGACGCCATCACATTCCCATAACGTGTTCCGCAGAGGACAGTGCCATTCTCCGGCTGTTGCCTGGAGTATGCCACCATCACCTTCTCCATCATCGCTTTGGACATCCCCATAGCATTGATGGGATAGACAGCTTTATCCGTTGACAGCACAATGGCTTTCTTCACATTGTTGGCAATCGCAGCCCTGAGCACATTTTCCGCACCCAAGACATTGGTTTTGACTGCCTGTATCGGGAAAAACTCACAAGAGGGCACTTGCTTCAGCGCTGCAGCATGAAACACATAATCCACTCCAATCATAGCATTCGCCACACTCTCATAGTCCCGCACGTCTCCAATGTGGAACTTGATCTTGGGATTATTATACAACTTACGCATATCGTCCTGCTTCTTCTCGTCACGACTGAATATGCGTATTTCTTTTACATCCGTATTCAAAAAGCGGTTAAGCACCGCATTCCCGAAAGAGCCGGTACCACCGGTGATGATAATAGTTTTCCCATTGAACATAATTTTTTGTAATCCTTAAGATCATTTTATTGAGTCAATAGCGTCCACTATTCCCATAGCCGCTATCTGAGGAGTAAATCTATCAACTGACTTAAGAGCATTATCAGAAAGTACCCTATATAGCTCTTCATCATTGAGAACATCCATTATCTTCTTAGCCCAAACATCAACTTCGAGTGGAAGCACATAACCATTGTAACCATCCACTATCAAATCCCCGGCAGCCCCAGCATTGTCACAAGTTATCACTGGAACACCTACAGCACTGGCCTCGTTAGCAACGAGCCCCCAACAGTCATACATTGTTGGAAACAACAATAGTCTTGCAGCAGCATAATAACTTGGTAAATCGCTTTGCTGTATAAAGCCCGGGTAAGTATAAGCAATCCCAGCTTCTTCGAGCGCGCTGATAACGAACTTCTCCAATTCTCCGCTTCCTATCAGAAGAATAGATGTCTGGGGTCTTACCATTTTTATTTCCTTAAGAACGTCTATAATAAAAAAAGGCATCTTACGTTCAATAAACTGCCCAGAAAAAACAAAATCATACTTCTTTGGAGTGTCTTTAAACTGCGCATAGTAATCGTTGTCCGCAATAAGTTGGCTCACGTAAATCTTATCGCTTTCCACCCCATATGATACCAAATAATCTATTCCCTTTTTCCCAACTGCCAAGAATCGCTCAGAAAATCTGAATACAACTCTCCGACAAAGCTTATGGAATCGGGATAGATGCTCTATAGTAAGAAGCCAAGAATCCGTTAACACTATGTGCTTTTTTCTGAACATTACAGAATAACACCAGGCTAGTAGCATTACTGGGTTGAAACCGTATGTCATTATGACATCTGGCTTATACCTCCATAAGTGACATAAGACATCTAAACTAAAGTAAATGTTGTGATTCCTGAATCTGAAATACTGTTTTTTAAGGAATGCATGGTCATGACTAAGGCCTTCAATTATCCATTTTCTGTGTGGCTCTACCTTGTTTGCATACAAAACCCTAAACTCCATTTGATGATCCTTTGCAAGCTCATTGAATACAATTGATCTGTAGGGAGTGAGAGATATCTGCAATATAACTGTTCTTTTCATTTGACTATTCTCCTAAAAACCGAATCGACTACAATCCCTTGCTTTCTGTAGTCAAACTCACGTTCAGCTACTCTTCTTCCAGCCTTTCCAATCTCGCTGGCTCTGGTCTCGTTTGATAGCGCCTGTCTGATCTTTTCCGCAAAATCATCAATGCTATCAGCTTTAGCTATATATGCACTTTCACCATCAGTTAGATAATCAGATATCTCTCCAACATCAGTAACAATCACCGGTCGACCTGAAGCCAGGTATTCGCCTAGTTTTGTTGGAAATCCACCCTCAGCTTGTTGATTATCTGGTCGAGCAAGACACAGTACTTTAGCATTCATGAGATAATTGGGGACTTCTTCTCTATCAACAAAACCTAGAAGAGCAACCCTTTGCTCAAGAGACAATTCCTCTATCAGTTTTGGAATTTTGGGATGAACATCTCCCAAGATTAAGAGGTTGATCTCTGGGTATTCATCTTTAACGAGATTGAATGCTCTTATAAGAATATCAATGCCATCCTTGTTCCCAAGTTTGTCGCCCCCACAGTAGGCTATATAATTACCGAACGTATTAGCACGCGACACAATACTAAAGCGGTCAAGTTCTACAGTCATGGGAATATGAATAAATAATGCGTTTCTTTTTGCGAGCTCTTTGTAATACTCAATCAGGGATCTAGTCATCACGATGAACCCATCAAATAGCTTATAATAATAACGCAGATAAAGAAATCTATAAACTGAGCTATAATCATACCTTCTCAGCACCACCCAAGGATACTCGTCCAATGTGTGGATGAATCTCCACTTCTTAAGTTTTGCTATGATAGAGTAGTTCAAGTTGTGAGTAAAGCCTGTTGTTGCAGCCGAGATTAGGATATCATTGCAATCAATTCTGAGCAGTTTAAACAGAGTATAAATATGCCCTTTGAGCAAAGCTAAACCCTTGGCTACCCTTGATCTTGGCCAATCAAGACTGTTTGATGCATACTCAAACGTGATACCACAGATCTCTCCCGATATTGAGCTTCCGAAATTGTCACTAGGGTTTTCTGTGGGCCGAGAGATGATTATGTGCACTACATTACCACATTCCACTAGTCCCCTAGCAAGGCTTAGAATCCGGTTGGTTGCTGCTCCTGATTTGTAAACACTATTTGGATAGATGATAAGTATCTTCATGCAGTTTCAGGTGTCTCCTTTGTTGCGACAACAGGTAATCTCGCTCTGCTATATCCCGCGACGTAGCCATGACTGTCAGCAACAATCCGTATGTAGATAAGCGCAATAAATGCACTCCACTGTAAACAGGTTTGAGCAAAGGCAACGCTGAGTAATGCGACGTAATACAGCAATACACTCCCACTTTTGTTATGAGCGATAAAGAGTCTCTTTAAGGAGTCGTACATAAAGTACAGGTATATTGCAAAAACAACAACTCCGAATTTGGCTAAGAAGTTAGCTAGACCGTTTACCCGATGAGTACTTCCAAAACCATATGAAAACACTGACTCATCAAAATTCTCCTCTCCCTTGCCGACACCAAATATTGGATTGGTAAGCCATAACTGAATATCAGCTCTAGCGCTTGCAAACCTGCCAAGAGTTTGATAAGGGTCCTTAGCTAATTCAATCTGACTTTCTATTTTTTCTCCCATAAAACTGGTTTGGAGAACAAATGGCATTGTTATGATTAGCATTATCAGCAAGAATATGCCTCGGAAGACTCCTCTGCCTGCGACCTTATCCAAGGCATATCCAAATAGAATCACAAACAGACCTACGTAGCCAGCTGTAGAGAATGTCGTCAACAATGCTGTTAAGAGTATAACCCCCTTTTTATTCATAACCGATCCGTGGATAGCCTGTATAAACACCAGCGCTATTGTAAGTATCACTGAGTATGCGCCTGGTTCATAGGCAAAAGCACTATTGGAGATAATCCCCATGAATCGTTCTCCGCCACGTGAGCTATAGATAATGAAGTTTTGTCTACTTACTTCGTCAAATGGCAGTGTTCTGCCTAGCATTATGACTACACTATTAACTGATGGGAATAAGTTTTTAAGCACAAAAATCACTAAGCCAATCAACGTGAGACCATAAACAACATTGATGAAAGTCTTAGTGAACCTATCTTTGTATATGGTTATCACTAAGAATGGGAACGTGAACCTTGTTAGAGATCCCACAATGGATCTGATGCTAAAGCTCCTTATCATGGCTCCCTGGATCACCAAAAAGATAGCGAGAATGGCCAGAAAGCCAGCATACTTAACATCCATCTTCAAATCAGTTCGGATAAAAGCAACAAAAGCTAAACTAAGTGTTAAGCCTGCTAGTAAGTATTCGTTACTAGAAAAGAAGGGAATCACCGAAAAGGCAATCACCATATAGACTAAGAAATATCTAGTTATTGTATTCATAATTTTTTATTGCCTGTATGGGTAAGGAGACTTGCCTATCGACTACCTGCGACTCATCACCTTCGCTTGCCTTAAAAACTCATCCCAGTTCCCCATATCAGTCCAGCTTTTTGCACTAACCGGGAAGACCCCAACTTTGCGATTCTGCTTAACCAGCGACTCCATTAAGTCTGTGATATGAAACACTGCTCTATTCGGAATATTCTCAAATACAGATGGTTCCAATATGTACAAACCGGTATTGATCTTATAGAAAAGCTCAGGCTTCTCCGATAAACTCTCCAACTGACCATTGCAATCCGTGTTCAAGACCCCATAAGGCACACTCATATTCAGCATGGCCGCCACGATCGTAATTTCGTTTTTTTGCGATCTGTGATAGTCCAGGATCTCCGCATAGTCCTGATCGACCAAAATGTCGCAGTTGCTCACAAAAAAAGTACTCTTTATCTCATCTCTAAGCAAGGCAATACTCCCGGCAGTTCCTAAAAACTCGCTCTCCTCGACATAGTGAACTGATCCATATCGATCCATCAAGTCCTCGAAGTAATACTTGATCATTTCAGCCTTATGATTGATCGATAGGTAGTACTCACGGCACTCGTATTCCAGAAAGGAATCCATGATCTGCTCTATGATAGATTTATCCCCGATTGGAATCAATGCTTTGGGTAATACATTGGTTAGTGGCCTTAACCTGGACCCAATTCCCCCTGCCATAATCACAACCGGTAAACCAAGCTTAGCTTTCTGAATACTGGTATCAGCCCCAATCAAGTCTTCCCAAAAAACAAGTCTCAGCAGCTCCCCGTCTCTTGACACTACCGGCATAAATTCAGACCTGCCCCGCATCATTCTCTGCCTGATTTCCTCATCAGAATCTGTTTCTGATGCCACAGAAATCTGACTTCTAAGAATACCCTTGATCTGTGAATTTAGGTCAATTCCCTTGATTATTGCTCGTTGAATATCGCCAATGCTCAGCAAGCTACTAAACATATCGTTTTCAATAACGATCAGGAGCTTGCGCTTAAGCAAGTCCATTCTGCGTAAAGCTTCACTGATCTTAGCTGAAGGTGGGATTTTTAGCTCTTCAACACGCCTGTTATCTTTCATAAATCATCTCTACTCAGCATTCGTTATTGCGCTCCTGTATACATCAAATCGTCGGGAATCGGAGTACCATGATGATAGTGCTCAATAATCGCCCGGTATTGCCTGATGTTGCGATTTACATTTGCCTCTGCCCCGAAAGTCCTTTTAGCAAATTCCTGACCTCTATGCGCTAGCTTCTGCGCAAATTCCTTATCAGTTAAAAGCCGCATCATATTATTCGTTAAACATTCAATGTTACCAGTTTCGCACATCAGCACATTTTCTCCATCGCTATTCAAAAAAGGCATTCCTCCCGTTGCATAAGTTACAACCGGAAGCCCTAAAAGCATTGCTTCCACAGCAGACGTAGCCAAACCCTCAATTGTGGTTGGCAGCACGAATATCCTGGCCCTCAATACTTTCATAAACAGGTCCTCGCGCCTCGGAATATGTCCACCGAACACGACGTTATTACCAATCCCGTGGTCTTCACATATACCTTTCAGGTGAGCCAGATAACTCATTGAAACCGGACCCAAGACTAATAGTGATACTTCCGGACGCACCTTATGAATCGTACTCAGAGCTTTCAACAGATGCTCAATCCCTTTTATTGGAGTAACTCTAGCCATAAATACAAAGTCAAATTCTTTCTGTACATCTACGGCAAGAGGATCGATGTTAATCGTTCTGATTCCGACAGATAAAAGCATGATTGCAGAAGGATTGCACAGTTTTATGTGCTTACCCCTTATCATATATAGGATCAAAACAGCGAACGAAAATAATGCAAAATACAACTACACCACCATATTATATACTCTTTTATCAATATATTTCATTCAAAGAAGCTTTGTACATAATCAATACACGACACGTACTAAAAAGATTTCCCATAAACCAGAGACTGATAAACCCGCTTGACCTTGTCAATATTGTTAACGCTATACTTCTCTATAGAATACCTATAGCCATTTTCTCCCATATCTTTACACAAAGAGGGTTGTCCACTAAGCATATTTATTGCATCTGCTAATGCACATGCATCGTTGATATTAACCAACACTCCATCAATACCATCTCTTACTTGCTCATCTATTCCTGGGATTCTAGTTGCTATTACAGGTTTTTTTCGCAGATGTGCCTCAATAATTGGTCTCGAAAAATGAGTTTTTGAGAAAGGAGACACCAAACAACAACATTCATCGATGTATGGCGTAATATCGGGCACCATGCCTATCAACCGAGTATGATAATTAATGCTCATTTTATTCAAATATCTCAGATATTTTCTATTCCTTGGTTTTAATCTGCGTATCACTTTCCTAACGGCTAGATCATTCTTGCTATGATAATACCCGCAAAACAATATTTGCACACTATTATCAATGAAGCTAAGTGAATCCACCAGTGTATAGAATCCCTTAATCTCACTACCCCCTCCAGCATAGAGGACTTTTTTTGAATAATAGGATTCCTTATCCATAGGTTGGTCCGATACTGAAGTATAATTATATACAATTGACGTTTTGTGTGGAATATCTATTCTTTTAGCGTTATCCTCACTTATAGCTATTACTGCATCCGCATACTTATTGACCTGATACCTCATGAACCAATACAATGGATCATAGGAGGTTCTCCTTATAGGCTCACGAACATGGTATACTACTTTCCCTTTCTTTTTGGCAGGTGCTAGCCAATCTGTTAAAACTGAGGAATTCAAGTGAATAATATCAACACAAAACTGTTTTAGTTCTCTGTCAGCGAATATTAAACGAGACAGTATCCATGAGATAGCTGGCCGCATGAGTTTTCTAATATTGTACCAGTTATAGCCACCCGCCTCACTGTAAGATATGAACCGGTAGAAATACTTATAGAACGGAGATTTGGCAACATAGCACTGAATATTGGCGCCAGTAAACACATCACGTACTATCGAGTCTTTCAACAGCAGTACATTAATATCAAACATCTCTTTATCTAGCTGTGCTACCATGTTGAACAAACTGAGAGGAGCACCTCCCCACCCAGTTGCATGATGTATATAAAGTACCTTGATTTTATTCATATATTATAAACACTTAGATTTCAAAATCATTATTGCCAACATCGTCACATCAGTGCCTAGCATATTCCATTGCTATCATCCTTTTTCTCTGCACCAACCATAGAAAACGGGAACTTCACACGGTCTGACGCCATAAAAATGATTACCATAATTATGATTTGTGCCGAATTAATAACTATCTTTGCCCATGCCGCCCCAATAAATTGCCACTTATCAATAAATGCCCACCACGTACACAAGGATACTATCGCAACGATAAAACTCCTCACCATGAGTAGCTTCGGTTTATTGTATACAAGATAAAATATGCTTATCACATATGAACATCGCAACAATAGGTCACCCCAAACTGCGATGTTAGCATATATGTAAGCACCACCATATCTATAGCTTGTTAAAAACCCGACTATTGGTTTTGACACAAAACCTGCTAATATACTGCATGAAACAATCCAAAAAGTTATCTAGCCCATACTCATTAGACAGGCGCAACAATGTTCTCGCGTTATGCTCGGCTATCTGTTCATCATATAGTGAACATCCGTGGGCGATTAGATTATAAAACTCATCAATCTTTCGTATCTGGAAGCCCCATTCTATGAGATCCTTGTAATACAGATTATCCTCTCTCATATAGATAATTACTCTTTGTCGGATAGCGGTCATTATATTGCCCCCCGCGATTTGTCGTTTGGCATTCAAAACAAATGCTGTTGCCGCACCATAAAGGTTTTGGAAATCTTTTGTGTCCAGAAAATCATGGACAACATCTACTAGGGGCATCCGTTGAGCAATCTTTCTCACATGATCTGTGTAGTCATCATCTGTGCCATATGAAAACAACACTTTGAAACGATATTCTGTGGGATTTATCTCCTGTATATTCTCAAGCATATCTATATGATTATTATACTTGGTTCTGCTGTGCCCCAATATAACTATTTGCTCTTCGGCTACCTTCTTGTTTTCCGGGATATTCCCTAATGCAAATGGTGCCCTCAAGAAAGAACAGTCAAACGTAAACCTTTGCTTAACCAACTGATACTCACTATCACTGAGGCCAATGAATAAGTCAATTCTGTTCATTACTTTTTCTATTGCTATCCCGTAAGTTCTATTCCTTAATCTCCGATAAATCCCCAAGGATGCTACTCTACGTTTTATCTTAAGAAAGTTATTCTTTTTGCAAAAACGCAAAGTACTATCTGTCAGATACATTTTATGGTTACATGAATAGTATTCGGATCCAAAGAAGCGCCAGACGATCATGATATGAGGAGGTAGCTTCGATAATATGTATGCTTTAATCCTTTCAAGACCCCACAAAACAACTACATCCGCTCTTGAGGCCTCATGAATAACATACTCAATGCTTTCATTTCGAATAGCAAGATACTCGATGCTAGATTGTGAGGCAACTAACTTAACTCTTTGGCTTGAGCTTCTCTCAAACGCATAGATTCTATTCTCAATATCTGGAGACTCGAAAGCATTAGATCCCTTAACAAACTTAGGATCTGTGTGGATGTGTGCTACTTTAATCTTGCTCACGGATATCCTTCATCAGATCTCGGCGATTGGGCTTTCTATAAGTGTTTTCTTTTTGGTAAAAGCACTGTATCAGTTTGGGGTATTTTCTCTCGTATTCCCGCATGATATCAGCAGTAGCATCCGTGGAAGCATCAT
>Ga0334900_1004078_pt1 | contig 10563 bp, 9 predicted proteins | sample GraSluR3_MG_2_FD_207231 | JGI IMG/M metagenome (GOLD analysis project Ga0334900, IMG submission 207231) | Sludge microbial communities from methane-producing bioreactor in Wageningen University, Netherlands - Granular Sludge_31_08-R3 | ecosystem: Engineered > Bioreactor > Anaerobic > Unclassified...
TTACCCGCGACAATAAAACCAGGCTGCTGATGCCCTCGTACCGCCGGTCGCTGTCAGGAAAATGCCTGCCGATGTCACCCGCTCCGGCAGCGCCCAACAGCGCGTCCATCACGGCATGAACCAGCACGTCCGCATCAGAATGCCCTAAAAGTCCTTTCGCATACGGAATGTTTACTCCGCCCAGCACCAGGGGCCGGCCTGCAACCAATCTGTGCACATCATAACCAAAACCCACACGCAAACCAAATTTCCCCCTAATTTTCATTCCCGCCGCGCCTTAATAATCGCCTCCGCCAGGATTAAATCTTCCGGGGTGGTAAGTTTAATATTTTCATAAGTACCAGGCACTAATTTTACCGGCAAACCCAGCTGTTCAACCAAACCGGCGTCGTCCGTACCGGTAAAATTCCGCTCGCGCGCCCGGCGGTGGGCCTCGAGAATTATTTCATAACGAAAGGCCTGGGGAGTCTGGGTCAACCAGATACGGCTTCTGGGCAGAGTGCGGGACACAAAACCATCCTTCCCCGCCAGTTTCACGGTATCTTTTACCGGTACTGCCGTGGTAGCGGCTCCTTGTTCCCGGGCCGCCTTGATCACCCCGTCTAGTTCTTTTACACCCAACAAGGGCCGCGCGCCGTCATGAATCACCACCGTCCCGGTACGTCCGGAAAGCGCCAGAAGGCCGTGATACACGGAATCCTGGCGCTCTTTTCCTCCCGGTATGATTGCTGTAATCTTACTCAAGCCCAGTTCACGGGCAATGGCCGCGCAGTGTGCTTCATCCCCGGGGCCGACTACAATGACTATACTGCCGACTGACCGGCAGGCTTCTATAATCCTCAGTGCACGGCCCAAAACCGGTACCCCTGCCAGGGTAAGGAATTGTTTTTTTAACTCCGTTTCCATCCTGCTTCCGCTTCCGGCCGCGGGCACCACTGCCGCAACCTCACCCAATAACTTTCACCTCACTGTAGCGGGCCTGTCCTTCATTTCGCCGATCATGTTTGGGCTTGGCAAAAATCATTCTTCCCGCAGCAGTTTGGAGGACACTGGTAACTAAAACCACGATATTTTGGTTCATATAATGTCTTCCACCGTCAACCACGATCATGGTGCCGTCATCCAGGTAAGCCACTCCCTGCCCCATTTCCTTGCCGTCTTTGACCACCTGAACCACCATTTCCTCGCCGGGTAAGACTACCGGCTTTACGGCGTTGGCCAGTTCATTGATATTCAAAACATTTACCCCGTGCAACTCGGCTACCTTATTAAGATTGAAATCGTTGGTGATAATTTTGGCGGCTAATTTTTGCGCCAGTTTGACCAGCTTACTGTCCACTTCCACCACGTCTTCCAAACCCCGGTTGTTATCATACACCTGCACCTTGATTTCCGGATCTTTACGCATTTTGTTAAGAATATCCAGGCCGCGCCGTCCCCGGTTACGCTTCAGGAGATCAGATGAATCAGCAATATGACGCAACTCCTCAAGGACAAATGCCGGCACCAGCAGCACTCCTTCAATAAAACCGCTCTCACACAGGTCGGCGATGCGTCCGTCAATGATCACACTGGTATCCAAAATTTTAAATTGTGTCGAGCGCAGCTCTGATTTGTGGAGGCGTTCCTTGCCGAATTTGGGAAAATTGGCAAACAAGGACAATATTTCCTCTCGTTTTTTAATCCCGGCACTCAGCCCGAGATACCCCAGAAGCAGGGTAAGTAAAATCCACAACACTTTGCCGAACCAACCCATAAAAGCAAGGATCGAACCAATTAAATTAGCAATTATAAGTCCAATAATCAACCCCACTGAACCCATAATCAGGTCCTGCGTTGGTGTTTTTTGAAGGTACTGCTCAATAAATAAAGCCACCCGTACTGCAAAACGCATCAGTAACGGAGATAATAAAATACCCGCAACAAGCCCGGTCAACGTACAAAGTCCCGTAAGGCCCCATTTCAACTGTTGAGTCAGTTCTACCGGAAATTTAACTAGCCCGCTTTCAAGTAAATACAGGCCGGAATATAAACCCAGACCGGTAAAGGCAACAATCAAGACAACATAACTGATTCTTTTTACCATCATTGTTAGTTCACCTCCCTTCCCTAAATAAAATAAGATAAGATAAAAGATGTTCTTCTCTGTATAACCATCTCAAAGGGAAGGAAAATTTATAATTATATTTTTTACAGAATTCATCAAGTATATTATATTGTTTTTATGAAGGTTACATCAACTAAAAAAACTGTCTCTTTTTACCCGAAAAACAAAAAACGTCAGTTTTACCTGACGCTAAGCAAAGGCACCGTCTATAAGCAATTGCGCCTTTTCTTCTTCAAGTTCTGTGGCCAGGACCAATTCGCTGATTAGTATTTGCCGGGCATTTTCCAACATTTTCCTCTCGCCGGAAGAAAGTCCCTTCTCCCGGTCCCGTTTAACCAGATTTCGAACCACTTCAGCTACTTCATAAATATTACCGCTCTTTATTTTCTCCAAATTAGCACGGTACCTGCGGTTCCAATTGGTAGACATGGAAGATGATTGCTGACGTAAAATATGAATTACTTTTTTTACCCCTTCCTGGTCAACCACTCCTCTTAAACCGACCTCTTTGCCATTGGAAATAGGAATCATTACCTTCATGTCACCTACAGGAAGACGAAGGATATAATAAAGCCGTTTTTCTCCCAGGACTTCTTTCTCTTCAATGGCCTCGATAACTCCGGCACCATGCATAGGGTACACTACTTTATCTCCTATTTTAAACAAGGCCGTACCCTCCTAAAAAAATTCCATGAATATATTTTATCATAACCTTACAGCCTTGTCAAATAAGTAATAATTTTAGCATAGTTATATATCTATGTCAATATGGTTTTGACATCTTTCTCAAAAGCTATAATAGCCGTACCTATCCCCTTGCAGAAGTTGTTCCCGGTAACGATTCAAACCTTCTTTAATGGAGCGTGCACGCACCTCGCCGATCCCCTCCACGTCATCCAGCTCTTCAATTGTGGCTATCAGAATATTTCTGAGCGTCCCGAAAGTTTTTACCAGGTTATCTATCACCGGCAGGGGCAATCTGGGTATTTTCTGTAAAATCCGGTACCCGCGCGGAGAAACATTTTGTTCCAATATCCCGGCACTGCCGGGATATCCCAGGGCTCTGGCAATCAAAGTCAGGTCTAAAATATCCTCTGCCGGCCAACTACCTATAATATCCAAGATATCTGCCGGCGATTTTTCCCCGACGTTTGTGGCATAGTCCTGTATTACCAGCAAACCCTCGTCTTCCACATTTGCCACCAATTCTTCCATTTGCATCGTGACCAGGCGGCCTTCCACCCCCAGTTCACTGGTATACCTTTCAATTTCTTTCACCACCCGTAAAACCATTTCCACCCTCTGAATGGCTTTGGCCACTTCGAACAAGTTGGCAACATTCTCAAATTCCAACGCGCTTAATTCTATGGTTACTTTATCCATTACCGACCGGTATTTCTCAAGGGTCTGTATCGCCTGGTTAGCTTTGGTCAACACTACTGCCGGTTCTTTTAACACATATTTTAAAGCACCCTCGTAAATAGTAATAACCCCGCGTCGTTGCGAAATCGCTATCACCAGAGCATTAAGCTGTTTGGCCACCCTTTCGGCAGTGCGGTGCCGAATACCAGTTTCACTTGACGGGATGTTGCGGTTGGGAATTAACTGGGTATTTGCCGCCAGTATTTTCTTGGCATCCTTGCTGAGCAGGATGGCACCGTCCATTTTGGCCAGCTCGTAAAGACCAGCCGGGGTCAAGTCGGCGTTGATAACAAACCCGCCTTCGACAACCTCCATAATTTCAGGGGTATCTCCGATAACAATTAAACCGCCGGACTTGGCCCTGAGAATATTCTCCATGCCTTCGCGCAACGCAGTCCCCGGTGCCACCGTACGCAGAATCTTCAATAACTTGTTTTCGGTTCTTTCTTCTTTTTTCAAGTAATCCACCTCATAACTTCAGCGCCAGTTCTAGTGCACCTGCCAGCGTATCGGCCGCCAATACCCCGTTTTTATTTAAGACAGCAGCGGTGCTTTGGCCTGACAGCAGGAACCGCGTGAAACCCAGCTTATAGGCCTCGTTCAATCTTTTTTCCACCCCGGTCACGGGACGCAGTTCACCGGTAAGACCGATTTCTCCGGCACAAACCAGCTTGGCGTCCACCGCAACATCTTTAAAACTGGACGCCAGCGCAAAAGCAATGGCCAAATCTGCCGCCGGCTCGTCCATTTTAGCCCCCCCGACGGCATTGACATAAATATCGTGTTGAGCAAAATTCAACCCCACTCTTTTTTCTAAAACGGCGACAATCATGGCCAACCGGTTATGATCCACTCCAGCAGTCATTCTCCGGGGCATACCATAAGCAATCGGGGAAACCAGTGCCTGGATCTCTACAAGCATCGGCCTGGTCCCTTCCAGTGCGGCCACAATTGCCGAACCGGAAATGCCCCCAAAGGAACGCCGGTTCAAAAAAACTGCCGTGGGATTAGTTACTTCTGCTAACCCGTGGTTGCTCATTTCAAAAATTCCAATCTCGTTGGTTGAACCAAACCGGTTTTTAACTCCCCGTAGAATGCGGAAACAATGATGCCGGTCCCCTTCAAGATAGAGTACCGTATCCACCATATGTTCCAGCACCCGCGGCCCGGCCAGCATGCCTTCCTTGGTAACGTGCCCGATCAGGAAAATCGACATGCCCGTAGTCTTTGCCAGGCGCATAAATTGTGCCGCACACTCCCGCACCTGCCCGACACTACCCGGGACAGATGCCAGTTCACTTTTAAACATGGTCTGAATGGAGTCGATTACCGCCACTGGAGGATTGGTCGTCCTCAGGCAGCGCTCAACCACATCAATATCATTTTGAGAAAGCAGCAGCAAACCGGGTGAAAGTGCTTCCAGGCGGCCGGCCCTGAGTCTAATCTGGCGGGTCGACTCTTCCCCTGAAACATACAATACCGGCACTCTCCGGCTGAGATTATGCGCAACCTGCAGCAGCAGGGTAGATTTACCGATCCCCGGATCGCCTCCTACCAACACCAGGGTTCCGGGAACCAGGCCGCCGCCCAGGATCCGGTCTACTTCCCGGAACTCAGTGGACAAACGCTCTTCGTCGATTACAGGAACCTCCGTCACCGGAAGGGGGGACTCATCTCCGGCGACGGAAACTCCTGTCGCCCGCTGTCTATGAACCGGTTCCTCAATCAAACTGTTCCAGGCGCCACATTCGGGACAGCGACCCATCCAACGGGTGGACTGATGCCCGCATTCCCGGCAACAGTATCTTGATTTTACACGCATAAACCAATTTCTCCAAATTTCTCTGTTATTTTAAAATTATAACATTGTAAATAACTAAACACAACGGGACTATAGACCCATGCAAAAAAGGACCTTGTGACTACGTTTGGGGTTTAAATCCCCATTTTCAGGAAACCGTTTTTTCTACTTTTAACCCCGGCCCCTCTTTATAAATCGACACTTTATCCCCCCGTTGAAACGTACCGGCCAGAAGTTCTTCGGACAAAAGATCTTCCACCAACCGCAGGATCGCCCGCCGCAATGGCCTGGCCCCGTAGTTTTCGTCAAAACCTTCTTCAGCCAGCAGGTCCTTGGCTTCCTCGCTCACTTCTATTTCAATTCCGTTTTCCTTCATTCTTGCCGCCACATCTTTCAGCATCAGGCCGACAATTTCCCTGATATGTTCGCGGGTAAGGGCATGGAAAACGATCGTCTCGTCCAGCCGGTTAAGGAACTCGGGACGGAAAGTCCGCCTTAATTCTTCAGTAATTTTGCGCTTCATGCTTTCATAGCCGGTTTCTTTTTCATCACCGGTACGAAAGCCGAGAGTGGCTTCTCTTTTAATGGTCTGCACGCCCACGTTGGAAGTCATAATAATAACACTGTTCCTGAAATCCACGGTACGCCCTTTGGCATCGGTCAGCCTGCCGTCTTCCATGACCTGCAAAAGAATGTTAAAGACATCCGGATGGGCTTTTTCAATTTCGTCCAACAAAATTACCGTATACGGCCTTCGCCGCACCGCTTCGGTAAGTTGACCACCCTCTTCATATCCCACGTAGCCGGGCGGCGCCCCCACCAGGCGGGAAACAGCAAACTTTTCCATATATTCGGACATGTCGATGCGCACCATGGCTTCTTCACTTCCAAACAGCACCTCGGCCAACGCTCTGGCCAGCTCGGTCTTGCCGACACCGGTAGGACCCAGGAAGATAAAGGAACCGATCGGCCGCTTCGGATCCTTGAGACCGGCCCTGGTTCGCCTGACCGCCCGGGATATCGCCTTAATGGCTTCATCCTGGCCCACTACCCTCCGGTGGAGCACCTCTTCCATTTTAAGCAGCCTTTCCGACTCTTCCTCAGCGAGTTTTTTCACCGGAATGCCGGTCCAACTGGCAACAATTTGTGCAATGTCTTCCTCGTCTACTACCAGTTCTGTTTCACCCTTTTGCTGTTTCCACTGCTCCCTTAACTTATCAACATCGGCACGGATTTTCTGCTCCCGGTCCCGGAGCCCGGCCGCTTTTTCAAATTCCTGACTGTTAACCGCCTCTTCTTTTTCTTTTTGCAGCATTTCCAGTTGTTTTTCCAGTTTTTTGATGTCCGGAGGAGGAGTAAAAGCTTTCAATCTTGCTCTAGAACCGGCTTCATCCATTAGGTCGATTGCTTTATCGGGCAGAAACCGGTCGGTAATATAGCGACTGGACAATTTAGCCGCCGCCTCCAGTGCGGCATCGGTAATCCTTACCCGGTGATGGGCCTCGTATTTATCCCGGAGCCCCTTCAAAATTTGCACCGTCTCCTCAACGGTAGGCTCATCAACGGTAATAGGTTGAAAGCGGCGTTCCAGCGCGGCGTCTTTTTCGATATACTTGCGGTATTCGTCCAGAGTGGTGGCACCGATACACTGCAACTCACCTCTGGCCAGGGCCGGTTTTAAAATGTTGGCGGCATCAATAGCCCCTTCCGCGGCACCCGCCCCTACCAGGGTATGCAATTCGTCTATGAACAGCACCACGTTACCCGCCTGGCGTATTTCTTCAATAACCTTCTTCAGGCGCTCCTCGAATTCACCGCGATACTTGGTACCGGCCACCAGGGAACCCATATCCAGGGTGACTACCCGTTTATTTGCCAAAACTTCCGGAATATTACCCGCGTTAATCCGGTGCGCCAATCCCTCGGCCACAGCAGTTTTACCCACTCCGGGCTCACCGATAAGCACCGGATTATTTTTGGTGCGCCGGCTTAAAACTTGAATTACTCTTTCGATTTCTTTTTCCCTTCCGACTACTGGGTCAATTTTATCTTCCCCGGCCAGGACAGTAAGGTCCCGGCCGTATTGGTCCAGATTTTTAGTCGCACCGGCTTTGGCACGTCCCGGTTCCTGCTCCCCGGTTCCGGACTGCCTGCCTAATAAATGGGCAACAGCGGCTTTTATGCGGCGGTAATCCGCCCCGAAAGCAGCTAATATTTGGGCACCCACCCCTTCTCCTTCCCGGATCAATCCCAGAAGCAGGTGCTCGGTTCCGACATAACTATGACCCATCCGGCGGGCTTCATCAACGGATAGTTCCAGCACCCTCTTCGCCCTCGGTGTCAGAGCCGGTTCCGCCGCCACGGGCCCTTTCCCGGTCTCTACCATTTGTGCTACCGCCGCTCTGACCTTATCAGCATCCAGACCCACCGAATCAAGAATTCTCCCCGCCACCCCTTCTCCTTCCCGGATCAGTCCCAGGAGCAGGTGCTCGGTTCCGACATACGGATAAGAAGTTTTTTTAGCTTCTTCCTGCGCATAAACAATTACTTTTTGTGCGCGTTCAGTAAATTTTCCAAACATCATCGACCACAACACCTTTCTCAAAACTCAACCCAAAATAACGCCCTATTTTAATTCACCTGTAACACCATGCCCTATTCAGTAGTTAACCCGGGCGTTCTTCAAATTTCTAATTCTTTTCTGATCAGACCCGCCCTGAAACTATCCCTTTCATAGGCCGACATTTCCCTTCCGGCTATTTTAACCATAAAAGCCGGCCTGATCTTTACCATTAATTCATTTAAGAGCTTAGCCGGGATTCCCGTCACTGCCTTCAATCCCAGCCCCAATCTCAGGTCGGAAAAAAGCCGCATCGCTTCTTCCGAAGACAGAATCCGGGCATGTTTCAAGATACCGTAGGCCCTGAAAACTCGGTCTTCTATTACCTCCCGCCGGTTATTATAAAGTACTTGGCGGGCAGCTTGTTCCTGGGACATTATTTGTTTGGACACCGAAATCAAATTGTCAATAATTTCTTCTTCCGATTGTCCCAGCGTAATTTGATTGGAGATTTGAAACAGGTCACCCACGGCTTCCGTACCCTCACCGTAAAGACCCCGTATCGTCAGGCCCAATTTCCCGGTGGCCCCTAAAACCCCGCCCAGCTGTCTTGTCAATTTCAAGCCGGGTAGATGTAACATAACTGAAGCCCGTAATCCCGTTCCAACATTAGTGGGACAGGAAGTAAGATAGCCCAGCTTTTCGGAAAAAGCAAAATCAATCGTTTGTTCCAGCCCGTCATCGACCTGATTAATTATTTCCCAGGCTTTCGTAAGCTGCAGGCCGGAAAGAAGACATTGCATACGTAAATGATCTTCTTCGTTAATCATAATAACAATCGTTTCATCCTGCGACATTACTACGGCCTTATTTTGAAAGTCATTCAGCATATCCGGGCTGATCAAATGCTTATCCACTAGTATCTGTCTATCCACCGGGGATAATTCGCTTAAATGAATCAGCCCGGACTCTCCGGCAACAGCTTTGAATTGCTCGTTATTCAAGGCCAACCGCACCGCATTAACAACCTCTTTGGTTTTTTCCGGGCCAAGCATGTGGGGAAACGGTATTCCGGTAAGATTCCTGGCTACTCTTACCCGACTGCTGACCACCACATCTGATTCCGGTCCGTCCGATTCCATCCAGCGGCTGTGGGCGCAACTTACAGCATCTTTACTGGACATTACACTTCACCCCCCTCATGCTGGAGCTTTCCCTCCAATGCACGAATGCTATCCCGGTATTTTACCGCCAGCTCAAACTCTTCGTGCTCCACGGCAGTTTTCAATTTGCTTTTTAAATCTTCTATTTCCTTAACTACGCGGGCCCGGCCTCCCGTCCTTACGGGCACCTTGCCTGTGTGTCTATTATTTCCGTGAATTCTCCGTAAAAGCGGCTGCAGCTTATCTCCGAAGTAAGGGTAACAGTCACCGCAACCCAACAATCCCTGTTTGATAAACTGCTCTTCGACAATACCGCACTTGTCGCATTTCTTACCGGATTTCGCCGGTATACTGTAATCGCTTTCGCCAAATTCATGGTTTAAAAGCCCGGCAAGAAAGTGGTGCAGGTTCAGCTGCGGGGGAAAATTAAAACTCTGGGAATGTAGTTCGCCCGCACATACTTCGCATAAATGCGATTCCCGCTTTTGCCCGTTAATTATTTCCGTGTAATGTACGGTTGCCTTACGCTGACCGCAGCTCTCACACAACATAATCATACCCCCTTAAAAATACTGCGTTATTACATGACAAATTTTTTATGGGTTTTTTAATACGGCTTTAATCATGGCCTTCAGGATCAAGGCCCGGATTTGATCACGAGCGGGCAGACTCAACCTCAAGACCTCGCGGTTCATCGCTGCCCTAATTAAATCGGCTTCCCTCCGGGTGATTAATTTTTCTTCTCGAAAACGCTGGATAAGCCCGTCGGCACCGGACTCCGAAATAGCATCTCCAATCAGGTTGCCAATTTCCAGAATCAACTCCCCGCGCTGGTCCAGCGGTATCTTAACAATCCTTATATAACCGCCGCCTCCCCTTCTACTTTCTATCACGTAGCCGTGCCCCGTGGAAAAACGGGTCGTTAATACATAATTGATTTGAGAAGGTACGCAGTTAAAACGGACCGCTAGTTCGCTGCGCTGTACCTCTACATAATTATCGGAACTGTTTTCTAGGAGTACTTTTAAATACTGTTCGATCAAATCAGAAATATTGGACACTCTTTTGCACCACCCTGGAAAAATAATATTATAAATTATTTTACCTTGACCTTGACCTTGACCTTGACTAACTTTAACTTAATTATATTTATTATGACTGTTAATTTCAATATCTTTTCTTTTTTTTTGCTATTATTATTTTTACCCTTTGTATCTACTCTTAAAAATTTTAATAAAAAAAGAACCGTCCTTAATAGACGGTTCTTTAAATTTGGCTCCCCGAGTAGGATTCGAACCTACAACCTACCGGTTAACAGCCGGTTGCTCTACCGTTGAGCTATCGAGGAACATGAAGCTTTAAGACTTCAGATTAATTATTCAGGAAAGTCTCACGACCTGATTTCGTGAGACTTTCCAAAAAACATCCTGGCGGCAACCTACTCTCCCGGGGGCCTTCGCCCCAAGTACCATCGGCTCTGGAGGACTTAACTGCCGTGTTCGGGATGGGA
>Ga0334900_1004079_pt1 | contig 10562 bp, 9 predicted proteins | sample GraSluR3_MG_2_FD_207231 | JGI IMG/M metagenome (GOLD analysis project Ga0334900, IMG submission 207231) | Sludge microbial communities from methane-producing bioreactor in Wageningen University, Netherlands - Granular Sludge_31_08-R3 | ecosystem: Engineered > Bioreactor > Anaerobic > Unclassified...
GTATCTCCACGCCTCGTTGGGACGCATCGTAGAGGGCGCGAATGATATCCGGGTCCGCCAGGGCGTTCATCTTGGCGATGATCATACCGGAGCCGACGTTTTCCGCCCGGCCGGCTTCGCGGTTGATCAGTTCCAGAATCCGGTTTTTCAGGGCGATCGGTGCAATCGACAACTTCTTGAGACCGGGAATAACGGAGTACCCCGTAATGGCGTTGAAGAAAAGGGCCATCTCTTCGGAAAGGCGGTCGTCCGCTGTGAGAAGGCCAAGATCGGTGTACAGTCCGGAGGTCTTTTCGTTGTAGTTACCGGTACTCAGATGGACGTACCGTTTGATTCCGTTTCGTTCGCGACGAACGATCAGCAGCGCCTTGGCGTGCACTTTCAGACGGGCTATGCCGTACACGACGATCACCCCGGCCCGCTCAAGCCGCTGGGCCCATCCGATGTTCCGCTCTTCGTCAAACCGCGCCTTCAGTTCAACCAGAACGGAGACCTGTTTCCCGTTTTCCGCCGCTTTTTCCAGGGCCCGGATAATCGGTGAGTTTCCACTGGTCCGGTAGAGGCTCATTTTGATGGCCAGGGTATCCCGGTCCGTAGCCGCTTCCTGGACGAGTCGGACCACCGGGTCAAAACTCTCGTAGGGGTGGTGCAGCAGAATGTCTCGGCGTCGGATGTTCTCCCACATCGTCTCGTCCTGATCCACCCAGACCGACTGTATCGTGGGCCACACGTCGTCCCGCAAATGGGTGTACCCGTCCACATCGACGATTTCCATCAGGTTCCGCAGTTCCAGCGGATCGGGGGTGACAAAGACCTCGTCCTCTTCCAGTTGAAACGCCTCGGTGAGAATCGCCTTGAGCCGGTCCGACCCCTGGTTGATGTTCAACCGCACGGCGTAGCTGAAATCCCGGGTTTCCACCACCTCTTCCATGGCCTCTACGAAGTCGTCGTCCCGTTCTTCGTCCACGCCGAAGTCGGCGTCCCGGGTGACCCGAAACAGGCACTGGTCGGCGATGGTATAACCGGGAAAGAGCTGGTATGACTCGGCAAGGACAACCTGTTCCAGAAAGGTGAACGTCAGGTCATTCGGTTTACCGGCCTCGCCGGCGGGAAGGTATACCACCCGCTCCAGACTGGACGGCACCTGCACAACAACCAGGAAGGGACCATCACCGTCCTCGGGATACTCTTTCCGCGTTTCCTCCTGCGGTTCCAGCAGAAATGCGGCGTGGAGCCGGAGATTGCCGATTGCCCGCAGGGGCTCACCGATAGGCGCCCGGACCGGCGTCAGCAGCGGGAAAACCCGCTCACGAAAGAAGTGGCGCACGTACCCCTGCTGTTCACTGTCCCAGTCGGGCCGTCGAACGCGACAGATCCCCTCCTGTTCAAGGGCGGGGAACAACTCCTCCAGAAGGACCCGGTACTTCCGCTCGTTTATCTCCCTGACCCGCAGCCGTATGCGTTCCAGCTGTTCCCGGGGGGTCATGCCGGTGGGGCACGTCGACGGTTTGCCCAGTCGAAGCTGCCGTTTCAGCGTCGCCACCCGGATCATAAAAAAGCCGTCAAAGTTGGACGCCACAATACTGAGAAACTTGAGGCGCTCCAGAAGAGGGACTTCCGGGTTCTCCGCCTCTGAAAGGACCCTGCCGTTGAACTCGATCCAGCTCAACTCCCGGTTGATAAACGGAAGCTGCCCGGTTCTGCCGCCGCCTTCGACGGTCTCTTCGCGTGTGTATTTACTCATATAACCACCACTTCATACCCGAAGACCTCTTCGAACAACCGCCCTTTGACGCGCAGACCGTACTCCTCAATGGAGATATCACCGCTGTAGTCACAGTGAAGAACGATCTCGTCGTCCCGCATTTCCAACCGGAATCCCCGGACTTTCTGGGTATGGCTTCGATCAAGTGCGTCGGCAATTCGCAAGAGGGCCGCCAGTTTGAGTACCAGCATACGGTGCTCCCGGCTGAGCGAGGCGTAGGCGGTATGCCCCGACGACGGATTACTGCCCCGGTGGTACCGAACGATGTTGGCCACCACCCGAACATCTGAACGGGAAAGACCGAATATCTCTGAGTTTTCAACGATGTACTGGCCGTGTTTGTGGTGGCCCGATGGGCGGATGAAGTTTCCTATTTCATGGATAATTCCGGCCACCTCAAGGAGCAGGCGACCGTGGGCATCCACGCCGTGTTCGTCGGCAAACTGGTCAAACAGGCTCAGCGCCAGTTTTGCCACGTGGGTACCGTGGTGCTCGTCAAAGTGGAATTTCCGGCCCAGGCCCAACGTCGAGTTTATCACCTGTTCGGCAAATTCTACTCGCATCGCCTCACGATTTCCCACGACGAAATTCAACAGCACCCCTTCCCGGATACTGACGTCGGGAACGATGAGCTGATCGGCCGATGTTGCATCCAGGAAGAGTTTGTAGGTCAGAAGGGCGGGAACCAGGCCTTCCGCCTCGGTGTAGGTGAGCTTCAGTTCCCGAACGCATTCGTCGAGAGTGCGATGCTGCAGGTCCTGCAGAAACTCGGTGAACTTGACCCGGTCGATTATGGAGAAGTGCTCGCCTTCTCTGTGGCCCACTCGGGCCGCGGCGATCCGGATATCCCCGCCGACGGCAACAAAGTACCGAACTCTGTCCAAACGAAGTTCAGTATTCAGTACTTCCCGATTCACCCGAATACTCTCCCGCAGGTACTCTTCGATGCGGTCGTTGTCGGCGATGTTGGGCCGAACGTGTGGTTCAACTCTGAGGGCGCCGATGCGCAGGGAGTGGGCGCCGACCATACGTCCCCGATGGAGGAGCATGATCTCTGTTGTGCCGCCGCCGACTTCCAGGATCATGGAGCTGGACCGGGAGAACTGGGGGCGCAGTTCGTTGATGGCGTGCTGGACGGCGATGTAGGTGAGGTGGTTTTCTTCGATGCCTTCGACGATGTCTATGCGAAAACCGGTGCGAATCTGGACGCGATCGAGAAAGGTGTCGCGGTTCTTGGCCTCCCGAATTGCGGCGGTGGCGATAACTCTGACGTCGTCGGGGGCGATGCGCCAGCCGCTGAGGAGTTCACGAAAGGCTTTCAGGATGCGTACGGCGTCACGCATGGAGTGGGTGTTGAGATAGCCGCTCATGAAGACGTCCCGTCCAAGGGAGAGGGGGCGGGTAAGGCGGTCTACGGTTGTCCACGTCCGGTCGCTGTTGATCTGGGCTACTATCATCCGGATTGCGGTGGACCCGATATCGATTACCGCGACAAGTCGAGGAGGTGTGTCGGTGTGGGTCATGAAACCGTTTTGCATGGTGCCCGGTCTTTCCTTCCTTCTTGCTTCCCCCTCGCTCCTTGCGTGAAGCAGGTGAAAGTCGGTAGTGTATCACGATACCATGAACGGCGTCATTATCGGGCGGTTTATGCCGCCCCACAACGGTCATCTCTACCTCTTTGACTTTGCCCGTCACATGGTAGATACCCTGTACATTCTCGTCTGTACTCTTGCCCATGAGCCGATTCCCGGTATTCAGCGGTTTCAGTGGGTACGCGAACTTGCGCCGGACTGCAGAGTTATCCACATAACTGAGGAGATTCCCGAAGCGCGGCGCGATGCTGCGGGGGCCACTGCTATCTGGGCCCGAACGGTCCGGGAGGCTGTCCCGGAGGGTGTTACCAACGTCTTCGCATCCGAAGAATACGGCTGGGAGCTGGCGGCGGAGTTGGGGGCCCGTTTTATCCCGGTCGATCCGGGCCGAAACAACATACCAGTGTCGGCCACGGTCATCCGCCGGGACCCGTACCGCCTGTGGCGGTACATTCCACCGGTGGTCCGGCCCTACTTTGTGAAACACGTTGCCGTTGTGGGGTCTCCCGGGACAACCGCCCGGTTGGCCGAAGAGCTGGGAACCGTGGTAGTCCACTCCTACCGGGCGTTCTGGCACGCCACCATGGGGGAGGGCCGGGCGATAGGGACCGCAGAGGCCGCAGGGACCACCGATAGCGTCAGGACCGCCGACGAAGACGCCACAATCCGCCGGGGCATTGTCGCAACGGCACGGGCCCTTGCCCGGCAGGCCAACCGGATACTGCTGTACGATATTTCCCGTCCCAGGGACCTGAGCGAGATAGAAACCGTCGATGCCCTGGTCTGCGATCCGGCAGAGCGGGAGAGCGCGATCGCCCTCATACCGGAGCGTCCCGTCTTTGATGCAGCGTCGGTCACCGGCGGGGAGCTGGAAAACGCCCTTCTTGGTCGCGGCGGCTCGGCTCGGGTCGGCTCGTGATTACCTGACGGAGATTACGTGATAGATCGTGTCCAACGGTTGCAGGGTGCTACCATTGTTCAATAGTCTCAGGACCGGTCGGCATCATTCCAGGGAAAGCAATGCGATTGATGATCGTCTGCGCCAGGTTAGGCCAAACGCACACCCAGATCGATGCCCTGAAGCAAACGGTCCAGCCTGCCGTATGCTTCCACAACACCGTCATCGGACAACTCCCTTTGCATTCGCACCCGGTGGATAACTCGCTTGCACTCGATCTCCATCAACTCGCTTGAGATTACTCGGGGATACTCCAGTACGTGACGGATCGTCACCTCTCCGGCCAGGATGTACCGCAGCACTACCGACGAGTCCACGTACGCCGTCATCGTTCTCCCCGCTCCGCTGCAAGATGATCCACCGGATCGGACGAGATCAACGGTGAAATATCGGGAAGCTCCAGAGGCCCTGCAGCAGGTCGAACCACCGGCAGTCGGGTTGGCAGAGGACCCAGGACGGCAATTGCCCGGGAGTGGTCGGTAACAACGAGCGTCTCACCGGCGTTCAACCTTATCCAATGATTCCGAAGTGGAACAGAAACATAGGTAAAATGAGGAGTCCACCGGCGGCGTCAGTACCAGTCGATCACGCGAAGCCCGGGAACGCGGCTGAACTCGTCTGTGTTGTGAGTGACCAATACGGCATCGTGACCAATAGCGGTCCCGGCGATGAGCGCGTCCAAAGGGCCGATTGGAGTACCCTGGGCTTCCAGTTCTACCCGCAAGGTTGCAGCGGCTTGCGCACAGGCGTGGTCAAACGGCAGGACACGGGCGGCGCTCAACAAGGCGCCCAGTTGGCCGATACGCTTCTTCGGATGCTGTGACTTCTGTATACCGACTTCAAGTTCGTAGACGACCACCGCGGGGACTGCCACCTCAACAGGAGGCGTATTCAAAAGAGCCTCCGCCACGTTGCCGACACCTTTAAAGAAATAGATCAGGGTGTTGGTGTCCAACGCGTAGATCACAGCGACTCCCGGGGAACATCGGTACCCATATTTTTACGCAGCGTCTCGCTATTGGGTGCGTCCGGCCAGCTTCCGGCCGATTCACGGACCTCAGCGGGCCACTGAACGCGGGTGTGTTCTTCGATGAGGGCCGCTACCCAGCGACTGACGGACATACCTGCCTCTTCAGCGGCCTTGCGGAGTCGCTCTTCGTTTTTGTTGTCCAGGTAAATCGTGATCTGCGCCATAGCTCTTCCATCCACAGTTCTTCCGTTACAATTATCAGTTATATTATATGTCCAATTATACGTTCAGTAGACAGGGAAAGCAAGGGACAACAGTGCGCGAATGTGGTGTACGGCTCTGGCGGCCGGCCCCTCAGCCGCTCGGCCCCTCAGCCCCGCCCGTTGACTTGAGACCGGTGACGACCTACAGTAACGCCGTGAGTTCACTGATATGGGCCGTGCTCGGACTCCTTCTCATCCTCTCGGAGTTCTTCATACCCGAGTTTTTAGTCTTTTTCTTTGGAGCCGGGGCGCTTCTCAACGCCCTCCTCGTCATCGTCGTTCCCGGACTGGCAAATCGTCTGCCCCTGCAGCTTGTCATCTGGGCCGTCACCAGCGGCCTGTCCCTGGCATTTTTGCGGAAATACGCGGCCCGCTGGTTTCGCGGCGAGAACATCGGCGCCGACGATGAAACCGACGTCGGGAAGACGGCCAAAGTCCTTGAAGAGATCGCACCGGACTCACCGGGCCGGATCACCCTGCACGGCACCTCCTGGAAGGCAACGACCTTCGATGAAACGATACCGGTGGGAAGAACCGTCACAATCCTGAAGAGAGAAAACCTGAGTTATATCGTGACCGCCGGCGACCTGCTGAACGGTAGCCCGCTAAACGAAAATCCGCCGGGCGACGGCCCCCGAAACAGTCGGCCGCATAAAAGGGAGGAGATATGAGTGTATTTGGCGCCTACGCCACATCGGTCCTGCTGCTGATAGTGGTGTTTACCATCTTTTTCAAGCTGATCCGCATCGTGCCCGAACAGCACGCCTGGGTGGTGGAGCAGTTTGGAAAATACCAGCGGACCATGGGACCCGGCTTTCACCTGGTTATTCCCGTCCTGCAGAAAGTCGCCTACAAACAGCTCCTGAAAGAAGAAGTGATAGACGTACCGCCCCAGCTGTGCATCACCAACGACAACGTCCAGGTGAGCGTGGACGGCGTCCTCTATCTCCAGGTCGTCGACTCAGAAAAAGCGAGTTACGGCATCGACGACTACCGGTTCGCCACCTCCCAGCTTGCCCAGACCACCATGCGCTCTGAAATCGGAAAGATCGAACTGGACCGCAGCTTTTCCGAGCGCGACGCCATCAACAACGCCATCGTCAAAGCTGTAGACGAAGCATCCGATCCCTGGGGCATCAAGGTGACCCGCTACGAAATCAAGGACATCACACCCTCCGAGACCGTCATGATCGCCATGGAGCAGCAAGTCCGGGCCGAACGGGAAAAACGCGCCGAAATCCTCTCCAGTGAGGGCACCAGGGAAGCGCGGATCAACTCCTCAAAAGGAGATCGGCAGCAGGCCATAAACCTCTCCCAGGGTGAACGACAGAAACGGATCAACGAAGCAGAAGGGCGTGCCCAGGCGACCGAAATTATCGCAGAGGCCACAGCCGAAGGAATAGCCGACGTCGCCTCCGCCATAAGCCTTCCCAAAGGCCGCACCGCCGTGGCCATGCGTATCGCCGAACAGTTCATCGCCGGCCTCGGTTCCATCATAAGGACGAGCGACACCTCCGTCCTGCCAGTAGAGCTGGCCGCCCTGCGATCCCTGGTAGAGACGATCCGCACCGGAGAAAAATCATGAATCCATTCCTTCCCCTGCAGATAGTCCTCGGCCTCCTCGGCGTAATCGTCCTTGTGGCACTGGCCCGGAGCATCAGAATCGTCCCCGCCAAAAGCGTCCTGGTGGTAGAACGCCTGGGTAAATACGCAACCACCCTCCAGGCGGGCCTGCACGTCCTCGTTCCCTTCATAGACCGGGTGGCCTACACCCACAACATGAAAGAACAGGCCGTAGACGTCCCCACCCAGCCGTGCTTCACCTGGGACAACGTCAAAGTCGACGTCGACGGTGTCCTCTACTACAAAGTCACCGACCCCAAAAAAGCCAGCTACGGCATCAACGACTTCCGCTACGCCACCATCCAGCTCGCCCAGACCACCATGCGGTCGGTCATCGGAAAACTGGAACTGGACAAGACATTCGAGGAGCGAAACGCCATCAACGCCGCCATCGTCAAAGAAGTGGACGCCGCCAGCGCCGAGTGGGGCGTCGACGTCACCCGCTACGAAATCCAGAACATCAGCGTCCCCGCCGACATCCTCCAGGCCATGGAAGCCCAGCTCCGGGCCGAACGGGACAAACGCGCCCAGATAGCCCGCTCCCTCGGTGAAATGGAAAGCAAAATCAACTACTCCGTCGGTGAAATGGAAGAGGCGATCAACCGCTCGGAAGGTGGAAAAGAGAAGTGGATCAACGAAGCCCAGGGTAAAGCCGCCGAAATCCGGTCACTGGCGAAGGCGACCGCGTCGTCTATCCGAAAACTGGCAAAAGCCCTTGAAACAGACGGCGGTGATGAAGCAGTTTCGCTGCAGCTTTCGGAGCAGTATATAACTGAACTTCGTCACATTGGAGGCCGGGACACCAAAGTCGTGCTGCCCCTGAATCTGAGCGACCTCGATTCCATGCTCGACGGTGTGCGGGGTATTCTGAAGCGGGCCGGTGCTGGGCCGACCTCCCTATGAACGACAACGCCGCAGTCTACGTAGCAGGACACAAAAACCCCGACATGGACTGCACCTGTGCCGCCCACTGCTACGCCGCCCTGAAAAACATAATCGATCCGGCGACCACCTACATCCCCATCCGCACCGGCCCCCTGAACACCCAGATCCTGGACGTTTTCGAGCTTGCCGGTGTAGAAGAGCCGCGACACATACACTCCGTCGCCCCCACCATCGGCATGATCGCCCGGCGCAGTCCCGCCATTCTCGGCATGGACGATCCCGTTCTCGACGCCATCCGGGAAGTGGAAAACCAGACCGTCTCGTCCATACCCATTTTAGACGAGGACGGGACCTTTTGCGGTATGGTCGGTGTCAACGAGATCACCTCGTACATCCTGGCCCAGAACAAAGACCCCCGGCCCCTGTACACCTTTCTCGTCCGTAACTTCAACCGGGTCCTCCCGGGAGAGCTCCTCCAGGCCGGTGCCGCAGACCTCTTCGAGGCACCTATCCTCACCGGGTCCATGCCGGACGATCGCGCCGTCACCACACTCCGGTCGCTGGACACACCACCCCTTCTCGTCGTCGGTAACCGGGAGAAAATCCTGGAACACGCCGTGGACTACCAGCTCCCCGCGGTCGTCATTACCGGTCTGGAAAAAGACGAAGAGATCGCCACGGACATGTCCTCCTTTACCGGCGCAATCTACCGGTCCGCAACGGATACGGCGGAGACGATCCGGCTGCTGCGACTCAGTTCGCCGGTCCGGACGATCATGGACGTCGACGTACCCCGGCTTACGACGGAGACCCCCTTCGACGAAGGCAAGAATCTGCTCCTCAACTCCCGGTTCCGGGGTCTGCCCGTCTTTGAAAAGGACACCTATATCGGCATGGTCAGCCGTCGCTCCTTCATCGGGCGGCCCCACCGCAAGCTGATCATGGTCGACCACAACGAGATTTCCCAGGCTGTCGACGGTGCCGAAGAGGCGGAAATCATCGAGATCGTCGACCACCACCGGCTGGCACCGCCGTCGACCAACCAGCCCATCGCGGTGAACACCCGACCCGTCGGAAGCACCTGTACCCTGATCTACGAAGAATTCGCCGGGCGCGGCCTGGCCGTCGAACGGGACATCGCGGTACTCCTCCTCTCGGGAATCATCTCGGATACGGTAAACCTCTACTCACCAACCACCACCGAGGCGGACCGGCGCGCAATTTTTCGCCTTGAGACCATTACCGGTATCTCCGCCGGCGAACACGCCAAGCGCCTCTTCTCCCAGCTCAACGTCCTGGAAAACCGGGAACCCCGGGAGATCATCCTTGCCGACTACAAACAGTACACCCATTCAGGAGTTCGGGTCGGTATCGGCCAGGTAGAGGTAACCACCCTGTCCGACTCCGGAAACTACCGCGCCCGCCTCATCGACGAGCTTAAATCAGTTGCCCGGGACAAACGGTGTCGCTGGTGCATGCTCATGGTGACGGATGTCATGAAACGTAACAGTCTCCTTCTGACCTCGGGGTACACCGAGGCGGAAAAAGCTCTGCCTTTTACCAGACTGACCGAACAGACCTACGACATGCCGGGAGTTCTCTCCAGAAAGAAACAGCTCCTGCCGGTCGTCATGCGCATCCTCGGCGACCTGGCCGAAGGCATCGGCAAAGTACCGGCATCAGTCCAGTAAACCGTACTGCTCCTTCAGCGTAAGCACCCGCCGGACCCCGCGGTCGATATCGGCTTCAGAAATGCGACCTGATTCGAGCAGACCCATCACCCTCGACATGATATCCCGGATATCGTAGCGGTCGTGCAGCAAAATGAGGTCCACGTCATACCGCAGCGCCCGTTCCAGAACGAGATCGATATCGTAGTTGTTCGCCAGAGCACCCATAGAGAGACCGTCGGTGATAACCACGCCCTCATAACCGAGCCTCAGGCGCAGCAGATCGTGCAGAAACACCTCGGAAATGGTCACCGGATACTCGCCATCGATTCGGGGAAAGAGGATATGGGCCGTCATAATCGCCGGCACCCCCTCAGAGACGGCACCGATAAACGGGTGCATATCCCGGTCAATCAGCTCATCCAGAGTCATATCCGCAACCGGCAGCCGACCGTGGCTGTCCACCCGAGTCACACCGTGCCCGGGAAAATGCTTCACCGTTCCAATGACACCTGCCGCACCGAGACCGCCCAGGTACGCCCTGGTCAAATCGGACACCACCCCCGGATCATTCCCCCAGGAGCGATCACCGATCGCGACGCGGTCAGGCCGGTCGGACAAGTCCGCAACCGGAGCAAAGTTGAGGTTGATCCCCATACTCAGGAGGTCACGGCCGGTGATGTAGGCCTGGCTGTATATGTACGTTCTATCCGGCGTACCCGCAGCGTTCGACGTGCCCGCACGGGCCTGTCGCGCCATAACCGCCGCCGACGGAAAACGCGGCAGATCGGCAAAACGGTACGCCGCCACCCGGCCGCCTTCCTGATCGGCGGCGA
>Ga0334900_1004083_pt1 | contig 10557 bp, 11 predicted proteins | sample GraSluR3_MG_2_FD_207231 | JGI IMG/M metagenome (GOLD analysis project Ga0334900, IMG submission 207231) | Sludge microbial communities from methane-producing bioreactor in Wageningen University, Netherlands - Granular Sludge_31_08-R3 | ecosystem: Engineered > Bioreactor > Anaerobic >...
GTTAATGCTTCGATAATCACCCAGGGTAACAATGGTTTAGTACTGTTCCGAACCGTGGGGATGGACATCCATCAAAGTATTTTCTGGTATATGGTTATCTGCTTTTCTATGCCGTTATAACGGTTTTTTCCAAAATAACGGTAGTCCACGATCAGACAACGATTTCATCCCCACGATTCGGAACACTATGCAATGGTTTCCATACACGCACTGATGCTTTGGATGGGGATCCTGGTCTCTTCAGGGACCGGACAGACGCAATCCCTGCCCCCGACAGTTTCACGGATAATCAAACCGGCGTATCCGAGCTCCTTGAGCAGGTGGCACTCCTTCCCGGGCGAACGATCTTCTCCAAAACACTTGAGATATATTCCTGTTCATTCTGCAGGAGTTTTGAACAGTAGGCCGGATTGGTAGTACATGCCACAGCGCCTGCCTGAACCGCCTTTTTAGTATCCGCCGCGGTCGGATCATTTACCCAGAACCGGGTAACAATTGTCCTGTTCAGCTAATGAAAATAACCGTTTTTCACTGACATGCCTGTATTCGTCTTCATTTTCTCTCACCTGATGGATGATCAATTTATTATGATACAGGCACATTCGGGATAAATCTTCTTTAATCAGCTTCAGTTTTTCCACTATCATCTGATTTGTAACATGAAAAGAGAGTCCATCGACGTCTATACTTTCGGCTTAAGTGCCAATGCCGACTCCAGTCGCGATTGGAGCGTTTTTCATCAGCACCAGGATGCAGTCTCTTTTCCTTATAACGGATATGGATTTCAGGATGATCCGTGCTGTTTACCCTTGACAGGCTTATCAAAAACTACCGTGGTTCCCTCAAAGTCGAGAACATCTCCGCTTTTCAGGGTATGACTCTTTTTCAAGCGGTTATTTACCCGGAACTCGGTGTCCGCGCTGACGGTGTAATTCCCTGAAGCTTTGTCGAACACGATGCTGGCATGGGACTCGCGCATGGCAGGATTCCCAGCGATGGTCATATCAGCGTTCCTTCCCGCTCCGATCACGGTTACATTCTTTGTCAGATTTACCCGTGTCCGGGGTGAAAAGTTCTTCCCCGCAGCGAGAAGATTGATTTCCGCCTCCTTTGCCGGTTTTTCCCATACATACAGAAACGAGAGTGCTATCAGCCCGGCGGCTATTACCAAGGGGATCAGTACCAACCATCCCGGGGGATCTGAATATTTACCCAGGAAATGGGGTACATAGTAGTCTGCAGAAGATGACTGATTAGCGATTTTCAGTTCCATGGTATGTATCTCTGCTCCGCGGTAGGGCGGCCTGAAACGAAGCCTGTACTCCTGCTGTATCTCGTCACGGATTGTCAGGTATATATTCATGAGATTGCCTCTGTCATCAGCGGTAAAACTTCTTCCACCGCTTCTTTTCGCAATATCGTCGAGGGGTTTGTCCTGTTTCTCTCCGATATGCACTGCATAGAGACTGATTCCTTCGTCAAGCAGAGTCTTCAGGGCATCCTGCGGATTAAACTCCTGGTTACCGTAAAGAGGATGAGGATTCCCCGATAGTGTATAGGGGAAATTCTCTCCGTCGGAGAGGACAATAATAGCTCGACGCCCCCGGTAATCAGCCAGATCTCCGGCGGCTTCCCGTATACTGCGATAGAGTTCGGTATATGAGTGTTCCCGTGCAGGTCTCTGAATTGAATTCAGGGCATTCTCAAACCGGGCGGAAACCTGGCTGACAGGCATAAGAGGGGTATAGAAAGTATTGAAAGCCGAAAGGCCGATTCTATCCAGAGGATTATCTATATCCTGCAGGAACTGTTCCACCGCAAATCTTGCAGTCTCAAAACGCAGCATGTTTCCGAGATACTCATCGTGCATGGAACCCGAGTTGTCGATCAGAAGCAGAAAACTGATTCCCTGTCTTCGCGGGGCATCCTGCTCCAGACTCAGGATCCTCTGGGGAATGCGTTTTTCACCATCAACTACAAAGAGTTCCGGTTCCACGTTCTCTGTCAGAACCTGAGGCCTTCCTCCCTCATCCCTTGGCAGAAAATAGACATCAAGGGTACCGTCAGCAAGGAATCGGCGGTTTTCTATCTGGGTAATCTCAATGGACTGCCCCCACAGCACCGAGAAAAACAGTAGTAAACACGCAATAATCGTCAGTCGTTTCATATCCTCTCCAACAGCCGTAGCTTCACGGCAAAAACCGGATGACCGTATGTCCAACGCGAAGGACATCTTCATACTTAAGGCGCTGAATCTCACAACTCTTATCGTTTACAAAGAGGGGAGCCGCGTCAGTTTTTCGCTCAACGAACATTTCACTGTTTTTCCGGAACAGCCGTGCGTGAAATTTCTGCATAGCCGGGTCTCCGGGGACGGCAATATCGCATCGGTTCTCAGAGCCGACACTGCTGTTTTTTTTCGAAAGAATAAATTCCTTTCCTTTGTATCTGCCGTTCATCACCTTCAGAATCCCAAAACGTCCGAGAGATTCCAGAAGACTGAATCCTCCTCCTATAAAAAGTCCCAGAGAACAGAAACCAAGAAGCCGAAGCAGGGATGCCGAAACCCGAACAGCATTCAAGCCTTCAAAAAGAAGCCCGCCGATGAGCCCCCCCAGGGTGCCTCCGATTACTCCGAAAAGAGCTCTCCGCGCCGATTTTGCCCGGATTCCTTCCACCGTTCCAAGCATTGCCCCCATAAAAGTCCAGCCCAGTATTCTGGCCAGGGGAAGATACCGTTCTGTAATATCGACAATCGAAGCGCTTCCCGATCCGGTCAAAACCAGCAGCATGCCCTGGGCGACAAACATAGCCGCTATACCTGCAAGAAAACCGATCCCGAAACCCAGAGATGCACCCATGAGGGCCTTGTGGGGTATGGAAACAGAAATTCCCTCCCCTGCTCCCAACACCGCGCCGTAAACGGCTCCAATCAATCCTCCCTGGAGAATGAGACGTAGATAAAAAGTCCCGCCGCTGACAGCCATGAAAGGTTCAGTGACGGCCCATACAAGACATCCAGCGGAGAAACCCAATAAAATATAGAGAATTTTCTTTATCGTTCTGGTCATACAGCTTTATCTCCTTGAGGGTTCACGAACAATCTGCAGTGACCCATTCTCCAATCTTCCGATAAGAGAGGCAGTTTCATCGGACATGAGGTTGACATCATGAACAGTCTTTTCTCCTTTACGTTGAAAGGAAATCCGATACCGTCCCGGGGGCACTGCCATGGTTTCTCCGACCGCGGTACCGATATGGGTGGAATGTATCTGATAGCTTCCTTCCGGTACATTCATATAAGTATCTATGGTTCCCGAATCGTTTATGCGTATGTCGGCATCCGGTACTTTGGACTCTATCCGCAGGAAGGCTGGTCGGGGCAGCAGAGCAGCGTTTATGGTCAGATGTGTTTCCCGGGGATCAAGATAGAGAGAGAATACCTGCTCAATATACCCAGTGGATCGAACAAGGAAACGCCAGACCCTTCCTGATTCAATATCGGGAATCCTGTAAATAGGCACTGCAACATCATTATGCAGAACATAAGCCAGTGCCTCATTGTTGAGGCTTTTGCCCCGCACAGCGTCGTATACATTAAAGGAAATTTCTACAGGCCCGGACTGAATCTCCGGAAGCTGTAAAGACTCCAGGGTTTCTGAAAATGGCCCCTCCTTAAGCGCAGCATCTGATGGAGGCAGATAAAAGGACTTCCAGTAAATCTGCCCCGCGAAACGTACTTTTACTCGATACATTCCTGATTTGAGCATCATCGGCAGGGTCGTATACTGTCTGGTCTCGTCCCTGGACAAGAAATGCAGGGGAACCAGTACGGGAGCGCTTACCAGGGGAATATCCTTTCCGTCATCGACAAAAAGTTCCGCCTTGACCGGATTCCCTGCGTAGTATCCTTCAAGTCCGGGAAGTTCTATCTGAATTCTCAACCTTCCATGAGTGCTTCCGAGAAAAAGGGGTTGAAACAGTGTACTTGCGTATATCCCCCACAGGAGAATTCCCGTTAAACACAGGATTCCCAGCCATCGCAATCCTGTTCGTAAAGGCCGCTTCCGCTGTTTAGGTGCAGGAAGGTCCTTTTCTCCCCGAACAAGGGCACCCAGAAGGCTCTTTATCTCATTCTGATTGTAGGTTTCAAGGACCTTTCGGGCCTGCCGTATTATCGGGTCGACACTGTTGAACCGTCGTTTTCGGGAACTTCTCATAGAACCCCGTATGATCTTTAAAAGCGGCCTGGCAATAACAGGCACGAAACTTGTCGGCCTCGTGTACCTGCCCTTCTGCTTTGCATGGATCAGATCGGGAGTAAAACCGCCGGCATAGGGGCGTTTGCCCGTACTCATTTCGTAGGTCATTATACCGAGAGCGTAGATATCCGCCTTGGCATCGACATTTCTGGAATTCTCAAACTGTTCAGGGGCCATATACGAGGGGGTTCCCAGGGTCATTCCGTCACTTGTCAGGGCCAGATCGGTTTCATCTGCTGAAGCAGCTATTCCAAAGTCCGCGAGTTTTATGGCCCCTTCCCGGGAAATCAGGATATTCGCGGGTTTAATGTCGCGGTGAATAACACCCCGTTCATGGGCATAGGCAAGAGCCCTGGCTGAATGGAGAACAATGTAGGCACAAACAATGGAATCAAGATACCTGTGCTCTCGCAGCAGCTCTTCCAGGGAACTTCCTTCTACATATTCCATAACTATGTAGTAGGAACTTCCCTGTTTGAAGTGATCAAAGACCGTAACGATGTCATCATGCCGAAAATCCATCAGGATTCTGGCTTCACGTTTAAAGCGCTCGGCAAAAGAACTCTGTCCCCGCAGGGTAAGCTTCTTCAGGATCACAGGACGGTTCAGGGTAGGATGCAAAGCTTTATATACCGCCCCCATACCGCCGCGGGCGATTAGGGAAACCTCGCTGTATTTATCGATCTTATCCGGTTGCTTCGCCATCCCTAAGCCCTCCGTGCTGTGGTATCAGTATCAAGCCGCACAATCTGCTCTTCCGGGCGAAAATCCTCACCCCGTCGGATAATGGCTGCAAGCTGAGCGACGGGATGGTTTATCTGTACATATCGGTCTTCATTTCTCAAGGCGAAATAGCCGTTTACCGGCCTGTGTCCCCCGAAACAGATTGATTCTTTCCGATCAGGAAAAAAGCTGTCCAGGGTTTCCGCTACCGAACCGGGCTGTGCGTCTCCGTTGTCAGTCCAGGTCAGACCGTAGAGAACATCATCGTCACGGTAAGCGTTTATTATTTCCTGTCTGGAAAAACCCCGCTCCGGTTCAGCGTGGGTTACAAGAAAACCATCCCCCTCCGCTGCAAGAGGCAGGAGTCGCTCATATCGTTTCAGAAGAGCCATACACTTGTCACCGAGAAAACGCTGTGCCCAGACCTTTACCATTTCTCCTTCGTTTACGAATTTTCTGAAAGGATAGTTTCCCCTTCCCATCTCATTGTCAATGTTCTCGTGATTTCCTTTGAGAAAGAAAAAATGCTCACCGTATTCCTGCATAACAGAAAAGATCATCTCCAGCAGTCTCAGATTATCTGCCATCTCGTGATTCATCGCCCTGTGCTTCCGAAATCCTGTAAGAAACTCATCATACGCCGCCCTCCATCTTTCCCGTACAGGAGCTTCTCCGTGAAAAGCATCTCCAAGGCAAACAACATTCCCCCGCTTCTCGTCGAGAAGATCAAGAAAATTCCTGCCCTGATACAGGGGAAGTGTTAAGGCCCGGTAAAAAAAATCCCTTCGTCCATGGAGATCCGGAATCACCAGGGTAGGAATATTTGGTTCGAGTCTGACCAGTCCCCCCGGAGCCATCAGGTCGTCAGGAGGACGAATCCCCCAGGTAAGAGAAGACATCAGGTCGAGGATATTCTGCAACTCCCCCTCCAGGACATCGCATCCCGGAGGGGTTTTTGCATCGCGAAGTTTTTTCAGTTTTTGCGATAGTTCCTGCTTGACCGCCATGTGGTAAATATCGACAACCTGCTTATTCACCGGCTATTATGGTGCGATTTACTTCGGTAAAATCCTCGGCAAGGATCTGTGTAACTTCCGCCAGGAGTTCTTCCTCTTCCACCGCGTCCATCTCTTCCTTGAAAACAGCCATCTTGTAAATCTTCGAACTGCTCTGAACAGGACCACGCGTGAAGCGTGCCAGGTCTCCCGTGGATACCGGGCCTTCGAGCTCCGCATCCTCTTCTTCGGCAAACTCGGGAACATCCTGCCTGAGGCCGATACTCGCGTAGCTGGCACTTCGGGTGTTGTTCTGTCGCGGGCCTATGCTCAGGAGTGAGCCGGAATAGGTAAGCAGCAGTACCCCACCATCCTCGCTGTCCGGATCAAACTCCTCCACGATTTCCATGCCCTTCTCGTCGATCTGATGATTGAAGGCATCTTCTTTTTCAATCCATGCCTGGGCGAGTATTTCGAGAGCTTCATTGTCGTCGTCGATGTCGAGGGATTTGCGGATTCCCTTCAAATGTTCGGCAATTGCTGTGTCCAATTGCTTATAATACTCAGTCATATTGTATCCTCCATTATCGGTTAAAATAACGCTGTTTTCCATATTAATCCATTTATATTGGGAAATTTTGAAAAAAAGGGATATACTGTACGTATGAAATCTGATTCATCAATCTAAATCTTGAGAGGTTGTGATGGTTTTTGAAAGTTTACCCCCGGAAATACAGCGTCACCTTGAAGCACTCGTAAGACTTTTACCGGACCAGAACAAGGACTCCCTTGAACTTCTTTCAAGGGTATGGGAAGAAAAAGATACCCTTTTCCGGGAACAGGCAGAGGCCCTGGGAATGATTCTGGATAAAAAGGTTTTTCCTGGAGAAGGGAACGGGATTCTCGCTCTTACAAGTTCAGGGTCCATATTAAGCATTGGTCCGGGGACAGAGGAGCGTCTCCTGGAGTATGCAAGCATCAAGACCCGGACCGATGTCCCGGATATCTTTACCGAAACCATATCTGTATATCCGGAAAGTATTGCCGTCGGGGAGTCTGTTACCTTTCCCGAGGGCCGTCTGAACAAAACAAGCCCCATCTACCGCCTCGCTGTCTGTTCCTCCGACACCCCCAGGGAAGAGCAGGAAAAACGTATACGTGAAGCGACAATCTATTTAACCAACGGTTTCATGAAATTGAACAGAAGCCTGCACCTTGATCCTTCCTCGGTACCTGACCAGTTTACCATGAAAAGCATGGTGCGCTATGTCGCAAAGAAGAACGGCGTTACCGCGGCGGAGTGCAAATCCATTGTCGATGATTTTCTCTATCTTATAGAAACGGGTCTCTGCCTTGGAGAAAAGGTTCCCCTTGGTCGAATAGGACGGTTTTCCATCAAACAGCAGGAGGCCAGGAAGGCCAGGATCGTCAAGCACCCGGGGACCGGCAAAGAAGTAACCGTAGAAGCGAAACCGGCCGTAGTAGTGCCTAGAATCTCTTTTTCCAGCTACATAAAAGAGCGCCTCTCGGAACTGCCTCTGCCTGATTCAACCATTGAACGGTGAACATCAGGACCCGACGGAGCGTAAAAAGGAGATAAGGACTTCCAGGGCGATTTCGTTGAATCCCCCCTCCGGGATGATTATATCGGCGTAGCGTTTTGTCGGCTCTACAAAGCCTGAATGACCGGGTCGAACCTTCTCAATATACTGCTGAATTACCGAATCCATGGTCCGTCCCCGTTCATGAATATCCCTTTTAAGCCTGCGAATAAAGCGTATATCGTCGGGGGTATCAATAAAAACCTTCAGATCGATCAGATCCCGTATTCTTTTATCAAAAAAGATCAGTATGCCCTCAAAGATAATCAGCGGATGGGGATCGACCTGCAGCGTTTTTTCCAGACGCTTATGATTGACAAAGTCGTACTGCGGCATCTCTATGGACAATCCTTTTTTCAAATCAGACAGCTGCTTGATAATCAGATCGTTGTCAAAGGCATCGGGATGATCGAAATTGACATTTGTAATAGTAGAATTGTCGATGTTGAAGGCTGATTTGTAGTAATTATCCTGGGGTATGCAGACAAAATCCGGAAAAGATTCCCCTATTTTCCGGACTACCGTTGTTTTTCCAGAACCCGAACCGCCACAAATTCCGACAATTCTGGTTTTCATCCGGGTACTACTTTCTTGGAGCCGCTTCAGGGTCGACGGGTTTTCCATTCCGGTATACAAAGAAGAAGGCTTTTGCATCTCCCTCAGATCCTCCGGCCCCCAGGAGTCCAAGTTTCTGTCCCGGCCGTACATTATCTCCGACATTGACCAGGGTATCGCTGTTGCCGCCGTACGCAAAGATATGTTTGTCAGGAGCCTCCACCATGATGATCTTGCCGTATCCATGATATGGTGCTACCCATATGACCTTTCCTGACGAAACAGACACAACAGGATCTCCGTTCCGGCCCTTTATCTCGTTTCCAACCAGTTTTCCGTTCAGGTTCGCTCTTTCTCCCTGATGGGGCCAGAAAAATTCCGCATCTTTCTCTCCTGAACCTTCTTCATTCCCGGTTTTTTCTGAATTGACAACAAGTGCCTGTTGATTCACGGCGCGATCTTCTGCTCCCGCTTCGTTTATAGTGATTTTAAGCACTTCTCCTGCTTTCAATACATGATTCGTTTCAAGATCATTTATTCTCAACAGCTCATTGAGACTCATGCCGTTGTTTCTGGCTATCCGGTAGAGGGTATCGCCTTTTTTTACTGTGTATGTATCGGTAGTTGAGACGGATATTTGTTCTTTACTGATTAAAATACGTGTTCCGACACGAATATCGCTGACATCGTCAATGTCGTTGATCCTTTTCAGCTCTTCTACGGCAACCCCATATTCACGGGACAGACGATAGAGGGTCTCTCCGGCTTTTATTGTGTGATAAACGTCTGCCACTGCAGCAGTACAGATACATATGATCAAGCAGCTGATTAGGTGTCGTCTTTTCATCGTCTGTTATATGTTCGGCTCCGAGCCCGTAAAACTTCACCGCCAGAGTAAGCCCGATAAAAAAAGCCTCATCCCTTCCGTATACTATTTGAGGGCTGGGCCCGGCGAATCGCTTTGCGATTCGCAAGCCAAGCGTACGACAGGCGAATCCGTCAGGATTCTGCCGTTAGTACGCGAAGAAGTCCGATAAAAAAAGCCTCATCCCTTCGGATGAGGCTTTTTTTATCGGGCTGGGGGGATTTGAACCCCCGACTTCTTGATCCCGAACCAAGCGCGCTCCCACTGCGCTACAGCCCGATTCTCCCCTTCCTGTACCAGGTAAAAGGATACGGGAGTGACGGGACTTGAACCCGCGGTCTCCGGCTTGACAGGCCGGCGCGATAACCAGCTTCGCCACACCCCCACAATTACGAGTGAGAATATATAGTATGACGAAATACCTGTCAAGGGAGTCCTGTTTGGAAGAAAGAGCAGCTAAATCGATTCATTGACAAAGGATAGGGCCCATGATACCGTTGTGCGGTTAAATAACAACTTGATTGATGAGGAAACTTTATGGCGAAACGGGATCCGCAGCATGGAGCCAAGCGGAACACTGAACTGGGCGGAAAGGAACAACCGTCAAAAAGCCGCATGCATCCCTGGATGTACATCTTCAGCGTAGTAATTCTTGTTATAATAGTCGTAACCTTCATCGGCGGACCGCTGGTAGGCGGTACGGCCGGAGGCGGAGGTATTGTCTTCGGCAGTTATGACGGTGAAGATATTGAATTTTATCCCGGAAATTACCTGTCACGACAAAGAGACAGCATTGCCGAACGTATTGCCCAGTCCGGCATGAACACGAATCTTGAATGGATAGCATATCAGGTTTGGCGCAGTGCATATCAAAACACTGTTGTCCATACCGCCATTCTCAAAAAAGCCGAACAGAGCGGTTTGCAGATACCCGATGAGGTAATCGATCAGGCACTGACTGCGTATCCCGGATATCAGGAAAATGGTGAGTTCAGTCCCTCCAGGTATCGCGATACCTCAAGGACTGAAAAGGCTTCCATTCGCAAGTACTACAGGGAAGAGCTGATCAGCAGTCAGGTGAGAAGCGATCTCCTTGACGGGGTCAATACATCCTCACAGGCAATACAGTTTATCAAGGAGATGGCGACTCCGGAACGCAGTTTTTTCTACAGCAGGATCGGGTTTTCCTCTTTCCCGGATGAAATGGTATGGAACTATGCAGAAGAAAACGCGGATCTGTTCAGGAAAATCAACCTGAGCCGAATTACCATTCAAAACAGCGAAGAAAGCGCGAAAACTGTACATCAGCAGCTGCTTGCCGACCCGGGCCTTTTTGACGAGGTAGCCCGTAACCAGTCCAAGGATGCGTATGCTGAGAACGGCGGCTATATCGGCCAGCAGTATTTCTTCTCCCTGTCCACCGAACTGGAATCCGAAGAAAAGGCGAAAAGGATATTTTCCCTGAGCCAGGGCTCGATCTCAGAAATCATGACGACACCCTTTGGATGGGTCATCTACAAGTGTAACGAAGATCCTGTTGCGGCAGACAGAACCAA
>Ga0334900_1004084_pt1 | contig 10555 bp, 9 predicted proteins | sample GraSluR3_MG_2_FD_207231 | JGI IMG/M metagenome (GOLD analysis project Ga0334900, IMG submission 207231) | Sludge microbial communities from methane-producing bioreactor in Wageningen University, Netherlands - Granular Sludge_31_08-R3 | ecosystem: Engineered > Bioreactor > Anaerobic > Unclassified...
GACGGTGCGTCGCACGGGCAACACATACATGCCACTGTTGACCTCACGCACCACCCGCTCTTCCGGAGCGGCGTCACGGTGCTCCACTATGCGCTCCACCAAGCCGTCCTCACTCCTGATCACCCGGCCGTAGCCCGTGGGATCATCGAGCTCCATGGTGAGGACGGTGGCCTCGACACCCGTGGCGAAGTGGCCTTCCACCAGCGACATCAGTACCTCGCCCGTCACCAGGGGAGTGTCGCCGGGGAGCACCAGCATCACCTGGCTCTCTGCGGGCAGCGCACATTTGCCGCGGTCATATGCCCCGGTGCCCTCGTTGCGCGGGCCGGTGCCCTCGTCACGCGGGCCGCCCGTTACCTCCGCTTTCCCCGACACCTTCTCCCCCGCGCCCAGCAACTGCTCGGCTGCCGCCAGCACGGCGTGGCCGGTGCCCTTCTGCTCCCTCTGCAGTGCCACTCTGGCCTCCGGAGGCAAGAGTGGCCGCACCTGCTCGTGGCCGTGACCCAGCACCACCACAGTCTTGGCGCCGGATACCGCCGCCGCCGCCCGCAGCACGTGTTCAATCAAGCTGAGACCACAGACGGGGTGAAGCACTTTGGGAGTGCGCGACTTCATGCGCGTGCCCAGTCCCGCGGCCAGTACCACGGTGCAGGCCAGGGGAGGGGTCACCGCGCCTTCCGAGCGGAATAGACGTTGGGTCTTGGATCGGGCAAACGGAACTCTTTTCGACAGTCTGGAGGCAACGCCGTCGCACCACACGACGGCCGGGTGGGCACACGAGGCTCACACCGGCACACGAAGAACTGGGGCGGGAGGATTCGAACCTCCGAAATCACGGGACCAAAACCCGTTGCCTTACCACTTGGCTACGCCCCAACGGACCCATGAGCCCAGGGAGTATAGGTCAGGTCATTCTCAGGTGTCAACTTCACAAACGGCCGGCGATACCTGCACGTGGGCGGGCGCAAACGGCCAGAACAGCCACCGACTCAGGCGTGACGCAGACGGGAACAGACCGCAGTCGCCACCGGGAACGGTGCGCTCGCGCGATGGGCTCAGGCCGCAGCGAACGACCCCGCCATCGTGGCCGCCCGGTACGCTTCGTAACCCAGGGCACGCAACGTCGCGCCGGCTTCGTCGGCGTCCTCCGGGGAGGCGAACACACCGAATACGGTGGGGCCGGAACCACTGATGATCGCTCCCAACGCGCCCTCCCGCGCGAGAGCGTCCCGCCGGGCCTTAAGCGACGGGAGGAGGTGCAGGCAGGCCGCTTCCAGGTCGTTCATGAGCAGGCCCGCAGACTGCGTGATGGCCGCCCCCACGCTCAGATCCGCTGAGACCCAGGCATCGGAGAGAGCCCGCCACGACAGCTCACCCACCCGGTACCGCGCTCGGAACGAAGACGAGCTCTCGGCTGATGCAACCCCGTCGTAGGTCTGGTACACCTCGCCGGCCGACAGCTCCTCCTGCGGAAGCAGGAGCACCAAGGGAATCTCGGGGAGGGGCAGAGGCTCCAACAGCTCTCCCACGCCACGGCCCACGGAGGGACGGGCATCGAGGAAGAAGGACACGTCGGCCCCCAACCCGCAGGCCAGCTTCCGCAGCACGTGGTCCGAGGTGGAGGGGCCGCCTGCCGCCTCGATAGCCTCCGCTCCCGCGCGGAGCGCAGCCGCCGCATCAGAACTGCCGCCCCCAAGGCCCGAAGCGGTGGGGATGACCTTCTGAATGTTGACGAAACCGCCCAGACACCAACCTGTCTCTGCCTCCAGGCTCCGCAAAGCCTTCGTGACCAGGTTGTCGGCCTGAGGTACTCCCGGGCACTGCACGAGAAGCGAAGGGCGCACGCCGCCGGGAGCGCAGGCCGAGATGGCGAACTCGATCTCATCGCATATCGTGACCGGCGCGAACACGGTCCATATGTCGTGATAGCCGTCGTCGCGCAGCGGCCCGACCAACAGCGAGAGATTCACTTTGGCGCACGCCGAACGGCAGTCCACGGTTGCCCGTGTAGAAGACATGGCACCCCTTCTCGATGGCGCCCCCGCAAGGACGCCGCCCTAGAGCAGCGCCATTCTAAACAGTTGGTGGCAGTAACACAAAGGGCGAGAGGCCCGGTGGTATCGGGTAATGGGGGCATCTTGAGGAGCAGGCGGCATGCTGGAATGGAGCCGGACTGGTGTCCGAAAGCCTGGAGGATAAGTGATTGTGGCCGCAACCGCTCTCGAGCACTCCGCCTGACGAATGGGGCGAGTCATCTCGCCCATGAAGATGAGAGGCGCTCGAAATGAGACGCTCCACCTCAGCAGGTCTCGCTTGTGCGATGGCGACCGCCCGGCCATCGGCTATAGCCTGCTCTACCTCGTCTACGGGGGTGGGAAGAGGTCCCTCCCCGAGCATGGCCAGATCCGCGTCGGAGCCCCGACCTATCCAGATACCTTCGATGGCACAGCCTCGCGTGAAGGGGTCTGTGCCGGAGGAGGTGTCGCTCGTGCAGCCTGCCGCCCCCAGCGCAGCGCCGACACAAGTTCCCCGTTGTAGCTCACTGCGCACTCTCCTCTCCGGTCCTCGGCTCCGCCAGAATCAGCCGCACCGGCCCGTTCTGTACCTGCCGGTCCGGGAACAGAATCGATTCTCCGTCGGTCGTGTACCACTGTTCATAGTCATAGAGGGATCCGAGATCGGTGGTCTTACCACGGGCGATGTCGTACACGAAGAGATGGGTGGGGTCGTCGGTGGGCTGCGGCGGACCCGGGACGCGTTTCCAGAGGAGAAGGTTGCCTCGAAGGACAAGATGGCCGACCATTCCCTGCGGGGAGGGGATGTGGACCTCGTCGCCCGTCGCTCTATCTATGCACACGATGGCGGCGTGTCCATCCTCCCAGGTTGCCCAGGCCAGGTGGTCTTTGTCCACCCGCACGCTCTGATACTCGCCTCCGGAGCGGACAAGCTCATCCTCTCCGGTGCGAAGGTCCAGATGGCGAAGCTCCTCTTCGCCTGTCCGGGTTCTCGTAACGTAGTAGAGGTGATCGCCCTCGAGGTCCTGCGGGGTGATGTCGGACGGAAGCTCCGTGAGGCCACCTTCGCCTCCCAGGCGTGCGGCCCGCAAGACCGGGTCCGGGCCCGACCCCCAAGCCTCAAACACGACCCAACTCTCGCCCACCCACACATCACCCAGGCCGGTGAGATCGTGGGAGAGGTCGGCTATCACCCGTGTCTTGCCGGAGGCGAGCTCGAACGACATGAGGGCAGAAATCCTCTGGTGGGACTGCGAGGCCCGCTGGGTCCATACCACGAAGCCGTCCGCGAACTGCGAGTCGCGCAGAGCCCAGCGGCTCGAGCCGATGATGCGTTCCTCCTTCTTGCCAAGATCGAAAAGAAGGACGTCCCACCGATCATCTCTCGGGACAGAACACACCAGAAGGTCACCCACGAGATCGACGTCAAAGGCGTCCAGCCCTTCCGAGATGGTGGCCAGAGTCCGCCCTTGAGCGTCATAGAGAAAGACAGCGGCGGTGTGGCCCGAGTAGCCCGAGTAGCTCTGCCGGCCCCAGACCGCGCGGCCCGCATCCAGGGCCGGGTCGTTCACGGGTTCATTCTCCGCCAAGACGCTGAGCGCCCACCCGTCCACCGTGAACGTATCGAGATCCGGGACCACTGTGGTCGAGGTGATCGGCTGGGTGGATGAGCCACACCCGCACGCGAGCAGGCACATGCCCAGAAGGCAGGCCAAGACCACTATTCCGCTCGTCTTCTTCATGAGCCCACCTCCGCTCCTCGTGAACCGCTCGCTTCGGAGGGATCACCAACCCACGAGTCCCCCAAAAGCCCGTCCGGACCATAACCGCCAAAGAGGATGAGGCTGCCGGTAGCGGGGTCTCGACCAAGAGCCGCATAGGCGCGGGCCGGGGGAGCCGGCACGAGGCTGAGCTCGGTCCAGGTGTTGGCGGCCATGTCGTAGATCCAGGTGTCGCCCATCACTGTCGAGGGTGTTTCTTGCCTGGCCCCCCCAGAACCAATCGTGATTGGGGACGGGCTGTCGCTGCCCCCCACGAGAATCACCCTCCGCGCGGCCGGGTCGAAGGCGAGAGCAGCTCCCACACGGGGCGCAGGCCGGCATCCAGGGGGGGAGAGCTCGAGCCAGGTGTTCTGCTGAGGATCGTAGGACCAGATGTCGTTAAGGAGCCCCGTCTCACCCATGCCGCCAAAGAGGATGAGGCGATCAACAGTGGAATCGTACACCAGGGAGGCGTTTGTGCGCGCCGGGGGCCGGGGGCCCTCTGGGTCGAGGTCGGTCCAGGCGCCTGTCGCGCCGTCGTAGGCCCAGGTGTCGTTCAGGAATACATCCCCGTAGCCGCCGAAGAGCACGGTGGTGGCTGTGCGTGACACGTAGGCCATACAGGCACCGAAGCGGTAGGAAGGGAGACCGGAGGTTGAGATGGTCTCCCACCGGCCTTCGTTCGGATCGAGCTCGAGAGTGGTCAGCTCCGGGGTGGTCGGGGCCCCTTGTCCCTGGGGACCGCCGGGTGCCACGAGAACGAGCACGCCCCTCCCCTCGTCGAGGGCCATAGCCGAGGTGCCGGCATCGACCAAGGGAGCGTCGATGACCGTTCGTGGTCTCCAGGTGTGGGTCTCAGGCTCCCACTCCCACAAGTCGCCGTATCTGCCCCAGGCTTCCCCGTGCCGGACGAAGCCGCCGTAGAGGAGCACCCTGCCTCGGGTGGAGTCGGCAAGGAACCAGGCGGAGAAGCGAGGGGCGGGAGAGGAGTCGGGAGCGGAGGGGGTGACGTCGGTCCAGACGTACTCGGATGCCGGCTTCTCCAGCGCGTCCGTGGTGGTGGCGGTGGAGTCCGTCGGAGCCGCGGAACAGCCGTTAAGTACCGCATACAGAAGGGTGACCACCACTGCCACGAGGATGATCTGCGAGGGCGGCCGACTCCGCCCGCTCATCGACCCTCCTCCAGCAGGTTCACAAGCTCCTCGACACTCACCGCCTGAGTGTCGGCCGGTCGCCACACGCCCCGGCTCCAAAGGAATCGATACTCCTGGGTCTGATCGCCGAAGTGAGTCACCACCGTCTCCAAGGGCCGACCGTTCTCGTCGACGCGGAGGGTCACGGGGAAGGAGATCGACGGAAAGACCTCAAGCTCCTCGCCCCAGGAGACGGCCTGAGAGCCGATGAAGAGGGCAAGGATGTCGTTGATGTCCGCCACGCCTTCAACCGTGAAGGTGGGTGGGTCCTCCGCTCGCTCCACGGTCTCCTCGACTTTCATGACTCTCATGGCAAGCAACGAGTCAAGGAAGAGACGATCGTAGAACAGCAGCCCGAGTTCCCGCCCGGCCCGCTCGACGCTCGCCTTGTCCGGGAAGTCGGCGGTGGACACCCTCAGGTATCGGGGTGGCGAGGGCGGAGCCCCGTCGGCCGGCTCCGCCAGGCCCCACCTCCCGATCTCCAGGAAGGCTTCCCTTCCGGAGATGATGGCGCTGCCGTTGACAAAGACAGCCGTCTCCCCACCCTTCTCATAGAAGCATGAGAAGGGGCCTCCGAGTGCCGTGGAGTCATCTTGCTCGATCCAGGTGAGGGCGGCGGCTACCACCTGGGCCGCCGTGGGTTCGACCGGCAGTCCGGGACCGGCATCATCTGATGCTTCAGAACCGCAGCCGGCCAGGCACAGCATGAACACGGCCACTACGATCAGACATGCAACAGTCGGCAGTCGCTCAACGGTTGATCGTCGCTCAACCTTCAGCATATATCCATCCCCCCACGACACCCCATTGACTCCACATTGCCGCACGACACCTGTGTGACCTCACAGGACTCCGCCCTTGCGCCATCTCCCCCTTCCCCTATCTCACCTTCCGTAGAGCAGGTACTCTCTGGATAGCATCCCGCCGAAATCCGCTCCGCTGGGGAGTGGCATGCGCCCCTCGAACACCAGATGAGGAGGCCTGATGTCGCCCAGCCTCTCCGGCAGTTCCAACGGACGGAGCGCCTTCTCGACATCGCTCAGGGTCACGCCGAGTTCCTCCAGAGCCCAGTCGTAGACCGTCAACTCGACCGTGCGGGTGTGAGCCTCGCCCGTGCGCGGAGAGACGGCCGTTCGGAAGAACTGATGCCGCCACCCCGGGGTCTGCCCCTCCTCCCCCAGGCAGGGCTGCCAGTCTCCTTCGAGATCCGCTCGTTCCTGCTCGGAGAGCGGCTCTTCGGTGCTCGACTGCCCCTCATACATCTCGGCCGCGATCCTGCCCGGCTGCGCGGCGGACGAGTACCGAACCCAAGCCTGGCCTTCGTAGAGTTGGAGTGTGTGAAGGACGAGTCCTTCCAGATCCAGACCGAAGACCGGATATGCCCCGTCGTTCGCCTCTTCAAGAAGCCCCATCCACTCCTCCTGCGCACGCGCGAGCACCTCATCGACTCTGGGTATCTCCACCTCGTCCAGCGGCACGAAACGGCGCGTGATCTCCATCCCCATCCAGGGATAGGGAGTCCAGCTCTGCCGCTCCCAGATGACGATGTTGGTCTCGGGATCGACCTCGGCCTCGTAGGTGCCCCTATCGGTGGAAGACGAGCCGGCCGAACCCACGATTCTGAGGATGCCCTCGCAGCGATTGCCCTCCCAGCGAAGCTCCTCGAAGACTATGGCGGGAGTCGGATAGACGAGAGGCGAGCACAGGAAGGCCATGGACAAGGGGTGGGGCTCACCTTCCAGCACAGCTTGAGCACGTAAGCCGAGTTGCTTCTCGGGACTGCGAATTGTGATGAGCATCTCGGCCGGGGTGGCCTCTCCGAGAAGCTCGATACGGAAGAGACCCTCCTCGGGAACGATCAATGCCTCCACCTTCTGCTCCGGCCCTTGCGTGCCGTCGAGGTTCCTTCCCTCAACCAGAAGAGCGTAGCCCGCAGGGATTGCCTCGACTCCGGAGACCTCGCGGGTCTCCACGCGGGGGTGCTCTCCGCCGCAGCCGGTCAGGAGGATGATAACGGCGAGAAGCGCGAACGTCGCCGGCCTCACGGTCAACCCGCGCCCGTGGCCGCGACGGCCGTCCGGGCGAACAAGAGCTTCAGGCCGTGACGTGTGGAGGGGGTCACGGAGCCGTCGCATGGGTCATCTCACGCAGAATCTTGGTCCATTGAGCGAAGTCGATGGAAGGTGCCTTGGCCTCATCGACATCGGGGTGCCGCCGGAACTGCCGCAATACGTCGTCTGTCCGGGAGCCTTCTCTCAGCCAGATCCAGATGGTCGCGGGAAAGGGGTGCGCCTCGAGCGACTCCAGAATCTCCGGGCTGTCGGCGAACTCACGCTGCATCTGCCTCAACACCTGGTCTTTGCTGAAGAGCTCCCACTCCTCGATCTCCGGCATCGTGCCGATTTCCTCGCCCAGCATCTTCGCATCTGTGGCGGAGTCGCGCAGGTACAGGTACACGTCCGGGAGATACGCGGACTTCTCGAGCGAGTCCAAGACCTCACGGGGATCCGAAGGGAAGTCGCTGCCGGGGGGTGGGTCCCATTGGAACACAAGAGTCCCGTCGATGACTCCTCGGCGAATGCGCTCCACCTCTTCCGCCAGCGCCTGCCTCTCGGGTGCGAGACTCAGGGGACGGGTGGGCTGCCGGTCGATCCCAAGCGAGAGAAGGTGCTCTTTGGCGGACTCGGGGATCTCCATGAGGGTACCGTCCGCGTTCACGAAGCGGCCGTCACGCCAGAAGAACTCACGACCGCTCTCGGTCACGAAGCGCCCCTCGCCCAGATACCGCCACCACCCATCCACGAGCGAGTCCACGATCGGTTGGGGGATGCCATCGTATTCGGGGGTGCCAGGGCCGTGGGGCCACGAGGACGTGGCGGTGGCGGAGGAGGCCGGGGCGGAGACAGGTTCGGTGGGGCGTGCGGTTGAGCCGGTCGAGGCGACCCCGCACCCGGCCACGAGCGCGACGATGGAGAGGCAGCCGATCAGTGTCAGGAATTCGACCGACCAACCGCGCCACCGACTCATCACCCACTCAGCCTCGCGTCCGCTTCTTCTCACAGCACGTGCCCCTGTCTCTCAAGCTCTGCCCGGACATCTTCATAGGTCACGTCTGGAAAGAGTACTCCTTTGTGGAGGGCCAAGGCCGCCTGCACCCCGCAGGCCGCCCCCACGTTGGCCCGCACCGGTTCCATGCGGCAGGCGGAGTTGTACGCCGAGGAGGTGAGGGAGAGAGCGGTCGCCACGAGAAGCGCCGGATGCCGGTCCGGCCGAGTGGCGGCGAGAGGCACCTCCACGTAGGCACCCCGCTCCGGCTGCAGCGTACCTCTCACCGGATCGTGACGGTCAAAGGCGGCGTAGGTGCCCGAGGCGATGGGATCGGGCACTCCCCCCTCGATCTCCGCCATGGAAAAGACGTGCGCCCCTTGCACCATGACCTCGCCGCGCACGTACGGCCAGGTAGGAAGAGAAGAGAGCCCCACTTTCGGATAATCCTTCTGAATCAGCGCGAGCAGGTGGAGCGCCCGGACCTGGAGCCTCTGCACGATCTCGCTGCGCTTCTCGGGCTCCATATACCAGGTGAAGGCCACGTCCGGGTCGGCCCAGTCGCTCCAGCGCTCGTTGAGTTCGCGGGTGTTGCCGGGAAGTGCATGGGTCATGGACCAGCTCGAAGGGAAGCTCTTGACGGTGGCCTCCGAGAAAGCCTCAGGCACAGCTTCGGGGATGGCCTGAGGGTCGAAGCAAGGGAGAGTCTCCACCGGGGTGGCCTCCCCCTTACCCACCGAGAGTGTCAGAAGCAGGGTGAGGGATTGGGGAGCGGTCGAGAAGAAGTTCTGGCGGCAGGGAGCCTCGGGGCGGGGGCCGGTCGAGTCGCAGTAGGCAAGCGGGCTCTCTCCCAGCTTGTAGGAGGCGCCGAGAAGACGAGCCAGATCGGCCTCCACCGAGGCATCCACGAAGAGGCGGGTGTTTACGCGCACCAGGGTGCCGTCGGCTTCTTCCACCATGAGGAAGCGCTCGCCCTCTCGGTCCGAGGCCACTCGGGGAAGCCCCCTCACGCGGAGCAGGCGCACCCGGCCCCGGGCCGCTTGGGGAAGAGACTCGTCGGAGAAGACCAGGTGGTGGAGCACTTCTTGAGCACAGGCGGGCTCGTGGCTAAGGCGGCCGTTTCTCTGCAAGGGCCAGAGACCTTGCTGTTCGTAGGTGCGGATCACCTCCCGGCGGAAGTCCTCCCAGAAGCCGCCCGCCTGCCCGGGGCGGTAGGTGTCCTCCACCGAGAGACCCTGAACCAGAGGCGACTCAAGATCGGGGGCGAGACTCACCAGGGCCACAGTGAGGTCCTGCGGAAACCGCTCTCCGGCCAGCTTCAGGCCCCGAAGCACCCCGAGGCCGGCCGTGGTGGTGCCGTAGATTACGAGGTCGACTTTCTCTTGGCGGTCGGGCAGAAGAGCCGGGGGCGCGGGGGTGGGAGCAGTCTCCGTAGAGGGGGAAGCTGGGTTGTCTTGCCCGGACATGGTCGAAGAGATGTCCTGTGCAGCCTCGGCCGGTTCCCTCCCATAGGTTGCAGCGAGGAGAAGAACGCCAAGCAGAGCCAGGGTAGCCACCACCCCCAGGGTGACAAGGAGACCCCGGCGGGTTCCACGACGCGTAGCTTCACTTCCGCTCTTCCTCACGCGGACCTTCTTCCGCTGACTTGCGCTACCCCGGGCTCAAGGCACAAGACGATCACTCCAGCTGAGCGATGCGGGATCCAGCGCCAGAAGAATTCGGTATGGATCAGATAGGGAGAACACGGCAATCAAGCTGACTACTTCCGCGAGCTCCCTGTCAATGAGACGTTCAGCGATCTCAGTCCAGCTTATCGAACTGATGTCTTTTCCGTTCGCCGCCCAGTAGTAGGTGTCGTCAAGGGCCCAGTCCGGCCCGCTGACGATTCTGTCGCCCGAGGGCTGCACGTCCGCATAGTCGAAGCGGGCATCCTTGCCCCCATTCCCGTACGTCCAAGCTCCCCAGACGCTCGTCGCCACTGTTGGCTGCGAGCGAATCCAGCTGAGGGCAACGGCGAGTCTCTCTTCCGGTGCCAAGCCAGTCTTGTCGGCAGACCCCTCGCAGGAGGCCAGGAGAAGCGCGAAACCAATGAAAACGAACGCCCCCAGAATCGCAAGGTAGGAAAGTGCTGTCTTCTTGGTTGCCACAACCCGTCTGCCTTTCACGTGAGGCTAGTTCTTGATGATGACCCGCCGACGGGACCTCCTGAGAAGAATGAAGTGGTGCAGGCGAATGGAGCCGCATCCGGTTGATCGAACGCGGCTAGATTCACGTGACGTCTTGTCGTCAATGCTTGACGAGTACGCCCCGTCTATTCTTGCATCATGTTCACGATGAGCTTGGCCATCTCCACCGTCTGCTCAAGATCGAGAGGAGCCAGTCCTTCATGGCCCAGGGGCTCAGACATCACATTGACCACCCAATTATCATGCAGTTTGACCAAGACATGACCGCCGGAATCACCTTCTATCTGTCCTACCCGGGTGGCGAGGGCTCCGGGAATGTCGGCCTCGGTGATGATTGTCTTGGGTATATAGCTCTG
>Ga0334900_1004087_pt1 | contig 10552 bp, 6 predicted proteins | sample GraSluR3_MG_2_FD_207231 | JGI IMG/M metagenome (GOLD analysis project Ga0334900, IMG submission 207231) | Sludge microbial communities from methane-producing bioreactor in Wageningen University, Netherlands - Granular Sludge_31_08-R3 | ecosystem: Engineered > Bioreactor > Anaerobic > Unclassified...
TTCTGAAACAGCCTCTTCACACATTTGGTCGATTCGGGCCAGGCGTTCGGGAGAAATCCCAACACTTTCGGGTGATGCTTCGGTTAAAACCGGCGATTTTTGGATGGATTTGGTTTGGGCAAAAAGTGGAACCGAAAGCAAAAGGGTAATTGGAAGTAAAAAGAGTGATTTTTTCATGGTTTAAATTTTTGCGATTTTTCAATTATTTTTTTTGAATTTTTCCCGTCAAATAAGTTCCATCAGGATTTAAAATCCCAATAACGTAGATTCCGGGATTGAATTCTTTTACCGACATTTCATATCCGTTATTTAAATACTGCTCATTAACTTTACCTCCCAGGCTGTTGAATATTTCTATCAACGACTCGCTGTCCAGACTTTTGTTCAGGTATATTTTATCGGTCGCCGGATTGGGATAAAACAACGGATGACTTTTTTTTTCCACCAAACCGTTACTTGTTACCGGACAGTCTGTTCCCTGGTTTGTAACCAACACGATAACCGTATCGTTAACGGCATGATTATCGACCGCATAGGCATGAATTTTTATGTATCCATCATCCCCGCAATTTCCCGAAGCTTTAATATGTAACCGTCCTCCCGACAGAGGAGTTAAAATACTTTCTGTCGTATTTTCAATTACATCGAGAATGGCAACGGTATTGAAAGCGTCGGATGGTAAAATTTCAGTGCGAATTATATCTGTTCCAAGGTTTGTATCAATGATGAAATTCCGTGTAGAAGTTACATTCAGGCTTTCGGGACGAACACGGTCGTAGTAACCCAACGGAAGTTGCTCATAACCGGGATCATCTCCCTCAATGGAAACAATCACCATGGCATGTTTTGGCACGCGAATCAGCAAATCACCGGAAAGATTTACTTCCGTTGAATCGATATTTGTTTCAAACGAACTGAAGTTCTCATGCCAAATGGTATAAACGGTGGCATTTTCAGCAAAATGCAAATCATCAGGCCATTCCAGTTGAATGGTAAAATCGTGTTCAAAATCGCGATTTATTAACAACACACTGAACTGTTCCCCGGTATTATAAGCATAGGCACCAACTGCATCGTAGTTGATTACATTGTTGTTTGAGGTTGTAATTTTATTGTTTGAAATAAAACTTGTTTTAAGAATGTGCCCTTTGCAGAACCGGTTAAAGTATTTACCGGTATGGTAAAGTGGCAGTTGTTTGTAATTTTCTGCCGGCTGGGTTATTCGCCACTGGCCTCCGGTGAGGTGAAAAATACTGGGGACAATGGAGCCATAATTCATGGAGTTGGCCAGGTAATCGGTTAATACAATGGCTTGTCCGAACCTTCCGTTGTAGGAAGTAGTTGTCATATTTGATTCGTATAAGTAAAATGTTTTCAGAGTGCCGGTCAAACTCAGCATTTCTTTCATGGTCAGCACAAAGCCTTCCATGTTTTTTCTCGACATTTCAAGGCTGTTTTTGTAGTAATCGAGTTCTGAATCGCCTTTGGGAATTTCAGGATCGTAACTTAGGTTTCCGCCCATATACCCTGAAACACCCAAACATTCCGCATGACCACGGTCGCCGGTTAATACCTTTGTATTTACACCATAGCTGTTCTCGGGATGTGGATACCTGCCACTGTAAACCATGATTATTTTGTCCTGATCATAGTAGGGCGAGGATTTTACCACTTCAGCCATGTCTCTCACCCATTTTGCATAAACTTCATAATTTGAGCCGATTTCGGCATCATGAACGGCTGCCCCCCATACTTCGTTTCCAAATTCCAGAAGAATACCTTTGCCCATTTGCAGCAGGGGTTCGGTAAATCCCTCAGAAGCCCGGACTGCTCCCCAGGTTGTGTTGACATCTCCCGCGAGATATTCCAGCAGGTGCAGAAAAGTATTGGGATCGGTGCGGTAATCGATACCGTTTTTAACGCCAACGGTAAGCGCAAAACGTGCCCCTACTTCATTGGCAAAGTTCATCATTTTGCCGTAGGTATTTACTTTCCCCGGCCCTACAGAACCCTGAAAAGATTTGGAGTTTGCCGAAATGGCACCCCATCGGATGGCTCCTCCCTGAAAATCTTTAACTAGCTGGCGAATTTCTTCCTTTTTCACCATATCGCCGTTTTCGTAAGGGCCGTTTAATCCGATTCCCTCATTCCATGAGGTATTTTTATTTTGAATAATCACTTTTCCAACCCGCTCGCCAAGATTTACCCCTGTGGGATCGAAGATTGCAGTTGAAGAAATAAAAGGTTCACTTTTGTCTGAAATATTCAACCCGGCATCAATAGCTTCAATGGTAATGGAAAATTCGGTTTCGGGATGCAGGTTGTGAATAATGGTAATTGTGTCGAAAATGTAATCTGAAGTATTGTAGAGCATATCGTCAATATAAAGGTTGTAGCCGATCACTTCCGTTTCGGCATCGGTTGCACCGCTCCATGCCAATTGCAGTGCAAGGCCTGTTGCCTGCAAAACTGTCAAATTTTGAGGTGGAGTTGGCGGCTGATTGTCTGCCTTATGGGTGTCCACATCCAGTATATTGCTGATTAACGATTCGTTACCGGAATAATCCAGCGATGTTACAACCACCTGCCAGCTTGTTTCGGCTTTAAGATTTTCAACCCTGTATGTTGTTTCGTTAATGAGTTCTTCATTAATCCGGTATCCGTTCAGGTATAAATTGTACCCTGATACCTTGTTGTTGTCAGAAGAAGGGCTCCATTTCACCGAAAAACCAGTGGATGACCGCCAGGATAAATTCAGATTTTCAGGAGTAGAAGGTTTAGTAATATCGTAAACCGGCATAGTATTCGTTCCGGGAATATACCCCATACTTATGCCGGGTCCATCCCACAAAATACCACCAATGGTTGAATGGATGATCCATTGGGTAGCGTAAAACGCGTAAACTTTCCCGGCTTCAAGTTCGATTGGTGCCGATTTTGTAATCTGGTTTCCGATTTCAGTACCCACATTGCCATGATTTGAACTTCGGGCGACAATTTTTTGAGCGTTTGCAAGATTTTCATTTGAACTCAGCCATAGGGTATGCCTGTCGGCAGAACGCATGTAAAAGTGGTAAGTCCCATCAGCAGGCGGAATGAGATATCCCTTGTAAAATGAAGTATAAAAATCGTGCCCTGTGCAGACTGCTCCAGTGCAATCCATATTTACCGTCAGGGGAATTTCGCTGTAATTTAGCTGATTGTATGGGCCTGCTGAGGTTTGAATGATTTTTTCGTAAACAGGAACATTATTTAGGGGAATGGCTTCCTGCCAAAATACAATATCGTGAATTTGAAATAGTGTTCCAGGGTTATTGTAAGGTTCAATTCGCACCAAATAATCAACAGAATCAGAAATGTCTTCATATTGCAGTTTTATTGTAAGATTAACAGTTCCGGTAATGCCTTTTTCTTCAACATGAATAAGGGCAAAGGTATGCCCGGAAACGTACTCGGCATTTTTTATTTCCAACAAGTTGGCATCTGCCGAAACTACTTCAATTTGAAGATTCTTTGATGAAATTGAATCAGGAACAGGAATTATAATTTGATTTTGTCCCGAACCGGTAAAAATTTTTGTCGAATCCTGGTTTAATCCCGTTTGTGCTGATAAAAAGCCACTTAAAACAAAAAGTATTAGGAAAATAAATCTAAAAAATAATGTGTACATCGCTATGATTTTATAATTCTGCAAGCAGGTTTTTAGCTTCTGAGACAAAAATATTAAAAATCGCATTGGAATTTACTTAAAGTGATGAACAAATTATCGCAATTATAGTATAATATACAAATTCAAAAAACTAAAAAGATGGCAGACAGGAGAACATTTTTAAAATCGCTGGCAGGGTTAACAGCTGGTTTATCAGTTAGCAACTCGGTTTTTGGGAAAAATTCGGACAATGACCGCTTGGGAGAGGTTCTTCCCAAAAGGAAGTTTGGTCGTACAGGCGAATACGTTACCATGCTTGGAACCGGGGGTTTTCATGTAGGGTGGACTACCGAACGCGATGCCCAGGAAGTAATTGAAGCTTCGCTGGAAGGAGGAGTGCGGTTTTTCGACACGGCAGAAAGTTATTCGAAGGGAGTTTCCGAAGAGCGTTACGGGAAATACCTGACGCCGAAATACCGCGATTTGATATTTCTGATGACCAAAACAACCGGCCCCGATGCCAAAACAGTGCAGAAACATTTGGAAGGTTCGTTGCGGCGTCTGAAGGTTGATCAGATAGATTTGTACCAGGTACATTCCATTCGCACGCCCCAGGATGTGGACGACCGGATTTCGGATGGGGTGCTGGATGTACTGTTGAAAGCGAAAGAACAGGGGAAAATTAAATACATTGGTTTTACCGGGCACCAAAATCCGTTTGCCCATGCGCGAATGCTCGAAAGAAGTGTGGAAAGTGATTTGTTCGATGGTGTGCTGATGCCGGTAAATGTGCTTGATCCGTCTTATTTCAGTTTTACTGAAAATGTAATGCCTAAAGCGCTGGAACGAAACATGGGAATTATGGCCATTAAATCACTGGCCGATGGACGGTTCTTTGCTAAAAAGGAACAGGCCAACTGGACCAGCAACGATCCTGTTATTCCCAATTACCTCAGCATAAAAGAAGCCATGTACTTTGTTTGGTCACTGCCCGTTTCGGTTATTATTGCCGGAAGCGAAAATGCCACTTTTATGCGCGAAAAAATTGCATTGGCACGTTCATTCAGTCAATATTCCGAAGAACAACGGATGGCTCTCATCGAAAAAGTTAAGGATATTGCCCTCACCGGCAAAGTGGAATATTTTAAACGGATGGAAGCTTAAAAATTGATTAAGCTTATTTCCCAGGATAACCCGGAATCTTTTCAAAAAATTATCTTTGTAACCTATTCGTCATAGCATCACTTAAAGTGATGTTATGACTGTTATTTTTAGAAGTTGAATTATTTTCGAAACCATCAAAAAAATAGATATATGTTGCCAAAAATAAATCCAATGACCACAGCTGCCTGGGAAAAACTGGAAGATCATTATTTTAGTTTTGAAGGAATCCACATGAAAGAACTGTTTGAAAAGGATGCGAAACGTTTTCAGAAATATGCATTAAAGTTTGAAGATGTTCTTGTGGATTTTTCTAAAAATATTGTGGACGACAAAGCACGCGAATTGTTGATTGAACTGGCCGAAGAATGTAAATTGAAAGAGGCCGTTGACAGCATGTTTGCAGGCGAAAAAATCAATGCCACCGAAAACAGGGCAGTTCTGCACGTGGCACTGCGAAACCGCAGCAACACTCCGGTTTTGGTTGACGGCCAGGATGTAATGCCTGAAGTGAATGCTGTCCTCGATCAGATGAAAACATTTTCTGAAAAAGTAATTTCCGGTGAATGGAAAGGTTACACAGGCAAATCCATAACCGATGTGGTAAACATTGGTATCGGCGGTTCCGACCTTGGTCCGCTTATGGTAACCGAAGCGTTGAAACCATACAAAAATCACCTCAACCTGCATTTTGTATCCAACGTGGACGGGACGCACATTGCCGAAACGTTGAAAAAAGTAAATCCCGAAACTACATTGTTCATTGTGGCTTCAAAAACATTTACCACCCAGGAAACCATGACCAACGCCAACACATCCCGTGACTGGTTTTTGAAAACTGCAAAAGATGAGGGATTCGTAAAAAATCATTTTGTGGCTGTTTCCACCAACGAAAAAGAAGTGGCAAGATTTGGCATCGATACTAAAAATATGTTCAGGTTTTGGGATTGGGTTGGCGGCCGTTATTCCCTCTGGTCGGCCATCGGACTTTCCATTGTGTTGGGCCTTGGTTTTGAAAACTATATTCAGCTTTTAGAGGGCGCCCATGCCATGGATAACCATTTCCGCAACACCGAATTCGATAAAAATATCCCGGTAATTCTGGCGCTTTTCGGAATTTGGTACAACAACTTTTTCGGAGCCGAAACAGAGGCCATTTTACCGTACGACCAATACATGCACCGTTTTGCTGCCTATTTTCAGCAGGGTAACATGGAAAGCAACGGAAAATATGTTGACCGAAACGGCGAACAGGTGGATTACCAAACCGGCCCGATTATTTGGGGCGAACCCGGAACCAACGGACAACACGCTTTTTACCAGCTCATTCACCAGGGTACCAAGCTGATTCCGTGCGATTTTATTGCTTCTGCTGTAAACCACAATCAAATTGGCGACCACCACCAAAAACTGCTGGCCAACTTTTTTGCACAAACCGAAGCGCTGATGGTGGGAAAAACAGAAGAACTAGTGGTTGCCGAACTGAAAGCTGCCGGAAAAACAGATGAAGAAATTGCAGCATTGACACCGTTCAAAGTATTTCCGGGGAATGTACCCACCAATTCCATCCTGTTAAAAAAACTCACTCCGCGAACACTGGGTTCTTTAATAGCCATGTACGAGCACAAAATTTTTGTGCAGGGAATTATCTGGAACATTTACAGTTTCGACCAGTGGGGAGTTGAACTGGGCAAACAACTGGCCAACGCCATTTTACCCGAGTTGGAAAGTGATGAGCCGGTTAACGGACATGATGCTTCTACAAACGGATTGATAAATATGTATAAAGAAATGCGAAAATAAATCACAAAAAAGCATTGGTTAAAAATCAGAACCGAATTATTGTAGTCCGTTTTTTTTCGCCCAAAAAGTAAAATATAAGTTCTTTCAGAATGAAAAAATATTAATCAATTTGATAATTTAAACGTAAACAAACAAATACATTTATTATGAAGAAGCTCAGACTTAGTTTGGTGATGATGTTAATTGCAACCCTTATTTTTGGAGGATGTGCCTCATGGAACAAAACGCAAAAAGGCGCTGCAGTTGGTACCGCAGCAGGTGGGGCAGCCGGCGCCATCGTTGGAAAAGCATCGGGTAATACGGCTCTTGGAGCGATTATCGGAGCTGCGGCAGGTGGAGCTGCCGGTGCAGTTATTGGCCGGCAAATGGATAAACAAGCGGAAGAAATTGAAAAGAAAGTTCCGGATGCAAAGGTGGAACGTGTAGGTGAAGGAATTGTAGTTGAATTTAACAGCAACATTCTGTTTGGGTTCGACCAGTCAAATCTTTCGGCCGATGCCAGAAATAATCTTGACAAACTGGTAGTTATACTGAATGACTATCCCGATACTGATATTGAAATTCAGGGACATACCGATAGCACCGGTCCCGAATCATATAACCAAAGCTTATCGGAACGGCGTGCAGGTTCGGTTTCCGGTTATTTAATTCAGAACGGAATTTCCGGTCAACGAATTAACACCGTTGGCATGGGAGAACAATTTCCAAAGTATTCAAATGAAACTGAAGAGGGGCGTGCTCAAAACCGCAGGGTGGATTTCCTGATTACGGCCAACGAAAAAATGAAAGCCGAAGCAGAAAGGCAAGCCGGTAGTTAATAAATTAACACTTTAACTTTTTGTAAATCAGAATTTCAAATTTGAAAAATGCATAAAATGAAAACGAAATATTTAACAACAGTAATACTTATAATTTTTACGTCAATATCAGTTTTTTCACAAAGTAATTCATCGCCAAAAACTTCATTTGCAGTACTTGGTGGATTGAATTTTCAAAATCTAAACGGAAAAGATTTTAACGGGAATAAACTTGAAAACAGTTTAATTTTGGGCTATCATGGAGGTGTAAATACACAGATTCCCGTCGCGCCCGAGTTTTACTTTCAACCCGGATTGATGCTTTCGATAAAAGGAGCAAAAGAAAGTGAATTGGCTGATAAACTCAGACTTTCGTATGTAGAGATGCCACTAAATTTTGTTTATAAAGCAGTGCTGGGCGATGGTTATTTTATGTTGGGATTTGGCCCCTACATTGCTTATGGTGTGGGTGGAAAAGCCACATGGGAATCGGGTCTGGGGACAGCGGAATACGATGTTAAATTTAAAAAAGAAGATAGCTCAAGTAGTGCCAACACACTTTACTTCAGGCCTTTTGATGCAGGAGGAAATATTTTTGCCGGCTACGAACTTCCCGGCGGTTTATTTTTTCAGTTCAATACCCAGCTTGGATTGCTGAATATTAACTGGGATTACGAGCTAAATCAGGATGATCAATCGGTGGTTAAAAACACAGGTTTTGGTTTATCTGCCGGCTACCGGTTTTAATAACTCCTTTAAAACGAAAAAGTGCCCTTCGCATTTTACGGAGGGTATTTTTTTGCTGGAAATTCTAAGTCAGCTCAATTTTTCGGCTAACCGAATCATTTCCTTTTTAGCCTGAAAATTATTGTAAAGAATGTTGTACACTGCATCGCAAATGGGCATGTACACCTGGTATTTCTGATTTATTTCATGAATGGATTTCGATGCGTAATATCCTTCAGCCACCATGTTCATGTCGAGAAATGCACTTCTGACGGAATATCCTCTGCCAATTAATGTGCCCAGCAAGCGGTTTCGGCTGAACTGGGAATAGACTGTAACCATCAAATCTCCAAGGTAAGCCGAATCTTTAATATCGCGGGAAATGGGGTGAACAGTATCCACGAATCGTTTCATTTCCTGTATGGCATTGGAAACCAGCACCGCCTGAAAATTGTCACCATAACGCAGTCCGTGGGCAATTCCGGCGCCAATGGCAATAATATTTTTTATTACCGAAGTGTATTCTGTTCCCCAAATATCATCGGAAGTTGAAGTGTAAATGTAGTGGCTTTGAATAAGCCGGGCAAAATTGGCTGCTTTTGTTTCATCGATGCTGGCCACAGTGAGATACGAAAGTTTTTCAAGTGCAACCTCTTCGGCATGACAAGGGCCGGCAATTACCCCAACACTTTCATGCGGGACATTAAAATATTTGTTCAGGTATTCTACCACCAGAAGGTTTTCGCGGGTTACAATTCCCTTTATGCCCGATAAGAAATATTTGCTGCTGAGGTCAGTTTTCAGATTGCTCAAAATTTCAGGTAAAAATGCGGAGGGAACTGCCAGAACAATAATGTCAGAATCTTCCACAATTTTATCCACATCGTTGTAAAAATTGATTCTGTCTGTTTCAAATTCCACACTTTGCAGGTAGCGCGGATTATTGCCAAGTTCCTTAAAACTTTCAATGGTTTCCGTTTTTCTGAAAAACCAGTTAATCTGCCCCACATTTTCCAGCAGCATTTTGGCAATGGCTGTTGCCCAGCTTCCACTTCCAATAACTCCTGTCTTGTCTGTTTTAATGTTCATCCCCTTTTCTTTCGGATGGCAAAAATAAGAAGATTATAAAACATCCTTTCAATTTCCAGGAAATGTTGTATTTTCAAAGCACGAATCAATAAATTACATCTGACCATGCAAAAATACATACTTGCACTCGACTCAGGCACAACCAGCAACCGGGCTATTCTCTTCAATCACTCAGGGGAAATAACCGGAACATCTCAGCAGGAATTCGAACAGATTTATCCGCGTCCCGGGTGGGTGGAACATAATCCGCTGGCTATTTGGGAAAGCCAGTTGAAAGTGGCCCGTGATGTGATAAAAAATCAGCAAATTTCTCCGTCGAAAATATCCGGAATTGGAATTACCAATCAGCGTGAAACCACCTTAATTTGGAACCGCGAAACCGGCGAACCTGTTTACAACGCCATTGTTTGGCAAGACCGCCGGACAGCCGGCATTTGTGATGAGCTGAAAGATCGTGGCCTTGAGAAAATTTTTTCAGAAAAAACCGGGCTGGTCATCGATGCCTATTTTTCCGGAACAAAAATTAAATGGATTCTGGATAATGTGGAAGGAGTTCGCGAACTTGCAAACGCCGGAAAACTGGCTTTTGGAACAGTAGATACCTGGCTCATCTGGAAATTAACCGGTGGTAAGCTCCATATTACTGATGTAACCAACGCCAGCCGAACCCTGCTGTTTAATATTCATACACTGGATTGGGACGATGAATTGCTGGAAATTCTTGAAGTTCCAAAAGAAATTCTGCCTGAGGTAAAACAAAGCAGCGAAGTTTATGGGAAAACAGAAAAAGAATTGTTCGGGGAGGAAATTCCAATAGCCGGGATTGCGGGTGACCAGCAGGCGGCATTGTTTGGGCAAATGTGCATTGAAGAAGGAATGGTGAAAAACACTTATGGTACCGGTTGTTTTGTAGTGATGAATACCGGCAGTAAACCGATTTCCTCCAAACACAAGTTGCTTACAACTATTGCCTGGCAAATAAACGGGAAAACTTCTTACGCGCTGGAAGGAAGTATTTTTGTCGCCGGAGCCGTGGTTCAATGGCTGCGCGATCAACTTGGAATGATTAAATCTTCTGCTGAAATTGAAGAACTGGCCTCACAGGTTTCCGACAGTGGCGGCGTTTCGTTTGTGCAGGCATTTGTAGGATTGGGCGCTCCGCATTGGGACCAGTATGCTGCCGGAACAATAATTGGTTTGAGTCGTGGAACCGGCAGGGCTCACATTGCCCGCGCAGCGCTCGAAGCCATTGCTTTACGTTCGATGGAGGTGATAAAAACCATGGCCGAAGATTCCGGTATCGGCGTGCACGAACTTCGGGTTGATG
>Ga0334900_1004088_pt1 | contig 10550 bp, 4 predicted proteins | sample GraSluR3_MG_2_FD_207231 | JGI IMG/M metagenome (GOLD analysis project Ga0334900, IMG submission 207231) | Sludge microbial communities from methane-producing bioreactor in Wageningen University, Netherlands - Granular Sludge_31_08-R3 | ecosystem: Engineered > Bioreactor > Anaerobic > Unclassified...
CAGTGATTTGGCGCGGTCCAATGCTCGGAAAAATGCTGAATAATTTCTTTAATGATGTATACTGGGGCGATCTTGATTATTTGGTACTCGATCTGCCGCCGGGAACCGGTGATGTGGCTATGGACATTCACAGCAAATTGCCGCATTCAAAAGAGATTATTGTCACCACGCCGCATCCGACCGCTGCATTTGTCGCGGCGCGTGCAGGGGCTATGGCGGCTCACACCAAGCATGAAATTCTCGGTGTTGTTGAAAACATGGCGTATTATCAAAGCAAAAAGACCGGGGAGATTGATTATGTCTTCGGCAAAGGCGGCGGCGACAAGCTCAGCGATCTACTGCACACCGATCTTCTCGGCCGAGTGCCGCTCACGCAGCCGAAGCCGAAAGAGGGAATGTTCGCTCCGGGCGTCTATTTTGAAGACGATCCGATCGCGCCGGTGTATAACGACATTGCAAAAAAGGTTATCAGTAAATTATCTTGATTTAAAACAAATCACCCCGGTCATTGGATGCTGGCATCCTAGATCCGGGGCTTTTTATTTGCCGCAGCCGTGTTTAAAGATGAAAACATGTTCACACCCTATCTTTCTCGATCATAGACGGATGATACGCAATAAGCCCGTAAGATTTGCTGACATCTGGACTTGTAACGAATCGTGGAAAGGTGGTAACGAAATCACAAAAAGTTGAAACGAACAAAGTTCAGTAATTATGCGGTTGGCTTTCGCTTTTATCGAATTGGTTTTAACTTTCTGGTTTCGCTTTAACTTTTGATGGATTAGCTTTAAGTTTACCGCCGTTTACTTTCACTTTTATAGGTTTGGCTTTAGTTTGGCTTTAACCTTCTGGTTTCGCTTTAACTTTTGATGGATTAGCTTTAAATTTTCTGCTGTTCGCCTTCACTTTTCTCGCTTTCACCTTAACTTGCACTGTTTGTTGTCCTTCATGCGCTTTTATACACTTCGCAATCACTCCCTAACTATGCAAAATCCTACCTAATCCAAACAGTTCGATATTACCTTTTAATCATGTGATTGAATCCGAACTACCTGAATAAAAAAGTGCGGTTCACACATATTAAAGCAGGGACATTGTTGGTTAGGGAGGATCGCATTTATGGCTAGAGTACTATCATTGATCATGTGTACCGCTATGCTCGTCAGCTTGGCAGGCTGCGGAAACGGGCAAAAACCGCCAACCTATCAGGAAAATAAAAAAATGGTTTTGGATCTGCTCAAAACGGATGACGGTAAAGACACGATTAGGGATCTATTGAAGGACAGTGAAATGAGACAAGCCATTGTACTGGATGATCCGATTGTTCGCAAAACAGTGGTACAGACACTCACGACTGAGCAAGGGCAAAAATTATGGCGGCAACTATTTAACGATCCGGACTTCTCTGAACAGCTGGCAAAGACCATGGAGAGCGAAAATGAGAAATTATTAAAACAGATGATGAAGGATCCAGGGTATCAAGGCATGATGATGGATATTCTGAAAACACCTGAAATGCAGCAGCAGTACTTGAGTCTTCTTAAAACTAAGCCGTTTCGCGGACAAATCGAGCAGACCATTGGCGAACTTATGGCGACTCCTCTCTATAAAAAGCGGCTTGCTGATGCGATCATCGCGGCTTTAAAGAAGGAACAGGAAAAGTCGGAAAGCCAACAAAGTTCAGAAAGTCAGGAAAATCCTTAATCCATCAACTTGCTTTTTGACTGCGTATCAGAAATAAGACTCTTCACTGTGACAAATTGATACCCTCTGTTTTCAAGTTCTCTTATAATAAGTGGCAATGCACGATCCGTTCCCTTTGCCGAGTCCGAAGCATGGAGCTTAATAATGTCTCCTTTACCGGTTTTGCGTAAGACGCGGCTGACGATGACTTTATAACCTGGATTTGTTTCATCACGAGGATTCACACTCCAAAGCACCACCTGCTGATTTAGACTGCCGGCCGTACTCAATGTCTCTTTATTTGTCTTTCCGAAAGGCGGCCGAATCATGTTTGGGCGTTCGCCAAGTGTTTTATAAATAGCCTCACGCCCAAACAGGATGTCTGAGCGGACACGAGACGTGTCCAATTGCGTGTAATCTTCATGCCGCATTCCGTGGGATTCAACCTCATGACCGTTTCGTGCCATACTGCGAACAAGGCTCGGATGCCGTTCGGCCCATTCTCCGGAAATGAAGAAGGTCGCTTTTACATGTTCTTTATTAAGGGTCTTCAGAATCAGTGGGAGCTGCTGATCTCCCCAATTAATGTCGAATGTCAGAGCCAGATGCTTCTGATCAGTCTCAACTTTTGAGAGCGCTCCGGTTGACTGAATAGGTGTAAACACATCCGTCTCTTGTTTTTGAACGAATAAAATCAGCGCCGCAAAGAAGGCGGCAATAATAATCAGCATGATGTTCTTTATACGTTTGCCGTTGATGATCCAAAGCATGAGTGGTCCACCTCGTTCGAATGTTTGTACCATTGTATGGGCAAGCTCTGGTGAATATGCGGACGGCCTTTATATACAGAAAGAATAAAAAAACTGTTGACATTTTCTTTATAGCTGGTAAAATAAATTTTGTTGTCTTTCCGAAATAATGATTTGATGCGATCGAGTGATCAAAATTAAATTTAAAAAAGGGTTGACAATGAATAGTTAAGAAGATATAATTGTTTAGGTCGTCTGATAGAGACGATGAAGAATGTTCCTTGAAAACTGAACAAAAGCCAAGCGTGATATAAGGGTTTTAAACCCCATAATCAATTCAATTTTGCTATGGATCTTATGAACGAAAAAGCAAGGCCGGATCTCGTATCCGACATCAAGTAACACTTTTTGGAGAGTTTGATCCTGGCTCAGGACGAACGCTGGCGGCGTGCCTAATACATGCAAGTCGAGCGCATAGAAGGGAGCTTGCTCCCGGAAGTGAGCGGCGGATGGGTGAGTAACACGTGGGTAACCTGCCTGTCAGACTGGGATAACTGTGGGAAACCGCAGCTAATACCGGATAATCCCCTGCACCGCATGGTGCAGGGCTGAAAGATGGTTTCGGCCATCACTGACAGATGGGCCCGCGGTGCATTAGTTAGTTGGCGGGGTAACGGCCCACCAAGACAGCGATGCATAGCCGACCTGAGAGGGTGATCGGCCACATTGGGACTGAGACACGGCCCAAACTCCTACGGGAGGCAGCAGTAGGGAATCTTCCACAATGGACGAAAGTCTGATGGAGCAACGCCGCGTGAGCGAAGAAGGTTTTCGGATCGTAAAGCTCTGTTGCCGGAGAAGAACGTGCAGGAGAGGAAATGCTCTTGCAGTGACGGTATCCGGCCAGAAAGCCACGGCTAACTACGTGCCAGCAGCCGCGGTAATACGTAGGTGGCAAGCGTTGTCCGGAATTATTGGGCGTAAAGCGCGCGCAGGCGGCTTCTTAAGTCTGATGTGAAATCTTGCGGCTCAACCGCAAACGGTCATTGGAAACTGGGAAGCTTGAGTACAGAAGAGGAGAGTAGAATTCCACGTGTAGCGGTGAAATGCGTAGATATGTGGAGGAATACCAGTGGCGAAGGCGGCTCTCTGGTCTGTAACTGACGCTGAGGCGCGAAAGCGTGGGGAGCAAACAGGATTAGATACCCTGGTAGTCCACGCCGTAAACGATGAATGCTAGGTGTTAGGGGGTCCAACCCTTAGTGCTGAAGTTAACACATTAAGCATTCCGCCTGGGGAGTACGACCGCAAGGTTGAAACTCAAAGGAATTGACGGGGGCCCGCACAAGCAGTGGAGCATGTGGTTTAATTCGAAGCAACGCGAAGAACCTTACCAGGTCTTGACATCCTCTGACAAGTCTAGAGATAGGCCGTTCCCCTTCGGGGGACAGAGTGACAGGTGGTGCATGGTTGTCGTCAGCTCGTGTCGTGAGATGTTGGGTTAAGTCCCGCAACGAGCGCAACCCTTGATCTTAGTTGCCAGCATTCAGTTGGGCACTCTAAGGTGACTGCCGGTGACAAACCGGAGGAAGGTGGGGATGACGTCAAATCATCATGCCCCTTATGATCTGGGCTACACACGTGCTACAATGGGTGGTACAAAGGGCAGCGAAACCGCGAGGTCGAGCTAATCCCATAAAGCCACCCCCAGTTCGGATTGCAGGCTGCAACTCGCCTGCATGAAGCCGGAATTGCTAGTAATCGCGGATCAGCATGCCGCGGTGAATCCGTTCCCGGGCCTTGTACACACCGCCCGTCACACCACGAGAGTTTGTAACACCCGAAGTCGGTGCGAGAACCTTTATGGACTCAGCCGCCGAAGGTGGGACAAATGATTGGGGTGAAGTCGTAACAAGGTAGCCGTATCGGAAGGTGCGGCTGGATCACCTCCTTTCTAAGGAAACGATCAATAGCGAAGCGCTTGGACTTTTGTTTGGTTTTGAAGGAATCATTCCTTCACCGGCGTGCCGAAAGGCAGCCTTGAACCTTGAAAACTGGATAACGAAAGCAACGAAAGAAAGTCAAGAAACATCCAAGAAGATTATTGAATTGATCTTACGATCAAGAAACTAATCATGAATGTGGCGGATGAGGAGCAATATTTTCATCGTCAGTGGTTAAGTTTTAAAGAGCGCACGGTGGATGCCTTGGCACTGGGAGCCGATGAAGGACGGAACGAACGCCGATACGCTTCGGGGAGCTGTAAGTAAGCTTTGATCCGAAGATTTCCGAATGGGGGAACCCCCTATCTTGAACAGATAGGATGCTCTGCTGAATCCATAGGCAGAGTAAGGCAGACCCGGGGAACTGAAACATCTCAGTACCCGGAGGAAGAGAAAGCAAATGCGATTTCCTGAGTAGTGGCGAGCGAAAGGGAAACAGCCCAAACCAAAGAGCTTGCTCTTTGGGGTTGTAGGACACTCCACATGGAGTCAGAAATGCACGTTTCAGGCGAACGACCTGGAAGGGTCGGCCAAAGAAGGCAAACGCCCTGTAGCCGACGGAACGTGCACTCCGGAGTGGATCCTGAGTACGGCGGGACACGAGAAACCCCGTCGGAATCCGGGAGGACCGTCTCCCAAGGCTAAATACTCCCCAGTGACCGATAGTGAACCAGTACCGTGAGGGAAAGGTGAAAAGCACCCCGGAAGGGGAGTGAAAGAGATCCTGAAACCGTGTGCTTACAAGTAGTTGGAGCCCCCTTCGGGGGGTGACAGCGTACCTTTTGTAGAATGGACCGGCGAGTGACGATTCTAAGCAAGGTTAAGCTGAAGAGGCGGAGCCGCAGCGAAAGCGAGTCTGAATAGGGCGAATGAGTTTAGGGTTGTCGACCCGAAACCGTGTGATCTACCCATGTCCAGGGTGAAGTTCAGGTAACACTGAATGGAGGCCCGAACCCACGCATGTTGAAAAATGCGGGGATGAGGTGTGGGTAGGGGTGAAATGCCAATCGAACACGGAGATAGCTGGTTCTCCCCGAAATAGCTTTAGGGCTAGCCTCGGATGAGTGAGACTTGGAGGTAGAGCACTGATTGAATAAGGGGTCCCCACAGGATTACCGAGTTCAGTCAAACTCCGAATGCCAAGCCCTTACGTCCGGGAGTCAGACGGCGAGTGATAAGATCCGTCGTCGAAAGGGAAACAGCCCAGACCGCCGACTAAGGTCCCTAAGTTTGTGCTAAGTGGGAAAGGATGTGACGTTGCCCAGACAACCAGGATGTTGGCTCAGAAGCAGCCACCATTTAAAGAGTGCGTAATAGCTCACTGGTCGAGTGGCGTCGCGCCGAAAATGTAACGGGGCTAAGCACAGCACCGAAGTCGCGGATGACCGTAAGGTCATGGTAGGGGAGCGTTCCAAGGGCATTGAAGATGTGCCGTGAGGCATGTTGGAGCGTTTGGAAGTGAGAATGCCGGTATGAGTAACGAAAAGAGAAGTGAGAATCTTCTCCGTCGAAAGCCTAAGGGTTCCTGAGGAAGGTTCGTCCGCTCAGGGTTAGTCGGGGCCTAAGCCGAGGCCGAAAGGCGTAGGCGATGGACAACAGGTTGATATTCCTGTACCAGCGTTTCACGTTTGAGTGATGGGGGGACGCAGGAAGGTAAGGCGAGCGCACGGATGGAAGTGTGCGTTCAAGCCGCGAGGCCGGCAGCGAGGCAAATCCCGCTGCTATCCGCCAAACGGTGATGAGGAGGGAACTTAAGTACCGAAGCGCCTGATCCTACACTGCCAAGAAAAGCCTCTAGCGAGTGAAACGGTGCCCGTACCCAAACCGACACAGGTGGGCAAGAAGAGAATTCTAAGACGCTCGGGAGAACTCTCGTTAAGGAACTCGGCAAAATCACCCCGTAACTTCGGGAGAAGGGGTGCTCGTCGGACCTACGGGTCCGATGAGCCGCAGTGAAAAGATCCAAGCGACTGTTTACCAAAAACACAGGTTTCTGCTAAACCGTAAGGTGATGTATAGGGGCTGACACCTGCCCGGTGCTGGAAGGTTAAAAGGAGAGGTTATCCTTCGGGAGAAGCTTTGAATTGAAGCCCCAGTAAACGGCGGCCGTAACTATAACGGTCCTAAGGTAGCGAAATTCCTTGTCGGGTAAGTTCCGACCCGCACGAAAGGTGTAACGATTTGGATACTGTCTCAACGAGAGACCCGGTGAAATTATAGTACCTGTGAAGATGCAGGTTACCCGCGACAGGACGGAAAGACCCCATGGAGCTTTACTGCAGCTTGATATTGGATGTGGGTATCGTTTGTACAGGATAGGCAGGAGCCTTGGAAACCGGACCGCTAGGTTCGGTGGAGGCATCGGTGGGATACTGCCCTGACGATATCGACATTCTAACCCTGAACCGTGATCCGGTTCGGAGACAGTGTCAGGCGGGCAGTTTGACTGGGGCGGTCGCCTCCTAAAAGGTAACGGAGGCGCCCAAAGGTTCCCTCAGAATGGTTGGAAATCATTCGCAGAGTGTAAAGGCACAAGGGAGCTTGACTGCGAGACCTACAAGTCGAGCAGGGACGAAAGTCGGGCTTAGTGATCCGGTGGCACCGCATGGAAGGGCCATCGCTCAACGGATAAAAGCTACCCTGGGGATAACAGGCTTATCTCCCCCAAGAGTTCACATCGACGGGGAGGTTTGGCACCTCGATGTCGGCTCATCGCATCCTGGGGCTGAAGTAGGTCCCAAGGGTTGGGCTGTTCGCCCATTAAAGCGGTACGCGAGCTGGGTTCAGAACGTCGTGAGACAGTTCGGTCCCTATCCGTCGCGGGCGTAGGAAATTTGAGAAGAGCTGTCCTTAGTACGAGAGGACCGGGATGGACACACCGCTGGTGTACCAGTTGTTCCGCCAGGAGCATACGCTGGGTAGCTATGTGTGGACGGGATAAGTGCTGAAAGCATCTAAGCATGAAGCCCCCTTCAAGATGAGATTTCCCATGATTTTAAATCAGTAAGACCCCTTAGAGATGATGAGGTTGATAGGTCTGAAGTGGAAGCACCGTGAGGTGTGCAGCGGACAGATACTAATCGGTCGAGGGCTTAACCCAGAATACCTTGGATTCACTTGTTTTGTTTCGATTGCTTTCGTTACCGGTTTTGAAGGCTCATGCGAGCCGGAAGTCTGGCGGTCATAGCGAAGAGGTCACACCCGTTCCCATCCCGAACACGGTCGTTAAGCTCTTCTGTGCCGATGGTAATTGGGGGCTGTCCCCCTGTGAGAGTAGGTCACTGCCAGGCAATTGAGAGAGGCAGGAAGTCATCGATGATGGCAGCCTGTTTCTTATTATATTTTATTATGTGAACCCTTCCATGATAATGGAGAGTACATTATAATATACATATCATTTTAACTTAAGTATTCCACAGTAGCTCAGTGGTAGAGCAATCGGCTGTTAACCGATCGGTCGTAGGTTCGAATCCTACCTGTGGAGCCAATGCTTCCATAGCTCAGTTCGGTAGAGCACTTCCATGGTAAGGAAGGGGTCGCTGGTTCAAGTCCAGTTGGAAGCTTAAAGCACAACGTATAGAGGTAAGTTATAGTTTTTAAGGCCGCCTTTCACAATAAATGAAATTGTGAAAGGCGGCCTTTTTTCACACGTAAAGAAAGTATAAGATTTTGTCCCGTATTTAAACGAATAAACCAGTGTCTTGGCCGAGAATCAAAGCAGAGATGCGCCCGCGGTCGCGCTCAGTTGATGCGAGCAACCGAAGTGATGATTCAGCACTGTAAAGACACAAACCAATACTAAAAAAAAGGAACTTTCGCAAGTGTAAAGGAGCTTTCGCTAAATACGCATACGTCCTGTATGCAACGCGAAAGCCATCACGTCCTGTGAAAGTAAGGACCGGGCGCTTTTTGCCCGGTTTTTCTTACAAGAAAAGAATGTATATCGTTCTGCCTTGCTGGTACAATGATCAGCGTCATAAGATTCGGGTGGGTGATCAGGCAAGCGCCCAATCTGAGAAATAGACGGAAAAATTCCGCTTAAATTGAAAATGAATGGTAAAATCGTTTAAATAGACGGAGAAATTACCCTTATTGAATCGAAAAATGTAAAAATAGAGGTTTTTTCTCTGAATAAGCGGAAAAATTACCCTTATTTACAGGCAAAACTAGCGCCATGGCGCATATAACCGGAAAATCTCCGCTTATTTTACTCGTTACTTAATGAAGGACCGGGCGTTTTTTGCCCGGTTTTTCTTATTGGGTTGATTCTTGATTCCAGGTACGCGATAGGGCAAGTTATGATATAATCCAACAGAGAATTCTTGGAGAAATGAGAGAGATCATGGGCAACGAGAAGAGGGAGAGCCACTTGGTGTGGCGCGGTGCGGCGATACTCACGGGTGCAGCTCTGCTGGTGAAGATTATGAGCGCGCTTTACCGGCTTCCCTACCAAAATTTTGCCGGCGACGTCGGTTTTTATGTTTATCAGCAAGTTTATCCTTTTTACGCACTGGCAGTGGCACTTGGAAGCACGGGATTTCCAATTGTCATTTCCAAATATATGGCTGAGGCAGGAGAACGGCATGACGCGAAAGTGGACGTGCAAAGGCATGCACTGATCGCGCTGCTGCTGATCTGCGGATTCTTTTTTGCTGCGCTTTTTATCTTTGCACAGCCTTTGGCAGCACTGATTGGTGATCAGCATCTTGCTGCCTTAATTCGTATCGCCGCATCAGCCTATCTTTTCGTCCCGATTGTGGCCCTTTTGCGCGGAACTTTTCAAGGCGACAAGGAAAATATGCTGCCTACAGCTCTCTCTCAAATCGGAGAACAGGTGACGCGTGTTTGTTTCATTTTAGGATTGTCCTGGTATTTATTTCTCAATCATGGAGATGCCTATGCATTCGGATTGGTTGCAACATCAGGATCGGCATTTGCGCCGCTCGTCACACTGATTATTCTTATTCTGTTTTTGCCCCGAAAAAAACAGTTCGCATACGAACTGTTTTCGAGGTCGGCCGTTGCAATCAATTGGCGGATGGTCAAAACACTTATAACTGCCGGCTGTCTTTTTTCCATTCTTGCCGTTCCCCTGCTCTCGTTTCAGCTTATTGATTCATTAACCGTACTTCGGCTTTTGGGTAAAATGCATCTTGCCGATCCCCGTGCTGAAAAGGGCATCTATGATCGTGCTTATATACTGACACAGTTTGGAATGATCGCATCTGCTTCGCTGACGGTGGCCATGGTGCCGCGCCTAGCGCAACTCGCAGCATTGCGAAAGCATTATGAATTTCAAATGGAGGCAACGCTTTCGATTAAAGTAAGCGTGGCTTTTGGTGCAGCAGCAGCTGCAGGACTCATGATGATCAGCCGCGAGGTTAATATTATGCTGTTTCGAAATGCCGACGGAACGGCAGCTTTCGCAATTGCATCGTTCACGATGCTGACGCTTTCGATCATTTTGACCGCTTCAGGAATTTTAGAGGCAAACGGAAAACCCTGGGTACCTTTTTACTTTCTTGTCCTTGGCTCGTGTGTAAAAGGTGCGGCAAATTATTTCCTTATTCCGCACTTTGCTATTGTCGGTGCTGCTTTGGGTACATGTCTGGGAACCGCTGCAGCTGCTGTAATGAGTCTTGTCTATTTGCACCGCCATGCATTGACCGAGCGATTGCCCTGGCGCGCGGTTGTGAAATTAGGCATTGCCTTATCCGGGATGGCGGCAAGCGTGTCTCTTTGGAAAAGAATAATCAGCCGCTTCACCGATCCCCTTTCGGCAAGGCCCGCAGCATCAGTGCTCGCTTTATCCGGAGCCGTAGTCGGCGGTGTGGTCTTTATCGTGATCCTTTATATGGTCCGTTTTCTGAATAAGCATGACCTGAAGCGGCTTCCGATACGAAGAAAAAAGAAGCACAGTGCGGCATCGGCACGGTCTCGGAAACTGTGATCTGAAGGTAACTTATGATAGAATGAAAAAAATGATGGTTATAGAAGATGCTCGGGAGGCAGGACTATGATCATCTCTTTTGAGCAGATCTCTATACGTGGGAAAAAACGTATAAACGAATGAATACAATATGGAGGAATGGTTTGAATGAATAAAAATGAACTC
>Ga0334900_1004090_pt1 | contig 10541 bp, 8 predicted proteins | sample GraSluR3_MG_2_FD_207231 | JGI IMG/M metagenome (GOLD analysis project Ga0334900, IMG submission 207231) | Sludge microbial communities from methane-producing bioreactor in Wageningen University, Netherlands - Granular Sludge_31_08-R3 | ecosystem: Engineered > Bioreactor > Anaerobic > Unclassified...
CAAAAAAGTAAAGGAAAAGTAAAAAGCAAAGTTGTTCATTCAAGTATTCCAGCGTTAAAAGATATTCAAATTCCCTTACCACCCCTATCCGAACAAGAGCGCATTGTCTCCATCCTCGACCGCTTTGATGCCCTGTGCAACGACCTGACCAGCGGCCTGCCCGCTGAAATCGAAGCGCGGCAAAAGCAGTATGAATATTACAGGGATAAACTATTAACCTTCAAGGAGGTGACGGCATGAGTATATACAACATCGTTGCAAGCACCGACGAAGCAACGGTTGTTGCCGAATATACGGCTGAATATAATGTCCGCTCTGAAAAATACCAGAGCGAGGCAGAGCTTGAGGATGAGTTTATCCGCCAGCTGACCTCGCAAGGATATGAATATCTGCCAATCCACAATGAAGCTGCATTGGTAGCAAACCTCCGGAAGCAGCTTGAGCTGCTTAACGACTTCACCTTTACAAATAGCGAATGGGAGAAGTTTTTCACAGAGTGCATCGCCAATACCAACGAGGGGATTGTTGAAAAGACCGGAAAAATTCAGGATGACCATATACAGATACTAAAACGGGATGATGGAACAACGAAGAACATCTACCTTTTGGACAAGAAGAATATCCACAACAACCGCCTGCAGGTTATTAACCAGTACGAAGAAACCGGTGGTAAGCATAAAACCCGTTATGATGTGACCATTCTTGTAAACGGGCTGCCCCTTGTCCATGTGGAGCTAAAGCGGCGGGGCGTTGCTATCCGTGAAGCCTTCAACCAGATAAACCGATACCAGCGCGACAGCTTTTGGGCAGCTTCGGGTTTATTTGAGTATGTGCAGATTTTTGTAATCTCCAATGGTACCCATACCAAGTATTACAGTAACACTACAAGGAATGCCCATATCAAAGAGCAAAGCAGCAATGAGCGGCGAAGAAGTAAAAAGACAAGCAACAGCTTTGAGTTTACAAGCTTTTGGGCAGATGCGAACAACAAAAACATTCCCGACCTCGTGGACTTCACCAGGACCTTTTTTGCAAAGCATACTCTCTTAAATATTCTGACGAAATATTGTGTCTTCACGTCCGAGGAACTGCTCCTTGTGATGCGTCCATATCAAATCGCTGCTGCGGAACGCATATTGTCCCGTATTGTAATATCAACCAACTACAAGAAGATGGGAACTACAGCTGCAGGGGGATATATCTGGCACACAACAGGCTCGGGCAAGACGCTGACCAGCTTTAAGACAGCCCAATTGGCTTCTGCATTGCCTTACATAGACAAGGTATTGTTCGTTGTTGACCGTAAAGACCTGGACTACCAGACGATGAAGGAATATGACCGCTTTGAAAAGGGCGCAGCTAACGGGAATACATCGACAAGGGTTCTTCAAAGACAATTGGAGGACAGGGACGAAAAAGGAAACCCTCATGAGTACAAAATCATTGTAACTACGATTCAGAAGCTGGATATATTTATCCGTAAAAACAAACAGCATGATATTTATAAAAAGCACGTGGTATTGATTTTTGACGAGTGCCACCGCTCCCAGTTTGGCGATATGCACCGGGCTATCACCAAGAGTTTTAAGAATTACCATATCTTCGGTTTTACGGGGACGCCGATTTTTGCTGCGAATGCCCCTTCGGGCGGCAACACGCTGCTTCGTACAACCGAGCAGGCCTTTGGAGAAAAACTGCATACATACACCATTGTTGATGCCATCAATGACGGAAATGTGCTGCCTTTCAGAATAGATTTTATAAATACCATCAAGATGCCCGACTACATCAATGATAAAAAAGTCTATAGCATAGACCGTGAAAAAGCCCTGGCGGATCCACAGCGGATAAGTGAGATTGTCTCCTATGTTCTTGAGCATTTCGACCAGAAGACAAAGCGAAGCTTTTTTTATAGATTCTCTGCCAAATGGGAAGTAGCCGATAAACAAAACCCAAAGAAAATGATAGAAAGAAACGAAACAAGGCGTATCGCCGGCTTCAATTCAATATTTGCTGCTTCTTCCATCCCGATGGCAATCAGGTACTATAAGGAGTTCAAAAAGCAGACAGCGGAAAAGAACCGTAACCTTACCATTGCAACCATTTTCAGTTTTAGTGCAAACGAGGAAGAGCCGGACGGGCTGTTGCCGGAAGAGGACTTTAATATGGCAAACCTTGACCAAAACTCCAGGGATTTTCTTGAAGCGGCTATCCGGGATTACAATGGGACATTTAACACAAATTATGATACTTCTTCGGATAAGTTTCAGAATTACTATAAAGACCTCTCCCTTCGCGTGAAAAACCGGGAAGTCGACTTGCTGATTGTGGTCAATATGTTCCTGACGGGATTTGATGCAACTACCATAAATACACTATGGGTAGACAAAAACCTGAGGCGGCACGGCCTGCTTCAGGCGTTCTCAAGAACAAACCGTATTCTAAACAGCGTCAAGACCTATGGCAATATAGTTTGTTTCAGGGATTTGAAGGAAGAAACGGACAAGGCTATCGCACTTTTCGGGAACAAGGATGCAGGCGGTATCGTACTGCTTAAAACATACGAAGAATACTATAAGGGATACGATGATAAGGGTGAGCACAAGCCAGGTTATGAAGAGCTGATTGATACTCTTACTACACAATACCCCCTCGGCCAGCCTATCCTCGGAGAAGAAGCGAAGAAAGAATTTATCCGGTTGTATGGAGCCATTCTGAGGCTTAGGAATATCCTTACTTCCTTTGACGAATTTGAAGGGAATGAAATTCTATCCGAAAGAGATTTTCAGGACTATCAAAGCATATATATCGACCTGTACCAGGAATACAGAAAGGGTGCCGATGGGGACAAGGAAACTATTAATGATGACATAATTTTCGAGATTGAACTAATCAGGCAGATAGAGGTGAATATTGACTACATCCTCATGCTTGTGGCCAAATATCAGGAAACAAACTTCAAGGATAAGACAATTCTTACAACCATCGATAAAGCTATTAATTCGAGTATTGAGCTCCGCAGCAAGAAAGAACTCATTGAGCGTTTTATTGAGCAAGTCAATGTTTCGACAAAGATAGATGAGGATTGGCGCAAGTTTATAAATGAGCGCAAGGAAGAAGATATTACAGCAATCATAGAAGAAGAAAAACTAAAGCCTGAAGAAACCCGTCGTTTCATCGACAATGCTTTCCGAGACGGAGTGCTTAAAACAACCGGTACAGCCATTGATAGAATCATGCCGCCTGTATCGCGCTTTGGCGAGGGTAGGGCCGCAAAAAAACAAGGGATTATTGAAAAGCTGCTTGGATTCTTTGAGAAGTATTTTGGATTAGTGTAGTAAATATTATCACGACGATTAATTAACATTGCTCTCATTTACATTCGATTATGAAGCATACTTCTATTTGTAGTCGGAGCAACTGTAAGTATGCTATGGTTGATATAGATACGGTAATGTGAACTAATTTATATAATGGTTCATAATGCAAAACGTTAAACAATAAAGAGGAGGGGTCGAATTTGTTAATTAGCAAACTTGACTATATTAACCTCAGAAAGATATGGGGGAAGGAAGCATCTGATTTTACTACATGGTTGGCAGAAAATATTAATTTTGTTAATGAACTTCTGGGATTTAACTTGAGTGTTTTGGAAATAGAGAAACAAATAGGTTCGTTTAATGTAGATATATTTTGCGAAGATGAACAAGGGAACTCTGTTGTTATAGAAAACCAGCTTGAACGAACAGACCATAGTCACCTTGGCCAAATACTTACGTATGCAGTAGGGGTTGACGCTAAAACCGTTATTTGGATTAGCCCGGCTCCCCGCACGGAACATGTTGCAGTAATCGAATGGCTTAATGAGGTTACACCCGTTGATATGAGTTGGTATATTCTAAAAATCGAAGCAGTAAAGATAGGTAATTCTCCCGTAGCACCCTTGTTCAGTGTGATTGCAGGGCCTAGCCAGGAAGTAAAGGCAACTGGGGAAGTGAAGAAGGATTTAGCAGAACGACACCAAAAACGCATCCGATTCTGGCAAGGTCTTCTTTCAGTATTAAATGAGAAGACAAGTTTATATAGGCGAATCAGTCCATCCAAGGATAATTGGTTATCAGCAAGAACAGGAATCGGCGGGATCTATTATCAAATAGTTATCAGAATGGAAAACGCCTCCATACAGCTTGTCATTGAAAAAGATAAAGCCGTAAATAAAAAGATTTTTGATTTTTTATACGAAAGGAAAGAAAAAATCGAAACGGCATTTGGAAATAAAATTAACTGGAGAAGAATGGATGAACAAATCTCCAGCAGAATTGAGTATAGCATAGATAGTTGTGGGTTAAAGGACGGTTCTACCTGGAAACAAGGATGTGAGGATATAGCTAATAGTATGGTAAAATGGGACGAATCTTTTAAGCCATATTTCAGCAAAATACGCCAATTATAGTATTGCCAAGGAACAAGACGACACTAAAAACAGCAAAGCATACTATATAATGGAGTTGAGCGATATGGAAACGTGGAAGCCAAAAAGTTTTGAAGAAATTTAATTTATCAATACTGGAATAATGTAAAAGGGCAATTGTTTCTAGAAGTACCTATTGGCAATAAAGGATTTGGGGACTGGCCACTTAAGTCCAAAGTTCGCCGGATTGATGGAGTCCGCTTAATTGATGGAACAGCTTCTGAAATATCCAAGGTTTATAGTTCTAAGGATTATACTCTTAAGGGATTTTTTGAATTATGTGCGGGAAAAACAGTTGAGTTAATTGAAGTGAAAAAGAATCTTAACCGATTAGTGATTGGTCAAATAATAGCCGGTGTGGATATGTTTGAAAGACAATATCAAGCTGACAAAATTATTCCTGTGATTTTTTGTCAAAACGGGGTTCCTGCTTTAGAGTGGGTTTGCGAGAAGAGAGATATTAAAGTACATATTATTAAATACATTAATCCTTAACAAGTTAGATATGTCAACGCCGGGATATAATTGACCCATAGGGGGTGCGGACATTTTTTTGGACTTGCTCATACCGCTAAACACGATACGCAAAAAAGCACAAAAAGGGAAGAGTGTATATGACAGTTGAGAAAATGATGGACCCATCTTTAACGAAAAAGTTACAGTTTCCGGGAAGCAAATAACAATTACCTAGGGTTATTAGTAACAAGGGATTCCACGCTCTTAAAGATGATAGAATATTATACTAAGTCTTAACAGGGTTGAATATCAGCTATTCAACAGCTCCGGCAATGGGTTTTAGGCTGAAATATTCAAGGGCCAGGTTGACATCGACAATATCATATATTTTGCGTTCAAAGCAGAACTTAATTACAAGGTCTGACAAATTACTGTCTGACAGGGTATACCCCGCAGCATTTAATAAACGGGCGGCTTCTTTTAAGTTTAGCTTAAGTGCAAGGCACAGTGCAATTACCGTATTCTTACTAGGATGATAGTCAGAGTTGGAGCGGATTTTTGAAAAATGGCGGCGATCAACCCCGGCTCTTTTATAAACCTGCGAGTCGGGTACCCCGGCTTTATCTATGTACCCAAACAGCAGTTTGCTAAAGGAAGGTTTCTTATTGTCTTTAACGAAGTCTTCTATTTCCTTTGGTTCAATACCTTCATATACAAATGCTTCTGATACTGTTCTTTCACCGCAAATAAGTTTAGAAGAGGCAAGGCGTTTATCCACATATTCCTGCAATTCGATAAATAATTCTTTCGTAATCATTATATCTACCCCCATTTGTAAATGTCGCTGCGCAGGCGACCATTAAGAGTCTTATTATTATTACAATTGTACCATAATAAAATGAAAGGATGATACAAATGGGTTCCAATCTAACAGAGATCATTTTTCTTCTGGATAGGAGCGGCTCAATGGGAGGGCTTGAAAACGACACTATAGGAGGCTTCAATGCATTTATTGAGAAACAAAAACAGATGAATGGGAAAACAATTGTTACTGCTGTTCTATTCGATCATGAGTACCAGCTGCTGTGGAACGGTATCGGTGCTGAAGACGCAAAGCTAACCAGCAAGGAGTACTATGTAAGGGGGACTACAGCGCTCCTTGATGCAGTGGGAAAAACCATTCTTGATGTAGGAAGAAGGCTTTTGACTTTGCCGGAGGAGGAACGGCCAGACAAAGTAATATTTGTAATAACAACGGACGGAATGGAGAACGCAAGCAGAGAGTTTACGCATCAGAAAGTAAAGGAGTTAATAAAGCATCAGCAGGAGAGATATAATTGGGAGTTCATATTCCTTGGTGCAAATATTGACGCTATAGAAGTAGCGAATAGCATAGGTATAAGAAGGGGAGATGCATTTAATTTCCAGGCATCCCCAAAAGGTGTTGCAGCGATGTTTTGTGTGGCCTGTGAAGAGGTAACCCAAAAAAGATATAAACGGTAGCTAATACAGAAATTATTTTCTAGCCAACGGTTGAAGGTTGGCCTAAGAGCAAAGCCTTTGAAAACACTGCGAGTAACCCAGCCGGATATCAGCGCCCCCTAACTCGGTTTATAGACTTAGTCACTGATGAATGAAACACGTCGATACGGCGTGTTTTTTTATAGGACACAGAGGACATAATGGTACTATTCACCGCTGGAGTATCATAATGATATCATGAGTAATTATGAAAAAGCATTAAATCCGAGTGCATAGTGTCCAAAGTTAGGGGGCCAATCCGGCCAAATGTACGAAATATTTTTGTCAACTAAGAGGCTTAACAAATCAAATACACAAAATTATTTGCATATCCCAAGGAATACCGACTGCAAAACGAAAACAGCCCGGCGCATGTTCGGTTCCTACTCCTTATCGCGGCTGTAGGGTATAGGTATGTACTGAACCGTTGGTCTGCGCTGAATCGGCTGGGGATAAAAGTCCATCAGGTGGTATATATCCTCCGGCAGCTCGCCACAAACTTTAACGCCCATTTCCTGCAGTTTTTCGCAGGTTATCGGATAATCATGGGTCCAGCGTCCCTCGGTTAAGCTTTTGGCTAGGTCTTCTGCCTGCTCCAGTGGCATCCTGTCCTTTAAGATACCTAAGACAAGATCATGGACCTGCTTGATAGCCTTTTGGGCCATGTCTGCCAAAATCAGGGTTTCATCATCTATTTTGCTTACTTCCTTTTGGGAGACAATTTTCAAAATTGAGGCAGCGGGGTATTTGCCTAACTGAGGATCGACCGGGCCCAAAACGGCATTAATATCCATTACTATCTCATCGGCGGCAAGGGCCAACAGGGTTCCGCCGGACATCGCATAATGGGGTACAAACACCGTGACCTTGGCAGGGTGCTTGCGGATGGCATGGGCAATTTGCTCGGCTGCCAGCACCAAGCCCCCCGGCGTGTGCAGCAGAATATCAATGGGCATATCCGGCGGTGTAAGGCGGATAGCTCTCAGCACCTGCTCCGAATCTTCAATGCTTATGTATCGGGTTATTGGAATGTTAAAATAACTGATTGCCTCTTGACGATGTATAATGGTGATAAGCCTGGAGCCCCGTTTTTTCTCAAACTGGCGGATCCTCTTTAAACGGCTTAATTCCAGGTTTTTTTGTTTCCATGCGGGCAACAAGACAGAGACAAGAAAGAACAACCAAATAAGTGTTGTAAAGCTCACTTTAGTATCTCCTTCCTATAATATGATATGATACCGGGTACGCGCCGGATTTTTACTTATGTTACCTTATCCTCGCCCCTTACCCGTATCTCTTTATGTGTATCATTTTCAATAAATATATCAATTAACTTGTTAAGCATAATATCGGCATCGTCATCAACGCCCCACATAACCTTGGAGTTCCCGACGTCAAATTCCGTCAATACTTGGGGCATATACGCAATACTGTACTGTTCCTATGTTACGGTACCGTGCCTAAAACTGATTGAGGGCTACAAGAGCCGGATCCCAAACAGGGCTGAAAGGAGGCGAATATGCCAGATCCATATCGATCAACCGGTGTACGGTCGAACCGGTAGTAATAGCAACAGCCATCATGTCTATGCGCATGGCTGCACCTGTGTATCCAATGATCTGGGCCCCCAAAAGACGGCCGCTGTCTTCCTCGGCAATTAGCTTGAGGTGGATCTCCCTGGACGCAGGGCAGTAGTGCGCCGCCGTCCGGGATTTGATCCTTCTGGTTGCGTAACTGACTCCCGACTGTTGGCATTCCCTTTCACTAAGTCCGGTACGGGACACTTCCATCTCCATCACCCGGGCAATGCCTGTACCTATGACGCCGTTAAAAGTGGCGTTCCCGCCGGCTGCATTTTCTCCGGCGATCTTTCCCTGTTTATTTGCAGTGGTACCAAGGGGTATATAGGCATCCTTTCCTGTAATGAGATGGTGCGCTGTAGCGCAATCACCGGCAGCCAGTATATCGTCGATATTCGTATTCATGTTCCGGTCCACCAGAATGGCATTTTTATGGCCCAGCCGGATACCGCAGTCTCTGGCAATTTCTGAATTGGGCAAAACGCCTATGGATAATAGAACAAAATCTGACGGGATCTCGCCCCGGTCAGTGATTACGCTTTTAACCGAGCCGTTGCCGGAAAAGCCCAGAACCGTTTCACCGGTACGGACATCAACGCCTTGTCTTAACAAGTATTCGGTCAGAATCTCCGCCATATCGGCATCCATGTTTGGAATGATGTGAGGTGCCTTTTCAATAAGTGTTACCTGGCACCCCTGGCTAACGAAATTTTCGACCATTTCCAGTCCAATATATCCGCCGCCGATAATAGTGATTTTTCGAGGCTTGGCTTTATGTAGGTATTCTTTGATCTTTAAGCTGTCATTGATTGTTCTTAATGTAAAGATACCCTTTTGTTCTATCCCATCCAAACCGGGAATTAGAGTCCGTGCGCCGGTGGCTATGATTAACCTGTCATAATGGTCTTCAGGGGCTGTACTTTTTTGCAAATTCCTTATGTATACTTTTTTGTTTTGCGGGTCGATGGCCTCGACCCTGGATAGTGTATGGACATTAATGTTCCGCTTAGCAAAACTTTCGATGCTCCGTGCAAGCAATTCTTCTTTTGATGAGATTCTGCCGCCTATGAAATAAGGCAGGCCGCACCCGGCATATGAGATGTACTCTTCATCGGTATAAACTGTGATATCAAGGTCCGGATCAGTTCTCCTTGCCTTGGATGCAGCGCTCATTCCTGCCGCTACAGCGCCAATCACAATAAGTCTCTTTGACATGGTAACCCTCCCCATTCATATACAATGTACATAATTCGGCAAAACCCGGGCCGTACCGGGTACCTGGTACGTATTTTTTACCCCGCTCAGTTTGATTTAAACAAATAATACCTCCCATCGTTACATCATTGTAAAATGTAGTATAGGGGTAAAGCATTTTGTGGTACAATTATTGTATATTCACAGTGTTACCAATACCGAACTGTTATGGGTACAAAAATAGGTCGAAATGCCCCCTGTCCTTGCGGAAGCGGTAAAAAGTACAGGAAGTGCTGTATCTATAAGCCTGTAAAGGATACAGAAAGGAAGCTTTTTTATTAAGAAACTTTTGCCAGGACTTACAGATGGAATTACACAATGCCGGGTTGAAGGATAAAATGAAAGAGCTTATTAAATTGGTGGATTTCATTTAAAGGAGGGTTGGTTTTACACATTGAGCCGTTAAATGCGACTATTTTTGTTATAATAAGCTATATGAAACAAAACGGGAGGGGATTTCATATGAAAAGAATATTGATAACCGGAGCACTGGGACAGATTGGAACGGAGCTTACAATGTATCTAAGGAAGCAATACGGCAAACATAACGTTATCGCAAGCAGCAGAAGAAAGCGCGGGGATGAGAGCTTTTTTGAAACGGGTCCTTTTGAAATACTCGATGTTAATGATGCACAGGGTATCGCCGATATATGTAAAAAATATAAAATTAATCAAATCATTCATCTTGCGGCTATCCTTTCGGCAAAGGCGGAAGACAATCCTCAGGAGGCTTACAAAATTAACATGAATGGAACTTACAATGTACTTGAGGTAGCAAAAGAAGGAGGCATAGCGGTATTTACACCCAGTTCCATAGCTGCGTTCGGAGCCGGTACGCCTGCTGATAATACGCCCCAGGATACTATCCAAAGACCTAATACGATGTATGGAGTGACCAAGGTTGCCGGAGAATTACTCTGTGATTATTACTATTGGAAATTTGGCGTGGATACAAGAGGGGTAAGATTTCCGGGAATTATTTCCTACGAAACTCTCCCAGGCGGCGGGACTACCGATTATGCCGTTCATATATTTTACGAAGCATTAAAGAACAAAAAATATACGTCCTTTATCAAAGCCGGGACATTTATGGATATGATGTATATGCCGGACGCCCTGAAGGCGATTCATGATCTAATGGAAGCAAATCCTGATAAACTGAGGCACAGGAATGCGTTCAATGTTACTGCGATGAGTTTTGAACCGGAGATGCTGGCGGCAGAAATCAGAAAACATATCCCTGAATTTGAAATGTCTTA
>Ga0334900_1004093_pt1 | contig 10536 bp, 11 predicted proteins | sample GraSluR3_MG_2_FD_207231 | JGI IMG/M metagenome (GOLD analysis project Ga0334900, IMG submission 207231) | Sludge microbial communities from methane-producing bioreactor in Wageningen University, Netherlands - Granular Sludge_31_08-R3 | ecosystem: Engineered > Bioreactor > Anaerobic >...
CACACCTATCAAATTGAGATTGATAAATCGGGCCGCGATGTTTCCAGGGTTTGTTTTCTATGTTATGATCCGGAGGCTTTTTTGCATCCCAAACATGGGAAAATGATAATGCAGTGGCCGGGAGAAATCTACCTGGTTGAACGAACAAAATTCAACCCGGGTAAATGGCTAAACCAGCCAAAGCCAAACAGAAAATTTAACCCGGCGCCAATGGATAAAAACCTTACCCGGATTCAATATCATGTTGAAGTTATTCTCCGGAGGATCGAGAATTACAGACTGGACCTTACCTGCAGTTATGAAGATTGGCTAAAACTGGGTTTTGCCTTTGCCCACGAATTTGGAAAAACCGGCCGGAATTACTTTCACCGGGTAAGTAAATTTCATCCCGAATACGACCCGGCCAAATGTGATGAGCAGTATGAAAAATGCCTGAAACGCGGCAAATCGGGAGTTTCAATAAAAACCTTTTTTGCAGCGGCCCGCGATGCAGGCGTAAATATTAGAGTATAAATTAAAAATGAAAGCTTTATGAGATTAATCAACCAAAAATTTTCGGAAAAAACAAAGTTTATTGTAAGGCTTAGGGTAAGGTACAACAACCGGAGCGGTTTCAATGAAGTTGATTTAGCTGTTTCGGCCCGAAATTTTCACGATGCCGAAAAGCAGGCAAAATCCATTGCAAAAAATTGGGATAACTACCGGTCCTCTGATATCCTGTACATCGAGGACACGGTTAACCAGGTAATTAAATAAATTCACTAAAAAATTTTAAAACATGGAAAAAGTAATTTACAAAACCATTTCACCTGAAGAAATGAAGCGCATCGAGAACCTGAAAGTACAAAGTTTGCACCGTTACCAGGGCTTGTTTCACCGTATTGTGGACGGGCGGAATGCCAACATCGAGTTTTTTGAAATTGAGAACGAAATTACACCGGACTTTGAGTTTACGGATGACTTTCGGGCAAAAATTATTCAGGAAAAAATCTTTTTTGAAGAGCGTTTGGAGGCGGTTACCGAAGTGCTAAACCGGCGCGGATTTCGGAATATTTCCGGTACAAATGAACCGCTGAAAATTAACATGGAAAAGCGGATGTTCAGAACGATTTCCCCGCAGGAAATGGAGAAAATAAGAAATGTAAAGGTTCAAAGTTTGCACCGTTACCAGGGCTTGTTTTATCGAATTGCAGACGGACGAAGCGCGGATCTCGAGTTTTTCGAAAAACAAAACGAAATTTTACCCTACGTTGAATTGCCCGCCGGACTAAAAGCAAAAATTGAACACGAAAGAAACGTTTTTACAGAACGTCTGGAGGCGGTAACTGCAGAACTGAACCGGCGCGGTTTTAACAAGTTCACCGGTATAAACTGACATTTTCTTTGTTTCATATAGATTGTTGATTATCTGTCACCGGGCACCGGGCAACCGGCTACCAGGTGGCAGATTTTTTTATGAACTGTTGGCTGCTCAGCCAATGGTTGGAAGGTTGAACTATCCCCTGATTAGTGGATAGTTGGCCGGTGAACTATATGCTATTCAGCATATAGTTGAAAGGTTCTGTTTCGCTTAACAGGGGAATGCAAGATGTGTTTTTGTGGTACAAAAACTCCTGCAGGCGGTTGATTGAATTTTCATTCAAGTGTTGTGTATTACACAATGGTTGGCAGTGGTACCAGCTGGGGAACTATGGTCCTCAGGGACCATGGTTGAGGGCGCAAAATTGTATTATGCAGTCAAAACAGGTGTTTTAATTTTTGTACCTTTGGCTTGTTAATAATAACAATGAATGAAGTGCAGAAAAATACATTTTAGTGGTCATGCCACCATTCAAATGTTTAAACGAACTATTGAGGTTGACCAGGTGGAACATGTTTTAAAAACCGGGAAAATCATAAGGGAATATCCGGAGGATAAACCTTACCCCAGTTTTTTAATCCTGGGATATGTTGGAAAAAGACCTTTACATGTTGTTGTATCAACCGATAAACAAGGGAATTGTTATATTATTACGGCCTATGAACCGGACCGTAAATTATGGGGAAGTGATTTTGAAACAAAAAAATAAACACAATGGACTGTGTAATTTGTAAAAACGGAAAAACCCGGCGCGGAAAAGCTACCGTAACACTTGAACGTGGTGGTTCCATCATTGTTATTAAAGATGTTCCTGCAGATATTTGTCAGAATTGCGGTGAATATTATCTTGATGCTGAAATGACCAAAGAAGTTTTAAAAAGGGCTGAACAATCGGTTAAAAAAGGATCGGAATTAGAGGTTATAAAAATGAAGAAAGTAGCCTGATTTGGCCTGTTTTTAAATTGAATCAAACAGTTCATCGATGCTGTTTGCTTTTATCCCTTTTTTTGCCCTGGCTTCGTTAATTGCTTCAATGGTTTCATTATTCGGAACGTAGTTCACCATTTGTATTCTTGAGTTGATGTTTTCAACGGCTTTATCCAGGCGTTCGCGGTTTGCTTTGCTTTTGGTCAGGTGTAAGGTTTCCTGTAGGGAGTTGTAATCATTACAATACTCCGGTTCTTTGGCCGGTGTACCAAAAGTAATTCCTGGCTATCGGTTACAGCGTCGAGGTTGGTTTTCAAATTGGCCCGTAATTCCGAATAATTAACTTCTTTCATGGTAATTATTTATTTTTCGTACAAAATTACGTACTTTTTTATTGTTTTCTATTGTACCAGGTAATTTTTATACGATTGAACCATTTGCTATTCAGCATATAGTTGGCCGGCTTCGTTTGGTGATTTGAGAGGGCTATGCAAGATGTGTTTTTGTGGTACAAAAACTCCTGCAGGCGGTTGATTGAATTTTCATTCAAGTGTTGTGTATTCACACAATGGTTGGCAGTGGTACCAGGTGGGGAACTATCGCCTGAGCAGACGACGGTTGAGGGTGTAAAATTTTGGTACATGAAAGCTTTAAATTGTGGTTCTGGCCGGGAACTGGATAAATAAAACCTGCCGGAATGAGAAGATTTAAGGAAAGTGGTAGATTTTTTAAAAAATATGATTTCAATTATTTACCTGAATAAATTCAAGTATTCTTCAAAAGCATAGAGCCTCCCTCTTTGCCCTCCGGTTAGTTCGTGCAGAATGCCAATTTTTTCCATACCTGAAATGAGTTTGTAAGCTGAAGGCATGGAAATACCTGATATTTTACACACTGTATCAGCATTAACAAGCGGTTTTTGATAAAGATAATTTATGACTGCTTTCGCGGGAGCTATCCTTGTTCCCAAGTGCTGTAATTTAACATCCACCTCTTTTTGTAGCTGCATTATTCCGTCGAAAGTTGAAATTCCATGCCGGCATGTTTCAATAATTCCAACCAGAAAAAACTTAAACCATTGTTCTATATTATTATCTTCTCTTACCAGTGTCAGGTTTTCATAGTATAGTTTTCGGTTTCTTTCAAAAAAATCAGATAAATACAGAATCGGTTTTTTTAAAATGTTTTTGCTGACGAGGTATAAAGGTATCATTAGTCTTCCAACCCTCCCGTTTCCATCTAAAAAGGGGTGAATCGTTTCAAACTGGTAATGAACCAACCCAATTTTAAGTAGTTCGGGCAGTAAAATTGATTCATTATGTATAAATTTTTCAATATCGCTCATTAAATCTATAACAGATGTATGAACAGGAGGTACAAAGACAGCATCATTTATTGAAGCACCTCCAATCCAGTTCTGGCTTTTTCTGAATTCCCCCGGTTGTTTTTTATCTCCGCGAACACCTTGTATTAGTATTTTATGGGTTTGTCTGATTAGTCGATTTGAAAAAGGTAATTTTTCTAATCCTTTAACAGCCCAATCCATAGCTTTTGAATAGTTTTGTACTTCCTCCCAATCATCCCGTTTATCAAGAGGTATGTCTTCCCGATCAAGAAGTGCCTCTTCCATTTTAGTTTGAGTTCCTTCAATTTTATTGCTTTGAGTTGCTTCTTTAAGAACATGCATACTAATGAATAAATCAATATTCGGGATATAATTTGAATACATATCAAGCCTGCCAAGTTCCCTGTCTGCCTGGCTTAACAGCTTCCACACTTCCATGTTGTCAATTGTCCATTCCCGGTTAAGGGATGAAGGCTGAAAGCTTTTGTAGCTCCCCTGGCTGATATAAGTACCTGCTTTAAAATTTTTCATATCAGTGAAATTTTAAATAAAAGTACTCCTTATTTAAATAAACCCCAAAAACTTTAAATAAAAAAATTCCTAATTAAAAATATGGCTTAAAATTTAAATAGTGCATTTTGTTATTTCAATATATTATAGTTCCCCGAATGCTGCAGTTAGTTGCTCTTTTTTCTTTTCGGCTGAAATTTGCAGGTAACGTTTCAGGGTTTTTTCCCTGGTAATTCCGGTAATGGCTTTAATCATTTCAATGTCCATGCCTTTCTCGTAGGCCAGACAAATGAATGTTTTCCGGGCTGTGTGGCTGCTTATCAGTTCATGTTTTGGTTTGTAATCCTTTATTGTGGTGTTCTTTTTGAATGTTTTGAATTCGGTTATTGCGTTTATTTCGGCAATTTCACAGGCTTCTTTAATGTAATCATTCAGTTTTTGGTTGGAGAATTTTGGCAATAACCGGCCTAAATCCGGGTAACGGTTTACAATGGTTTGCACCCCTTTGTACATGGGAATGATAACTTCTTTATTGGTTTTCTGCTGGGTAAGCTTCACAGCATCTGCAACCAGGTTTTCTTTTGTGAGGTGTGCCAGGTCGATATAACGTTGTCCGGTAAGGCATCCGAAACAGAAAAAATCACGTACCTTTTGGTATTTCTCACTTTCAAACGGGAAATAAAGAAGGTGCTGCAGTTCATTCCAGGTAAGGTGAACAATACTGATTTCTTTTTCCGGCGCTGAAAATTCTTTGTATTCATCATTGTTGTGGTATTTCCGGCGCTGGCTCCACTTCATAAATGCTTTGAACTTTGCGGCAATGGCAGAAAGGTAGTTGTAACCGTGATCCAAATCTTCCAGGATGTATTCCTTCATCCGGTCCCAAAATACCAGGTTCACACTATGCCATGTCATTTTATAACCGGTGTCAGCTTCAAAATCCTTTATTTTGTTGTAAATGGTTTTCCGGTTCCTGTTGGTGTTGTATGATTTATCCTGTTGGCCGGCCTTCAAATATTCATCGTATGCAGTCCAGAACGGCACGTTTTTTTGTGAGACATGGGTTATTTTGCCGTTTAAAAAGTCTTTAGCCAACTCAAGGGTAATTGGTATTTCCAGAACGGCACATTGTTGAAAAAAGCGTTTGGCATCGTTCTGCAACTTATCCAGGCGTTCATTTATTCGGTGGTAATCGTTATCAGGTTCATGTGGTTTTGGTTTATCCACCCGTTGCCTTTTTTTATTCCAGTACCTGGGTTTTATCTTATCAACTATTTTACGTGCTTTTTTGTAGTCGATTGTCACGTTTGCTTTAATGGGTGCAAAACCGGTTTTATCGGTATTGCTTTTGTCAATTACAAATGTTAGCTTTACCATAGCGTTCTGAAATGTATTTACCAACTTTTTTCTCAAGACCAAATTAAGGAAAAAAGTTCAACAATTGAGGTATAAGTTGAATTATTATATTTCCTTAATTACATTGAGAATAAAACAGTTGAATACATTTCAGTAAAAACAGTTACAGGGGTTGGTATTCCCGCCCCGGGTACGAAAAAACCGCTTAACTAATTGAAAGTTAGGCGGTTTTTTTATTGCTTTTCGTTTGGTAATGAATTTAATATTGCCTGAATTTCTTTTCATTGTTAAATTCAGGACTAATTTCCCATATCTAAAACATCTTTGCCGATTCTTTCGTATTTTCAACCATTCAAAACTGAAAAGGTGCAAAACATAAAAAAACTCGATACCGGCCTGATGCATCCCCGCGACCAGATTACTATGATTATCGATAAAATTTACCGAAGTGGCTTAACAACCACCTCGGGCGGGAATGTTTCCATAATCGATGAAAACGGTGATATTTGGGTAACTCCGTCGGCTATCGACAAAGGCTCGCTCCGGTCTTCCGATATTGTGGTGGTGCGGAAAGACGGTACCATCGAAGGACGACACAAGCCTTCGTCGGAGTACCCGTTTCACCGGGCGATTTACCAAAGCCGACCCGACATTAAAGCCATTGTTCATGCCCATCCGCCGGCGCTGGTGTCGTTCAGCATTGTGCGGCAAATACCGGATACCAATATCATTCCGCAGGCCAAATATGTGTGCGGCGACATTGGCTACGCCCCTTACGAACTGCCGGGAAGCGACGAGTTGGGCGAAGTAATTGCCCGCGAGTTTAACGCGGGTTTTAATGCAGTGATAATGGAAAATCATGGAACGGTAGTCGGAGGAAGCGATTTGCGCGATGCGTTTCAACGGTTTGAAACGCTGGAGTTTTGCGGGAGAACTATCATTTACGGAAATATGATTGGCACACCGCATTACCTGACAGACCAGCAGATTGAGGAATTTGAAAGCCAGATACCGCGATTGCTGCCCGAAATGGACCGCGTGGAACATCCGTCGGATGAAAGGGCTATTCGCGAAGAGATTAAACGCATTGTACACCGGGCCTGCGAACAGGGACTGATGATTAGTTCGTACGGAACAGTTTCGGTGCGCTGGCGTGAAAATGATTTCCTGATTACACCCACTGATGTGGCCCGCTGGAACATTCAGAATGAGGATATTGTACAGATTAAAAACGGCAAACGCGAACCGGGAAAACTACCCAGCAGAGCCACCTGGCTGCACCAGGAGATTTACAAACGCAACCCGGAAGTTAATTCCATCATTCTTACACAAACACCTTACCTGATGGCATACAGCGTGGCGCATGAAAAACTGGATGTGCGCACCATTCCTGAAAGCTGGATTTTCCTGCAGGATGTGCCCAACGTGCCATTCGGCTCTCATTTTGCCGGCGAGGAAACTATCCTGAAACTGCTTTCAAAAGATACGCCTGCGGTAATTATCAATAACGATTCGGTACTGGTTACCGGCGATAAATTGCTGGGAACATTCGACCGCCTCGAAGTGGCAGAGTTCAGCGCCAAATCGCTAACCATGGGTACTTCGCTGGGTAGCCTTATTCCCATAAACGACAAACAGGTGGAGGCGTTGCGGAAGAAGTTTCTGGGGTAGATGAATACCAATTTTCAGCCACGGATAACACTAATTTGCACGGATAAGATTCGTGTTCATTGGTGCCATTCGTGGCTATTCTCTAATACACAATCCGTTGATAATTTAATTTTGGTTCTCCGAAGTTTACCAGCAATGCAAGTTTGTTCCCGGAAACTTTCAGGTAATTGATGCACCGGGCAACAAAGTCATCCGTAATTCATGAAACGGCTTTTACTTCCAGGATAATGGAATCAAATACCACAAAATCAGCGTAATATTTTCGTCGAAGGAGAGTTCCCTTGTAAACAATGGAATATTCTTTTTCTCTTTCATAAGGTATTCCTGCTTGCTGAAATTCAAGTTCCAGGGCATCTTTATAAACTACTTCAAGAAATCCGGGGCCTAATTGGTTGTGCACTTCAAAGCACTTACCAATTATTTGATAGCTTTCATTTTTTAATATTAGTTCTGTCATAGGATTAATTTTTTTTAGCCACGGATTACACGAATATGCGCGGATAATTTGTGTTCATTGGTGTAATTCGTGGCTTAATCTATTGATACAATTTCATCTGTGTAATCTTTTTCTGGAAGAGGGTTTTCGGGTCATTATAGAACTCCAAAAAATTTTCGGAATCGGGACTGCCTTTGTAGGGTGCAAATGCTCCGTGGCCGGCAGGTCGATGCGGATTTCGCCAAACCAGAAAATACGACAGGTCAAATGGTCGAAGGGTTTCCAGCACGCCGGTCCACCATTCGTGGTTTTGCGCTACTGGCCCGCCGGCTTCGGTTACCGCGGCAATTTTTCCTTTTTCACTGGCGAGTGTTGTCAGCATTTCAGCACAATTTTTCATTGTTGGCAAATAGTCCGGACCTCGGTCGTATAAATCGAAACCGAGCAAATCCACAATGTCGTCGCCCGGATAGCGGTCCAGGTATTCTTCAAACGAAGTAAACCGATCGGTGGAATAAGCATACAACACGTGGTGAATATTCTTTTCATTCTGCAGGTAATCCACGGTGAATCGCCATAGTGCAACGTATTCCTCTGCCGTACAAAGGTCTTTTCCCCACCAGAACCAGCTTCCGGTGTGCTCGTGGTACGGACGGAAAATAACGGGAATAAGTGTTCCTTTATCGGTTTTTAGTCCGTTAAGAAATCCGGCCATTTTATCGAGGTAGGTTTGATAGAGTTCATGTTTTTCGCCTCCCGGAAGAATGGATTTTACCACTTCTTTCGAGGAAGTGTCCCACGAACTTCCCCCGGTTAGCGGGTTGCGCAGGTGCCAGCTGATGGTGTTCACCCCTCCCCTTTCGTACACAGTTTTTATCCAGCCCTGAATGCGGTCGAAATGCACCGAGTCCAGACTGTAGGCATCGCCCAGTTCCAGGTGGCCCAGCTCCCAGCCGTAAACTGCAGGGTAGTCACCTGTCACGTCTTTCACGTCTGAACGGCCTTCCTCGTAAACCCAGCCAATGCCGTAAGCCAGGTCGTCCTGGTGGCCGAACATCATTCCCTGTTTTTGGAGTTTTAGCAAATTCCGGTAAAGATTCACGGTTTCCAATGTGGCTTTCGGGTCTGATGGAACCGGTTTGCCGGTGCAGGCAGGAAATAGGGCAATCAGAAAAAGTAGAACAATGTTTTTCATGGTTTCAGTTTTATATAAATCCTGAATTCAGCTTTCAATTTAACGGAAATTGTCGGAGAACCGAACCACCCCAACTTCTCCTGCTTTAAGTTTCACGGGAATGCCTTCCAAAAGCGCTTTCCCCGAAACCGTTCCGCTAAGTTCTTTTTGGCTGGAAACAAGGGAATACTCCTCCCCTTCTTCCACAGTGAACCATTCCGGGAACTGGTTAATGCGCGGATAATCCATGGGCAGGTTCAGAATGGTTTTATGGCGGGGTGCGTCGAAAATCAGCTTGCCTTCCCAGTCGTTTTCAGCAGTTAGCACAAAGTAAATTTCATCACCGGTTTTTTCGGCGCCGAAAATTATATCACTACGCCACGGTTGAATGGTGGCACCCTGCGTTTTCCAAAGGCTGTACATAATGGCCGTGCGGGCAAAATTGCCGTCGCCATGCCAGCCGCCAATAATTCCTTCATCCTGCTGCATGCCGAACATCACCTGCATTTCGCTGTCAATCCAGCTTTTCAGTTCAGGTACTGGTTCGCGGTTGTAAAGGTTAATTCCGCTTTCCAGCGCGTCGGCATAACCATCGTGGCTGGTGCCTTCCCATGCATAATTGCGGTAGTTTTCGTTCAGCTTTTCAAAACCATTTAAAACGGCCTGCCTGTATTCTTCCTTCCGGTCAACCATCCAAACGGTGTAACAGGCATTGAAAGTGTATCCCCAGTTATCCACAATTTTTTCGTCCACAATTTCACCGGTTTTGGCGTTAATGGCGTTGTAAAACAGTCCGTCTTCGTTGCGGCCGGCTTCAAGCACGCGGTCAAACAGTTTGTACAAAGCCGGTTTGTACTGTTCTTTTTTCTCCCGGTTAACAAAATGAAGTGTTATATATAATTCGCTTAATCCACCTATAATTTCACACCCGTGATCGCGGATGCGCAGGTATTCAATCTGGCTTAAATCGCGGTCTCCAAGCAGATAATAATCGCCAATTTCAATGGCCCATTCGAGGTACTTTTGATTTCCGCTCATCCAAAATACACGCGAAAGCGTTTGCAGCATTTCGCCATTAACTTCTTCAATGGAAGCGGTTCGTTCAAAAAGGTTTTCCAGGTTTTGTGGATGTTCCATGTAATCCAGTAAATCGTCCAGCATTTCCATCATCCGGTCGTTCCAGGGCGACGGACCAATGTATTCCATCAGCGGAATCAATCCGTCTTTGATGTATTCCGAAGTAGCAAAAATTATGTTTCCGGGCTGAGGTTGTTCCGACAAAAAATTCTGTTTTGAAAACGACCAGGTGTCCGGCAGTGAGTTGACGCGTGATGTCAGTTCTTTTTCGGTGTTCAGCATATCCGTCAATTCGCCTTCATACAAGTTTTTATCCTGCAAATAAGCTGTTAAAACCATAAACGCATAATTGTCTGCAGCTGAATTGTGTGGTTCCCAAACGTCGGTTTTATTGGTAAGATTGGTTGGAATTAATCCTGTTGCGCTATCGGTTTTTGTGAGCCATCCGTTTACGAAACGCAGGCTGCGTTCGAAACCTTCGTTGGCCTGTTGCCCGTTTTTCAAGGCTGAATTGATATTTTCCCGATTGAATTCAGGTGTGGTTTCACACCCGGCAATGCAGAGAACTGTAAAAGCGAAGAAAATGAATTGTTTCATAGGTAGCTGATTTTGATTTAAATATTATTCTCCCTTAAAATCGAACCACAATATTAACGGATACCCCACATCACCTCCATGGC
>Ga0334900_1004097_pt1 | contig 10527 bp, 7 predicted proteins | sample GraSluR3_MG_2_FD_207231 | JGI IMG/M metagenome (GOLD analysis project Ga0334900, IMG submission 207231) | Sludge microbial communities from methane-producing bioreactor in Wageningen University, Netherlands - Granular Sludge_31_08-R3 | ecosystem: Engineered > Bioreactor > Anaerobic > Unclassified...
ATGCAGAAAGAACAGCTTGCAGAGCATCTGCGCCGGTATCACCACGGTGCGCAGCACGCCGTCTTAAGCAAAGAGCTGGAACGCAGCTTCGGCGTTTCGGGCAAGGAGCTGCGGGATCAGGTCAATGCCCTGCGCCGGGAGGGTGTTCCCATTGCCAGTGACCAGAACGGGTATTTTTATGCGAAAACAGAAGCGGAGGTGCGCCTGACCATCCGGCATATGAGAAACCGTATCAGCGGAATCAGCGCCGCCATCACCGGACTGCGCCGCTCCCTTGCGGCCTTTGACGATACGCAGCTGCGCCTGCCGCTGGAGAAAGGCGGTGATGAACCCTGAACAGCTTCATGTCCTGGATCGGCGGCAAGAAATCCCTGCGGGAACTGATCGTCACCCTGTTTCCCCTCTATTATGAGCGGTACATTGAGGTGTTCGGCGGAGGCGGCTGGGTGCTGTTCCATAAGCAGCCCGGCAATGATTTTGAGGTCTACAACGACTTCAATGGCCTGCTGGTGAACCTCTACCGCTGTGTGCGGGATAAACCCCAGGAGCTGATGGCGGCCCTTGCCTATTGTCTCAACTCCCGTGCGGATTTTGAGCTTATTAAAAATGCCCTCGCCCGTGACAGCCCCGCATCGGATGTGCAAAGGGCGGCGTGGTTTTACCAGCTCATCCGCTACAGCTATGCGTCGGGTCTGACCAGCTACGGCAGCCAGCCCCACGATATCCGCAGCAACTTCCCCCTCATAGAGCAGGCCCACCGGCGGCTTGCCAAGGTGGTCGTGGAAAACAAGGATTTCGAGAAGCTCATCGGGCAGTATGACCGCCCCGTGAGCTTTTTCTACTGTGACCCGCCGTATTTTGAAACCGAAAGCTATTACAAAAATGTGGGCGAGGACGGCTTTACGGAAAAAGACCATATCCGTCTGCGAGATGCGCTGCTGGGGATTGAGGGGAAATTCCTGCTGTCCTACAACGACTGTGAATTTATCCGCAGCCTCTATGAAGCACCCGGAATCCAGACGGAAGCCTTTACCCGCATCAACAATATCAAGCAGCGGTATGACAACGGAGCGCAGTTCCCTGAAATCCTCATTGCCAATTACGATCTGCATGAGCGTGAGAAAAACGCTCCGTCACAGCTGAATCTGTTTGGAGAAGGAGGTTTTATGGAGTAGCAAAAACGCCATTTGGCACACCTCTGCGTAAATAGCAAAATTAATATTTGATTGGAGGAACCCATTCATGAAAAAGAATCAACTGCCCCAAATCGGCCTCCCTGCCGATGCCTGCGAACAGTCCGGCTTTACCGACAAGGATACGCTGGAGCTTCATGCCGGACAGAGCGCCCTTGTATTTCTGAAGGACAAAATGACGGCGCTGGAGGTGGCGAACGCCATCCAGAGTCTCAGCGCCCTTGCCGCCGATTTGACTGTCGTCCTCGCCTCCGCCTGCGGACTGTGCGACAACTGCGGCGAGGGCTGCGAAGATGACTGCCCTGCCGGATGTGTTTCCAATTGCTCTCTCTGCCATGATCTGCTGGATGAAAGCCAGAGCATCCGCATCCCCGGCTATCTGCTGGAGGAATCGGGCATCCCCGCAGATGCCAAGCTGGAAGCCTATACGGACGAGGACAGCGGCGAAATCACGGTGGTAGAGGCAGATGTCCAGCAGGATATTACCGATGTGCCGCCCGGTATCCTTACGGTGCTGGCCCAAAGCGGAGTGTGCCTTGCGGAGCTGGATGAGCTGATTATGCTGGAGGAAATCGTCTACGGCAAATAACCTGTCTTGGATTCCCAACACACAATCCGGGAGGTGAGCATATGCCGGGAATCACCCTGAAAAACGGCCTCATTTCCTACTATGGAAACCCGGCCGGATATACAGAAAAAGAAAAAGCGGTGGTGGACAGCATCTTCCAAAATGACGAGCTGACCAACTGGCTCAAAAGCCGCAGCCTGACCCCGCAGTGGACAAACGGCGTGATGGAGCGCCTTGCCGCGGGGGAACGGATGGACGGCATAGCTGAAGGCGCCGCACCGCTCAAAAATGTCCGCATCTGGCAGCTGAAGCCGGATACGGATGTGTATATGAAATTTATCTCCTATGAGGAAACGGTGCGGCAGTTCGGGGAGCCGTCTCCGGAGCATTACCGCGTCGCCTATGACGGCCAGCTGGATACCAACGCTCTCGAAGCCATCTACACAAGATGCAACGTGAATCACCCGCCCGGATACGACGGACACTCCCTGTCTATGTCCGATGTGGTGGAGCTGTATGACGCAGAGGGCAGTGAATTTCACTTCTGTGACCGCTTCGGATTCCAGAAAATCAGCTTCGGGGAACCGGAGCAAACCCAAATCATGGGCATGAGTATGTAGGCAGCCGTCGGCTGTCTTTTCTTATGCCCTCATCAATAGAACGGAGGAAATATATATGGTTCAGCTTATGAAAAAGGCGAAAGCCGCAATTTCATACAAGGCCGCAGCGGTAAAAGATACCGCCGCAGATCTCGCATTGCGCAGCAGACACATTCTTTCCAAAAACGCCGGGGACGGCTACATTGACACCGCGATCAAAATTCTGATTGCCGTAGTGCTGGGCGCATTGCTCCTCGCGGGGCTGTATGCCCTGTTCGGGGAAACGGTGCTGCCCACCCTGACCGAGCGCATCAAGGAAATGTTCAATTACGCCGGTTAATGTGACCGGAAATCTTGTGAAGGAGGAAAAAACCATGCCTAAGAACACGACACCGGCTGCACCCAAGTACGATGTGAAAATTCACTCCATCCGTCCGGAGGGCAGCTGCAAAGCCACCGCCTCGGTCAATGTCTACGGCGATTTTGCCGTGCGGGGCATCAAAATCATGGAGGGCTCCAAGGGGCTGTTTATCTCCATGCCAAGCTACAGAGCCGGAAACGGCGAGTACAAGGATATCTGCTTCCCCTGCACCAAGGAGGCCAAGGCAGAGTTCGACAAGGCTGTCCTCGGCGCTTACCAGCAGGTGCTGACCCAGGGACAGACCGCTGTACAGAAACAGGAATCCCCCGCCCAGCAGCAGGAGCAAGGCCAACCCGTCATGGGCGGGATGTAGGAGGTGCCTATGAAGAAGAATATGAAAAAGCCGCTGGGTCTTGTCCTTGCCGTCTGCCTTTTGCTTTCCCTGCTGGCGGGCAGCGCCTACGCGGTAAACCGGTATTTTGAGGATGCCAAGGGGCATTGGGCGGAGGAGGCCATTCAAATCCTCACGGAAAAGGGCGTCATCAGCGGCTATCCCGACGGACTGGCGCACCCGGATGACATCATTACCAGAGGGGAATTCGCAGCGCTCGTTGCCCGGACCATGGAGCTGCCGGAACCGGAGGAAAGCGAGGTCACCCTGCACTTCACCGACATTGCCGGACACTGGTCGGAGCAGGATATTGAAGCGCTCATTATTGCGGGAATCATCCAAAAGGACGATTTCGGCACAGAATTTCAGCCGGATGAGCCCATCACCCGTATGGAAATGATCCGTATGCTGGTGCGGGCCATCGGCAAGGGGGAACATGACGCCTCCTGCCCCTGCGTTACCGGCTTTTCCGATGACGGCACGCTCTCCGAGGCGGATAAATCCAGTATCTGCACCGGCAAGGAATACGGCATTGTAGACGGCTACCCGGACGGCACGGTCAAGCCGGACGGCGAGGCCACCCGCGCCGAAGCCTTTGAAATGCTGGTGGATACGGAAAAGGCAAAGGAGCAGATTGAAAAGGAAGAACCGCCCAAGCCGACTGTTCCCGCCAAGCCGGAGGATAAGCCCTCTGATGGAAATTCCGGCGGGAGCAGCTCCAGCGGCAGCTCCCATGTTCCCGCCCCGCAGTTCAGCTTCACCTTGCCGAAAACCGCCTATACCGCCGATGAAATTGAGATCAAGCCGGAAAGCCGCTATGTGAGCGATTTGACATGGTCCGCCCTGAAAAACGGTCTGCCCGTGGAGCTTTCCGAGCTGACAGACGGTACCCTTAACAAAACCGGCGGCAAGGTGAAATTTACACAGACCGGCAGCATCACTCTGATTGCCACGGCCAAAAACAGCCGGGGCGTCACGGTGACCCATGAGCAGACCATCAGCATCTACCCGGTGGTGACGGCGGCGTTCACACTGCCGGAAACCACCCACACCGACAAATCCGTGGCGGTGGAGCTGACGACCGAAAATCTCGGCTCCAATGCGGTGGTGTGGTCCCTTGAAAAGGACGGCACGGCTGTGGATATGGAAACGGCCCTCTCCGGTGAGTTGACCGCTACCGGCGGCACGGTGCTGTTCAAGGAAAAAGGCGGTTATACGCTGACAGCCGCTATTACAGATGAGCTGGGTAAGGTTATCACCGCACAGGATAGCATCATGGTCTACCCGGTGGCGGAGGTCAAGCTCACCCTCCCGGCCGTTTCTCATACGGACAAAACCATCACTCTACAGACAGAAACAAAAGAAGCGGACGGCCTTACAGTAATCTACACCCTGACCCGCAACGGCGAGCCTGCCGAAACCGACGCCTTTATTGAGGGGACGCTCTCCGATGGCAGTATTCGCTTCAAGGAAAAAGGCGTGTATGCGCTGACCGCCTCTGTCACCGGCGCCACCGGCAGAGTGTTTGCCGGTACTGCCAATATCACCGTCTACCCGGTGGGCTCCGCGGGCTTCTATCTGCCGGAAATTTTCCACACCGACAACACCGTGATGGTGGAGGCGGTCTTCGGGGAAATCGGCAGCTATACCGCCAAGTGGACACTGCTCCGTGACGGAAAGGAAGTATCCCTCACCGATGCCGCCGATGGTACGCTGGACAACAGCGGCGGTGAGCTGCAGTTCCATGACAAGGGCAGCTATGTCCTGAAAGCGGAATTTACCGACGACGGCGGCAGAACCTACCGCTATGAGCAGGGCTTTAAGGTGTATCCCGTGCCTGCCGTCCGCTACAGTCTGCCGGAATATGTCCACACCGATACGGATATCGCGGTCAAAACCGAAACAGCCGATCTGGACGGTCTCACCGTCGAATGGCTGGTGGACAACACCTACGGGTTTCAGGACTGGCCGACCTATGTGGACGGAACGCTCACAAACGGCGGCGGCACCATCCGCTTCAAACGGGCCGGTGTCTATGAGCTGACAGCCAGAGTTACCGATGAAACCGGCCGGGTGTTTTTGTATGAAAGTAAGGACAAATGCGAGGTTTTGCCGGTACTGACCATCGGCTTTGAGCTTCCCGAATTTGCCTACACCGACACCGCCATCGACCTCAGAACCCACGGCAACAATCAGGTTCTTCCGGTGGAGTGGTCCGCGACAAAGGATGGCAAGAGCCTTCCGCTCTCAGAGGCATTCAGCGGAGAAATCAACGCGCAGGGCGGCAAAATCACCTTCAAGGATGACGGCGAGTATGTTCTTACCGCCGCCATGACCGATTACCTGAAACGCAGCTATTCCCACAGCGAAAGCATTCGCATTCTTCCTGTGGTGCAGTATGCATTCTCCATGCCGCAGTCTGTTCACTATGGCACGGAGTTTGAGGTTGCGGCAAAGGATGTTCAATATCTTGGCAGCTATGCCGTGGCTTGGACACTGGAAAAGGACGGCAATCCCGCACAGTATCAGGGTACCCTCGGCAATGACGGCGGAAAAATCTCTATCCGCGATATCGGCGCATTTACCCTGACTGCCTCCGTTACCGACAGCGAAGGGCGAGTCACCACCCATTCGGAGCGCATCACGGTCACCAACACCGCACCGAACGCTCCTGTGGTAGAGGCCGTTCCCACCCGTACTGCCAAGGACGGCAAGTTTCTTGTGAATATCACCGCCAGCGCCACAGACCCCGATGGGGATGCAGTAACCTTGGAGTATGCGAATACCGCAGCCGACAGCTACTATGCCGTGGGCACCCACACCATCCGTGTCCGGGCAAAGGATATCGCCGGGGTATATTCCCCATGGGTAGAAAAGACCTTCACCGTGACCAATGCCGCACCCACTGTAACCCTGACTGCAGAGCCGACCCGCACGGTGAAAGACGGCAAATTTCTTGTCAATATCAGCGCCAAGGCCGCTGATGCGGATGGCGATGCCACCACGCTGGAATGGGATAACAAGGCGGCGGACGGTTACTATGCGCCGGGTACGCACACCATCCGTGTCAGAGCAAAGGACATTGCCGGAGCATATTCCCCTTGGACGGAAAAGACCTTCACCGTGACCAATGCCGCACCCACCGTCACCTTAACTGTCGAGCCGACCCGTACCGTCAAGGACGGCAAATTCCTCGTCAATATCAGCGCCAAGGCAGCGGATGCGGATGGCGACGCCACCACGCTGGAATGGGATAACAAGGCGGCGGACGGTTACTATGCACCTGGCACCCATACCGTAAAAATACGTTCAAAGGACATTGCCGGGGCGTATTCTCCTTGGGCGGAAAAGACCTTTACCATCACCAGCTCTGCGCCCACGGTCACCTTGACTGCAGCCCCCACCCGCACAGCGAATAACGGCAAATTCCTTGTGAATATCAGTGCCGCAGCATCCGATGCGGATGGTGACGCCACCACGCTGGAATGGGACAACAAGGCGGCGGACGGCTACTATGCCGTTGGCACTCACACTATCCGTGTTCGCGCCAAAGATGCTACCGGCCTGTATTCCGATTGGGCATTCAAGACCTTTACCGTGGCAAACGCCGCGCCGACAGCGCCGGTGATTACCCGAACCCCAAACGGCAACAGTGTAGCGCCGGGAACTCCGGTCACCATCACAGCCACCAGCTCCGACCCGGACGGCGACTCTTTCACCCTCGTTTGGGAGGGCAGAAACGCTGAAACCCAGACCTATCCCCGTGGAAAGAACGTGGTCCGTGTCAAAGCGGTGGATTCCGCAGGCGCCGAGTCCCCGTGGGCCGCTATCGTTTTCTTTGTGGCGGATTCCAACGGCGGCGGTGGCATGACGCTCACAGGCCCGGATTCCGTGATCATGGAAAACGGCATCGAAGGCGCCACCATCACCGAATACACCTTTACCGTGCCGCCTGTCAGCGGACACAGCGGATCCGACTTCGGCAGGGTGCGCGGCTACAACAAGCTGACCGGCCAGTGGGATCAGCTGGACTACGGCACCACCTCCAACGGCATCACCTTTACCCGTACCCTCGGCGCAGGCGTATACACGCAGCTGGAGTTCTATTATTACACGAATCACTCGTGCATGTACAACAAATCCAACATCACCTACTCGGTGACGTATCACTGGAACACGGATTGAAAATGACGTAGTTTTGTCGAAAAAATCTACAAAACACCAAGTACCTTGATTTAAAAAATGCGATCAGTTTTGTAGATTTCCAAGTTTCACAGCATTAAAGGATTCCTTCTGTCAGGCGATGCACTGACAGAAGGAATCCCATTTGACTGTTTTTCAGTTGACATACGAACCTGTATAATTTGGTTTGGAAAGTTATCTTTTCAAATACAAAATATGGAGGAAATCGTTATGTCAATTTACAAATTTGAAGCTGCGAGCAGCCGCAGAACGCGCGAATGGAGGGACTCTTATCACTATGCTATCTATGAACACCGACTGCCGCTGGAGGATGGCAAGGCGTATTCCAGATGCTTTGTTGTAATCAAAAACCAGTATGATGTGATCGTCCATTTTACTTCGCTGCACAATTATATCGACGCCTATACGCAAGGTGTGTGTATCCCCATAACCAGTGACGGCAGAAAGAAGCTGCATCATATCTGTTCCGTGTTGAACTACATCCTGATCGAGCAGTACGAAACTTTTGGGGTAGAGCATATATTCGGCATAAAAAAGGAGATGCTGGAAGCATTTTTTCAAGACTACGCATTAGGAAAACAGGCAAATGGGACCTATCGAGATAAGCAAACCGTTAACCGGTGCGTAGCCGTCGTGACAGGCTTTTTCAGAAAACTAAGCCTGAAATACGGTGGATATATGGAGCTTTCGGCAAGCGATCTTTACTCTGAAAAAACCTCATTATCAAAGCGCGGAAGAATTCAAAGAAAGTATATTCCGAACTTTCAAGTCAGGGGAGCCTTCTCAGAGAAGGTTATCTTCCGAGACATACCGACGAAGGTGCTTCAGGTCATCATAAGCAGTGCCTTTCGATATACGCCCGAAATTGCATTCGCGATTTGCCTGCAAGCCTTTGCGGGTTTACGCCCAGGGGAAGTGTGCAATGTACGTCAGGAATGCAGTCCCTTGGGAAGCGGCCTTTCCATTACAATCGTCAGCGGTGTTGTGAAAAAGGTTGAGATCGATCTAAGCACAGAATACATGCTAAGGAGCGACGGTATCCGATGCGGAGGAATTAAGAAAAAACGGCGCCAGCGCGTGTATCCGGCGTTCCTGACAGCCTTCTGCCAGGTATATGAATTCCATAAAAGGCGCTCTTGGAACGGGCATGAAACCGAATATTGCCCGATGTTTATTGACCGCAATGGTATGGCCATGACCTACTCCAGCTATCAGAATAGGTTCCGCTGCTTGATTGCGGAGCACGTCAGGACAGCCCTGCTCAACCATAGCGACCCGGAGTGCCGTCTATACGGGCAGCTGCTATACGAAAACCCCCTTGGCCCTCACGCTTTAAGGCATTGGTTCTCAGTGCAGTTAGTCCTAATGGGCGAGGATATTGCCGGGTTGCAATACTGGCGCGGTGACTCCTCTCCTGACAGCGCATTGGTTTATCTGCAAAACAAGGGGGATCTTGTAAAAGAACTCTCGGCTGCGAACGAATTGTTTGCAAACTTTCTGATGAGCGAGGGAGGTTTGCGCTATGGCAAAAACGACTGAGACTGTTGATTTCTTTGATTGGATTCAAGAGATATCCGCAGGAAACAAACACTTTTCATTGCAGAAAGGAAAATGCAAAAAGGAACTTTTCATGTTTTTGAAGGAAAACGCATTCTTTGGAGTGTCCACTTTAGAGCATGCAAAGCTTGATGAGACTTTATCCGTTTCCAGAACCGATCTACAAAAGCTTGAACCCGGCCTTGCCCTGTGGATTCGCTCGTATGGCGCAGGAAACGATGAAAAACTTATTTTACTGACGGATCGGCTCCACTCTTTGGTCCCCAAAACAGGAAATCTGTTTGCGGACTACATCAAGCGTAATTGCTCTGACAGCAGGGGTGCATGGATACTCGCAGACTATCTGTGCTTTACCCTTAAAACGGAGCTGATTGAAATGGAGGAAACGGATTTAGATGCTTTGGCTGCGGAGATGGACAAAGAGCTTCCTTTAAATGCGGCGAGGTTATTTTCTTCATTCCTGATTTATGTGCGGGAAAACCAGCATTTATCAAACGGCTGGACGTTCCATTTCAAATCCCGGCGAGAGTCGCAGCCGCAGGAGGCTTACTCCGCAATGGACTTTATGCGGATGGCTTACATTGTATTTAACGATGAAGCATGGGAAAAAGAACAGCTGCTGAAAAAGGCCCTGCAATCAAAGAAATTTGCAGACTTATGGCTGTTTGTTTCGCTTCATTTTATTTGCGGCTGGCGCAGAACAGATCTTCTTCGATTACCAATGCCCAAATTGCCTGTTCCCGGTGACAAGCTACGCAAAGCGATTTCCATGGGGGATTTCAATGCAGAAAACATTTTGAATGAGCTTGAGTGGCGGCTTCGTTATATGCCCCGCAAACCTCGTAAAACGGAAGCTTATGAAGGGGTTTCGGAGCTGAAGCTCTTTGTTCCTGAAAGTCTACGAAAGCCAATGGGGATGATTTTAGCTGTGGTGGTTTCACACCATGGAGATATTGAGCCGGGTGATTGTTTCCTTAAAGCTGTAGGACAGAAAAAACAGCTACAATTGTTTTTCGGCAAGGACTTCGTTACTGCCTGCGGCAACCGGGATTTCAGCACCCGCCGGGCAAACAAAGCCTATCTGCAAGGTCTGGAGGCAGTGGCGGAGGATTCGTCCGCCAAACCGAAAGGATATATGCTTGCGGCACTCGCACGAAGTCATAAAGGACATTTCGGCAGTCTGCCTACAACAACGGATATTTATTTACGGGATGCGAACTTTTCCGGTTACCGGCCCGAGTTTATCGCAAGGGAAATGTTTGAACGGGGCGTTTTCAGCTTCATCCCGGCATTGATGCTGGAGATGTACGCACAGCAGGATTACCGAAAGCTTTCCCCTTCCGCTCAGACAGAGCTGATAACAGAAATCGGAATTGCCGCTTATGGCCTGGAGAATATGACAAAGACAGTGGAAGCAAGTCTTGTCAAGGCACGCAGCGCCATTGCCGAAATCGTGAGGCGCCCGGAATCTATCCGCGGCACAGTGGCGGACATTCTTCAAAACATTGCCGCGGGAAATGCTCCGGGGAAACAGGAAGGGTGCTTATGCCTGATGACAGCCGCAGGCTATGCCTGCGCAGATGTTGAAAGGAATTGCTGCATAGGCTGTGGGTATGAGATTTATACAAGGACGATTTTCTACCAATTGACGAAGG
>Ga0334900_1004103_pt1 | contig 10504 bp, 14 predicted proteins | sample GraSluR3_MG_2_FD_207231 | JGI IMG/M metagenome (GOLD analysis project Ga0334900, IMG submission 207231) | Sludge microbial communities from methane-producing bioreactor in Wageningen University, Netherlands - Granular Sludge_31_08-R3 | ecosystem: Engineered > Bioreactor > Anaerobic >...
TCGCTAAATAGCTGATTTTGCCTTCACAAATTCAAAATGAAGAGAACCCGCAAGATCTAGGACTTTGAAAAAGGCCCATGATCTTCTCGGGTTCTCTTTTATTCTTTCCGCTTTTATTTTTGGGCACAACAAATAAAGGTATATGTCTTGAGATGCTGCTTTTTTCTTAAGCTGCTATTTCAGCCGTTTTACCTTCAAATTCTTTGATTTTTCCGTATTTAAATCTATGATATTTATTCAGATTACGTCCAAAGACATACAGCATGAATTCCTTGTAGACCTTTTCAGAAAAACGGTAATTGAATCGTCTGAACTTGTCATTTTCCTTGATGTCCCCAAAGTGCCCTTCTGTTTGGATAGACCGTATCTGACGGTTTAGGATGCCCTTTTCGCTTTTTATGTTGTTGTGAGACTTATTCTTCAGTTCTTCCCAAACCTCATTGACCTTCATGACCTTGTTCTTGTCTGCATCTTTTTCTTCGTCATACTGATAAAGGCATTCCGCTTTGAGTGCACATCCGCTACAGTCACTGCAGGCATAGACTTGGAAGGTTCTTTTGAGACCGCCTTGTTTTCTCACTTCTGTTCTCTCATGTACCAGCCTCCTGCCATTACTGCATAGGTAATACGGTACTGGCGCATCATCTATCTTCTCCATGTTGTAATGCTTACCTATATCGTTCTTATAAGCTCTTGTCTTCATTTTTTCATGGGTCTGTAGCTTGATATAACTCTCGATCCCTTCTTCTTTCAGGTAGAGTAGATTATGTTCACTGCTGTATCCGCTGTCTGCTGTTACTTCCTTCAGCGAGCACCCTAAAGCCTTCTTGTGTTTCTCAAGCACTGGAATTAATGTATTGTAATCCGTTCTGTCATTACTGATATGCGTGTGGATTATGAAGTAGTTTTCAACGGCTATTTGTACATTATATGCTGGTTTGAGCTGACCATTTCTCATGTGATCGTCTTTCATGCGCATGAAAGTCGCTTCCAAATCTGTTTTAGAATAGCTATTGCGACTCGTACCCATTACTTTGAAATGTTCTTTGTATCGGAGCAGACGTTTTCCGCAAGCTTCTATTTCTTCATGAAGTTTTTGAAGATCTGATTTTTTCTGACCTTTTCCTACAACAAAATCAATGCCTTCCCCAATGGCTATTTTCGTAAGGTTTGTTTGTAGTTTCAACAACTCCAGTGGAGAAATGTTATCGATCTCTATAATGGTATTGTTGGATATCTTCTTTTTCTTGCTCTTCTTTCGCTGGCGGTTCTTTTCGATGATTTCCCTAACCTTATCCATACCTTCAATAATAAACATCTTTTCTTCAGCCAGTTGATACTTGCAATTATAGTTATTACTTTTGATGATGGTGTTGTATCTAACATACAACCTATCGATCGTATTTAAGAGTCCTGCAAGATTATAGTTAACGCTACCACGCCATACAAATGTATATCGATTGGCGTTGGCTTCAATCTTGGTGCCGTCTATGAATAGGCTCTCCATCGTTATAAGTCCTTCCCTCTGGAGGCGTCTAATAAACTGATAGTGAAGATCGTCCAGAATTTCACCACTCAGTTTGTTGTTTATAAAGTCATAGAAAGCGTCGCGTTTAGGTTTTTCACCTTTGGTAAGCCATATAAAGGCGATGTCCCTTTCACATAGTTCCACTATCCGGTCAACAGCTCTAACTCCTCTCATATTTGCATAAGACAGTACTGCAAACATCATAATAGGATTATAGCCTTTTCTTCCCTTGTTCGAATATCTGGCGGTGAGGCCAGAAAAATCTAACTCCTCCATCACTTTTTTAAGGGTATAGACACAGTCGTCTGCTGGTAATCCTATTTTGTAAAGATTAAAGTTAATTGCCTGTTGCCCTATTTCAAAAAATTGATTATAATATGTATTGTTCATGATAATTACAGTATACACTGTAATGGGAAAAAAATGGTTGTGATTAGCCATCTTTTTTCTTTTTTTGCAAAAAAATCAGTACAACTCATACGAGTGTACTGATTTTTTTTAAGGGGCTATTTCCCGACAGCCCCCATTTTTATTTATTCTGCAGTAAAAGGTAAGAATGCTATGCTTCTTGCTCTTTTAATAGCTATAGTCAATTGTCTTTGATGTTTAGAACAATTACCAGTAACCCTTCGAGGTAAGATTTTGCCTCGTTCAGTAATGTATTTGCTTAACTTTCTAACATCTTTATAATCTACATGATCAACTTTCTCTACACAAAAGCTGCAAACTTTCTTTTTAGGTCTTCTAAAATTCTTAGCCATATTACTTTCCTCCTTATCTAGAATGGAAGTTCATTTTCATCTCCATCTATAGGATATAGATCGTCTCCTAAAGGTACATCTGAATTATCATCATTACCTGAAGAATAATCATTATTGTAATCCCTATTCCTGGATTTATTTTTTGATTCTAAAAAATGCACTTCATCCGCAACTATCTCGGTTATATATCTTCTTTGACCCTCAGCAGTATCGTAGCTTCTAGATTGTATTCTTCCAGAAACAGCTACTAAACTACCCTTACCTATATAATTAGCACAATTTTCTGCTTGTTTTCTCCAAATCACAATATTTAAGAAATCTGTTTCCCTTTTACCCTCTTTGTTTTTAAAAATTCTATCAACTGCAAGAGTAAAATTAGCAACTGGTGTACCATTTCCTAGATATCTTAATTCTGGATCTTTTGTCAATCTTCCTACTAAGCTAACCTTATTTAACATAGCAAGACCCCCTTATTATTCATCTTCCTTAATAATAATATGACGAATAATATTTTCTGTAATCTTGAAAACACGATCCATCTCAGCAGGAATAGTATTTTCTGCAGTAAAGTTCATAAGTACATAATAGCCTTCTTTAAATCCCTTTACTTCATAAGCTAACTTTCTCTTTCCCCACTCATCAATGTTTTCAACAGAACCATTTTCTTCAATAATAGCCTTAGCTCTTTCGATTAATGATTGAACCATTTCCTCTTCAGCTTCAGGATTAATAACAAAAATAGTTTCATATTTTTTCATAGCTGTTCACCTCCCATCCGGACTAACGGCCCTACTTTTTGTAGAGCATGGATTTACAATTTATAATTATATCATATTATTATTACAAAGGAAATAAGAAATTATTATATTTCTTCCTTCTTTGAAACAAGCTTTTTAACACTCTTTTCAAACTTTACCCTAGGTAGCATAACTACCCTGCCGCAACCTTGGCATTTAATTTTAAAATCCATTCCAACTCTTATTATTTCCCATTGATCACTTCCACAGGGATGAACTTTTTTTGTTTTAATAATATCACCTAGATTATATTTTTCTGTCATATTTTCCCCTCCTACATTACTCATCAGTTTTCCCATAATATATCACCTTTTTGGGATAGGGAATTTCTATTCCTTCCTTATCAAAAGTCTCTTTAATCTCCTGACGAAGAAGTCTTTCTACTGCCCATTGCTCCATATTTAAAGTTTGAGCGGTAATCCTAATATTTACGGAAGAGTCGCTTAATTCCTGTACTCCTAACACATAGGGTCCCTCAATTATATTCTCATTATCCTTAGCTATCCTTTCACACAATGCATTTAAAATGCCTATAGCTCTTTGTATATCTTGTTCATAGGCAATACCTACATCAATCATTGCTCTCATGTTGCCTCTGGAATGGTTAGTGACTTGGCTAATTTCCCCATTGGGAATGATATGTAAGTCTCCACCAAAATCACGAATAAGAGTAGTTCTAAGTCCCATTACTTCTACTATACCTCCAAAACCTCCTGTGGTAATATAGTCTCCTACAGAGAATTGATCCTCAAGGAATATAAAAAATCCCGTAACCACATCCTTGACTAAGCTTTGAGCTCCAAAACCAATGGCTAAGGAACCAACCCCAGCTACAGCTATTAAGGAGGTAACATCAACAAAGAAACTTGCGATAGTCATTATTCCAATAAAATATATTGTATATCTAAAAATACTTTTAAGTATGGTTGATAGGGTGTCCGCCCTTCTTTGCTCTATAGAAAATCTACCTATTTCTTTTTTCTTAAAAAAACCATTTATAAGCTTATTGGTTATTATTGTGGCTACCTTCATTAGAATTAATATCAGAATAACACCTATTATCTTTTTAGAAACTTCCATTATAAGGCTTGATGAGTTAATACTTAGATCATTTAGTAAACTTTCAATCAACTTTATATATCCCCCTTAGTTATTTCTCTGATTGTTTTTCCCTTCTGCCCAAATTCCACACTATAAATACCATAAAATGATATATGATTATTTGTTAATATATTAAGTACAAAATCTATATCATTTCCATTAAAGCGCAGGGAAAGTCCACAACTACTGGTAATTTCCCTAGGGGTTGGAATCATCATTATTTCTTTACCCTCACCCTTTAACAATTGCTCGGTAGAAATCGCATGTTGAGTTGAATTAAAAGCTATGATATAGAAATTCTCCTCCATAAACATTATCCTTTCTAGTCGCTTAGTTACCAGTTATCAGTTATCGGTTATCAGTTATCAGTAAAATCTTAGTTATTAGGAACAGTTAAAGAATTTAATGCTTTCAGGGACTTTCCCTTCCCTGTTCCCAAAGGAGCATATGAAGATATTTTCCCCATTTTACGCATCCAACTACCAAGGGAAAATATTTCATAGGGCGACGACTTAATGGAGTCTTTTTTCTCCGTACTCTGTTTGTCTAATTAGAAAAAAGGCGACATTTGTGGAGGAGCATATGAAGATATTTTCCCCATCATAATACCACTGTCTTTGATGCTTGATTTAATGACTCTGCTATGGTGTACATGTTTGATATACTACCTACCTGTAATTCATCCTTTAGTCCATAATAATCTAAGCATGTCCCACAGGATAATATCTCTACGCCCATTTCTTCTAATTTCTTTATATTTTCAATACTATTTGATCCTTTGCAATTAAGCTTTACCCCATTATTTATAAAGATAAGCTTATTAGGTTTAGGATCTACTTCTGTTAAGGTGTATAAATACCCTTTAATAAGAACATCCCCTAATTCATTAGCTCCTACACCCATTTTATCATTTCCTATTAGGATTACAAGTTCACCATTTCCAGGATGTTTATCTATTGCCTCTTGATTTTTATGAACCTGACCCTTTGTAATACTTATATGAAATTCTCCTGATTTCTCCTGAATTTCTGTTATTGCATTTAATTTATTAGCAAGCTTTCTTACATTTTCTTTAGCCACCTCATTATCAACTATTGTTACAATAGTCCCTTCTTTTAAATTATCCAATGCCTTTTTTGTATTAATCACTGGTTGGGGACAATCCAGCCCTCTACAATCTATTTTAACCTCCATGATATTCCTCCTAATTCAGATTAATTATTTTCTTAATACCATAGATCAAAAATATATACTTGATTTTCTTAATTATAACATAATTTATATTTAATAAATAAGATAACTTGTTGTTTAATCCCATTATTTCCCTTTTATTGGATAAATTAAATATACCTTCTTTGGAAATAATGTAAATAGAAAGGAGGTTTCCTATGCAACAATTTCTTAATAAAAAGGCCCATATATATAGTATAAATAGTGAAGATCATAATGCTATATTAAATTTTTATCATTGCTTTGATCTTTGCTTTTCTAATATTTTTCCTGAAAACACTGAAAATGTTGTCCTATTATGCATAGGTTCTGATCGCTCTACGGGGGATTGTTTAGGACCCCTTGTTGGTCATAGACTACATAAATATAAATACAATAATATACATATCATAGGTACTTTGGAAAATCCTACCCATGCAAAAAATTTAGAGGAGAATATGTATAGAATTAAAAATGAAATTCCAAATCCCTTTATAATTGCCCTTGATGCCTGTTTGGGAAAACTTGATACCATAGGATACATTAACCTTGCTCCTGGTCCTTTAAAACCCGGTGCAGGCGTAAATAAACTTTTACCCTTGGTAGGTGATATGCATATTAAAGGTATTGTAAATACTGGTGGCTTTATGGAACATACTATACTACAAAATACGCGATTAAATGTAGTAATGAAATTGACAGACATTATAGTTGCAGGTCTACATAGACATTTCATATTAATGAGCAATTGCTTAAACATCAACAGTACTTCTGCAATAAGTCATTTAGATAAGTGCTAGATCTAAGATATAAACTATACAGTGAAGACGCATTAAAGGAACCTGAACTGAACCCCTACTTCTTATGTAAACAGTTTCTCAACTGACTACCACAAGTAGAAGTATGTCATACAACAGGTTCCTTTAAAATTTCTCCAAATATCAATTTTAAATTGGTTTGCTTCGCTATATTTTACCCTAATCAATTCTTTCTGCATTTTTTGATGAAAATGAATAATCATCTACTTTCCACTGTCCGTCTACCTTTTTAACCTGTATCCAGATTCTTGCTAAGTAGGTAGCTCCGTCCTTAAATCCACTTTCCTCCATGCAGCCACACTCTAGAACTTTAAAACAGGTAAAATACTCTGCTTCGGCTTCGGTGAGGGTTTTATTAAATTTTATATAATCAATATTAAAGTCACACCACTCCATACAGATCTTTCCTTCTTTTATGTCCTGCTCCCATCTTCCTGTTTCTTTAATTTCTTTGAAATTATCCGTAACATAGGGATAACGAAGGGTTTTATCTGCAGTTTTATAGTCATATTCATTTTCTACCTTTTCATAGGCCTCGATTAGATCTAATACTTCCACTACATCCTTATTAGTCTCATCTAAGTAATCCTCTGTGCCATCTTCTTCTATGAAGTATTTTGCCTCTACTCTATTTTCTGCTTGACCTATCCTATTTGACCCACATCCAATTACTATTGTAGCGGTAAAAATTAGAAAAAATAATAAAACTAACACTTTTTTCATCTTAATACCTCCCTATTTTTCTTATTCCCCTTTTTAGTTTATTTACTATAGTAATAATTTGTATGAGTATTTTTTAATATACTAACCTAATTTTTTAAATATTTAGAAAATTACTTATATAATATGTTTTGTTGTAAGGGTTTCCTTATTAGTTAGATTCCATATTAATTTAAGTAATCCTTTATTTTTTGTTAATTTTTTAATTAACTTTATTTTATATTAGTAAATTTTCTATATTTAAAGTGTATGCTATAATAAGAATATTAATTCACTTAGGGAGGTTTCCACATGTTATTTGGAGTTATTGTAGGTCTAGCAGCCGCTTGGTTTTTAACAATGTTTCAAATAGATAAATTACTTATAGAGGGAATAACTGAATTGTTTGGTAAAGAAATAGGAATTTCAGGGTATTATACTATTTTTGCTTTTATCGGTTTAATAGGTGGTGCCTTTAAACATAGAAGATAATAGAAAAAAACTTGCAAAGATACAGAAAGCAGACCAAGAATTGGTCTGCTGAAATACATTATTATATACTTATTTATTCAAATCCTGTAAACAAGGGTGAATAACTTCTTTTTTTAAGTATTTGGTCTATTTCATCAATGCTTTTATCATAGGCATTTACTAGAAATGTTCCATTTACTGCACTTGCTCCACTTGAAAATGAATTATGCGACATTTCTTCACTTCTATGATCTTGACCATCTCTATAATAGACAATAGCATCCGAGGATGCATTCTCCTCTAAATCTACAATATCATAGCCCATTTCCTCTAATCCATCTTTGATATGATGCAAACTTCTCTCTACTGCTACAATCAAAGCTATCACCTCCATTAGCTTTATTATAAGCAGTAGATTAGTATTTATACATTATTGTAAATTACTATTGTGATCTATATATGTTCATATTTTCATTCTTCAACGGCTAAAGACTGTTTTAGGTCCTTAGGAACTATAATCTTTATACTTTTATTAAGAATTTTAAATTCAGGAAAATCCTTCTGGCTGATTTCTCCATCTGAATTTATTGAGATTGATTCCTTTGTGAGTAATTTAATGTTTTTTCCTCTTAAATAGCTTATCCAAGGTAATTCCTTATGTGTACCCTTAAAAACCTTAGGAAAATGATATAGCAGCTTTATTTTAGCCATTTTTTTTACGATACATATATCGAAAAGCCCATCATCTAACTCTGCTGTGGGTAGTATCTTCATACCCCCACCAAAATATTGACCATTCCCAATAGCACAAATCATAGCCTCTTGACTATATTCTACCCCATCTATTAAGATTTGAAATTTTAAGGACTTAAATGTAATTAATGCCTTTACTACTCCCAAAACATATGCCAATTTCCCTTTAATTATTCTTTTAAACTTAATCGTTTCCCTAAGCACTTCAACGTCTAAACCAAAACCAGCTACATTTATAAATCTTTTATCGTTAATAAGTCCTAAATCTATTGTTTTTTCTACTCCATTTAAAACTACTTCTAGCGCTTCTATTTCATCCGTGGGAATACCAACACATTTTATAAAGTCATTCCCCGTACCTGCAGGTATTATTCCCAAACTCATTTTTTTAAGATTTAAACCGTTGAGTATTTCATTTAATGTACCATCGCCACCTACTGACACAACCTTAGAAAATTCTTCTTCATTAACTTCAGAAGCTAGATTAATTGCATGACCAGGATACTCAGTATACATAATTTTATACTTTACATTTCTTTTATTAAGTTGTCTTTCTATCTCTTTAGCAAATACCCTTGTTCGTCCCTTTCCAGCTATTGGATTAACAATAAAATATATTCCCATAGTTTCCCCCTACTTACTATATTATATTGCTCTTTTTTGCCCTATCCAAAGCTAGAACTTCTTCTGCAGTAAGTTTATAGGTCGATTCTCCATTTTCGATAGGTTTTGTATAGGTATTACAGAAATCCCTTCCAAATATACCGCTCATTATAACTCCATTATTTTTTGCATTTAAAAATGCGACAGAATAACTTAAATCACTGCCCATATCATTAAAAGCATTATATCGAACAACTCCAACCCTTTGAACACAATTTTCTAATTTTTTATCTGCAATCTTCTGTTTGTCTACTATACCCTCTACATTATCAAGGATTTTGCCAACTTTTACATTATGTTCAACAAGCATATCCTCCAGCGATTTATAATCCTTTCCTCCCATAATATTATAGTATTTCTTTTTCCATTTTCCTATTACTATTCCTTGAATAATAATGAAAATTAGTAGTAATAAAGAAAATAATGCCACTCCAAAAATAATCCATACTTGATATTGTTCCACTAAATCCAAAATTTGTTCCATCTTCAATCTCCTCGTATAATATGTTTAGACCTAATTTTTTTATGGTCTAAGCATATTTATTTTTTATTCTTTATTTCAATTTTTAATTGAGATATCCTAATGCTAAAATAGGTTTATAGAATGATTAGCAAAGGTTAAATCATTTTCTCCTTGCAAAACCATATGGTTATTGCCTAGAAAGCATGCTTCCTGACTTAGTCATCACATTCTGCTTACTACAGATGCTGCATCTCTTTGTCTAGCCAACAGCAAGGTATTTTTCAAAGATGAATGCTAATAGTGCGAGGTTTCAGTCAATGACTAAGATTAGGATATCTCTTTTACTAATTGTTCCACATTATCTCCTATGAAAGGTGGTGATCTTATGAAGAACAATTTTCTATCCACTTTATTTGTTGGTATTGATGTTAGTTCTAAAACTAATGTTTTATGTGCTCTTGATTTTAGTGGCAATAAACTTCTCAATCTCAAGGCTTTGAATAATCAGCCTGGTGCCCAGTGTATTTTAGATAGTATCTTAGACTGTTTAAATTCTAATAGCCTACAATATGTTGTTATTGCCCTAGAATCTACTTCTTTTTATAGTACTCATATTGCTAACTTTTTATCTTCTCATGAGCAGCTTTTATTCTATAAACCTCTTGTTTATTGTCTTAATCCTAAAGTTGTTGCCAATTATAGAAAGTCCTTTATTGATATGGATAAAACTGATCCTATGGATGCTTATATTATTGCTGACTTTGCTAGGTGTGGCAGAATTACTTCGCAACCTTGGCGTGGTGCTCAATTCCTTGCTCTACAGCGATTAACCCGACATAGACTTCATTTAATTGAGTGTATCACCAGAGAAAAAACTTACATGGTCTCTAACATATACTTAAAGTTTAGTGAATTAGCTGTTTTAGATAAAAAGGATAAACCTTTTTCTAATACTTACGGTGTTACATCTGCTGCTGTGTTAACTGAGTTTTTATCTTTAGAAGATATTACTTATTCGTCCATTGAGGAGCTTGTAGCTTTCGTATCGGTTAAGGGTAAAAATCGTTTTAGTGACCCTTATGAAACTGCGAAGTTATTACAAAAGGCTGCTAGGGATTCTTATCGCTTGGACAAGGTGTTGTATGAGCCCTTGAATACTTCTATTGCCTCTTCTTTTAATGTTATCAAGGCCTTCGAAGATGAAATCAAGACAATTGATAAAGCTATTGTAAAGGCGATTA
>Ga0334900_1004113_pt1 | contig 10479 bp, 6 predicted proteins | sample GraSluR3_MG_2_FD_207231 | JGI IMG/M metagenome (GOLD analysis project Ga0334900, IMG submission 207231) | Sludge microbial communities from methane-producing bioreactor in Wageningen University, Netherlands - Granular Sludge_31_08-R3 | ecosystem: Engineered > Bioreactor > Anaerobic > Unclassified...
TCAGATTTCAAATGTTTTTATATTTTAATTTTCTTTCCATGTTAGAATTTGAAAAAACTTTTCTTCTAAAATCAATTCCATTTGATTTACAAAATTATCCACACAAAGAATTGGTTGATCATTATATACCTGTAGAATCAGAACATCCAAAACTTAGGCTTCGCAAACGCGGAAACCTCTTTGAAATCACCAAAAAAACTTTGGTCCAGGAATGAGATTGCTGCGTCCAAAAAGAACAAACAATAGACTTAAACAAACAGGAATACGACGCTCTTGCAGACCTTCCCAACAAATATATCCGCAAACTGAGATATTACGTTCCTTACGAATGACTAATCCTGGAAATAGACCTATTCCAAGATAACCTCGACGGCCTCATCCTTATGGATGTAGAATTTCCAAACTTACAAACCATGGAAAAGTTTTCTATACCAGATTTTTGTTTGGCGGATGTATCACAAAATCCAGCCTTTGCATGATGAATGCTTTGTGGTAAAAGTTATGCTTCTTTGATTTGATTGATTAGACAATACAATTGAGAACTATAAAATTTGATTAATTTTTTAACCTACAAAACATGTTTTTTCTTATTTTTTTCTCGTTATTTATCTGTGCAATAACTATTACGGAGTTGCCCATAATACTTTTCTTGTTGCGATGACCAAGCTTACTCCTTCTTGTGAAAAAATCTTATCACAAAGTGTTTTTTGTCATAACCTGAGCCTGTTTTCTGGTTTTGCTTAGTCGACAAGCGTATCAACGAAGATATGGTTTAGTTATTGCGAGAGGAAACGAAGCAATCCAACAAAACAATGCGAAATCTCGACATCTCTCAACTGGAACAATTTCCGAAACCCTCTGATCAGGAAAATATCTCTACACTGCAGATACCAAAGACTACCTGCTTTATTCGACAAAATCCTATATTCCTGGCAATGAAATTCGATTAGCTGCACGCAATTCTGTCCAGTCGACAAATTCACCACCCCTTACTCAAATTTCACGAGAAAATGTTTTTTACAGTGGTTTCAACGCTCCAAAACGATCAAAAATGAAGTGATATTCCAATATTTTATATGAAACCAACTCGATTCTTATCGATACATGAATTATAAAATGATTTACAAAAATCCGTTACAACTTCCAAAAAAAACTCCATCAAACCTACTTCAATGACAGGACTGCGTGACTAGTCCTATGAATGCTAATCTGAGATAAATCAAAGTTTACAAAATCAGAATATCAATTATTTATAGATTCTGGACTTGTACATTTGGTTGCTGTAAGTGGGGGAAATATAGTTATGCTAGTTACTTTTCTGACGGCGATCCTTTTTTTCGTCCCGTTTTACGCCAGAATAACCCTCATACTCCTCGCCGTCCTCTCATACTGAATCATCTGCGGAATGGATTCTAGCGTACTTCGTGCCGTACTAATGGGTTCACTTTCTTTGGTCGCATTGCTCCTGGGAAGAGGAACATCGCTTCGAAGATTGCTAGGTTTGGTTTATATCTGAATGCTAATTTACAACCCGTATTTTCTAGTTTATGACGTGGGTTTTATACTTAGCTTCTCAGCTGTTTTGTGAATTGTTTTCATCGATGTTTTCAAAAAAGATCCAAATATAAAAACCCAAGATTCCAACTCCAGCTTCACAACAAACTTGGAATGACAAATCCAATCAAAGAAAAGTATTATACGTAGGCTATGTCATTCCCGCTTTGTCAGTTGCGGCGGGAATCTGATTTTTCGAATCCGATCAAATTACCTCAAACCAAGCCTATGAGCAACCTTGGGTATTTTCCCAGTTATCATCTTCTTTATGGGACAAATAAATATCGGCTGAGTGATAGGAAATATGTTTGTCCTACCACTTGTTCCTTTTATAATGATCTGATGATTTATTGGTGCTTTTTTACCTTCTCGACTACAAACTTATTATATACCGATTGTCGACTTTCTCGTAGAGCGAAATTACATCATAGCAACCAAAATCGATCAATATGGTCCAACTATCATCGCTGATGCTCCATGGATCAAATTTTTGTTGTTTTGATTATCAACAGTTATGATGATATTGGTTATTAGGACATTGACACAACACGAAACAGACAAGACAACTAAAGACAACATAAAAGATTATTTGGACAATTCTAGAGCAACTAGTTATGACGACATTCTGGGCACTCTATCTGTCGAAGTTCCAAAAAAATAGCAAAACCCACCAAAACCCCAAAAAATTACCCAAAATTTGCCCAAAACAATATATAAATACTTATTTATATTTTTACTTTTCAAATAAATAATTCTGATTTCCAATAGCAACATCGTTAGAATTTTTCAAAAGGCTGTTTTTTCCAAAAACATACTCCATCACGCCAATCTCTCCAGTTCTTACAATATTTTTCAAACTGTTCCAATTTTATACCGTGATATAGAAATATTGATGATGATCTATATTTAAGTACAAAAAATCTCTTTATATTTTACTGATTTATATGAAAAATAATTGTTCTTTATTTGATAGCTGGAATCAAGAGAAGAAGCTTATCAATGAATATTGATCAACAGGGGAAATAAAGGATTTTTATATTAATTATAGAGATATCTGGTATATTAAATTAGGTATCAATGTTTGATATGAACAGAATTGAAAAACAGACTTTAAAAGGGCTGTTTTGGTTATAAAAAAAATAGGCAATATTTTTCTTGTAATTCCAATGACAACAAAAGAGAAAAATAATATTTATCATCATAAATTAAAATCTTTTAAATGAAAAATTTCTTGGCTAATACTTTCTCAATTAAGAACAGTAGATAAGAAAAGGTTTGTAAAAAAGATTTGAGAAATTAGTGCAGAAGAATTTAAAATAATCAAAAAAAATCTGAGCAAGTACTATTTCTCAGATCTATAGTTGTAGCCCTGCCAAAGCAGGGGGGATCCCAACAAAGGGACATTGATAGTCTAATTATAATAATGTTTTTTTAAATTGCAAATCATTTTTCCAAATACAATTCCAAAACTGATTAATTTTTCATCTACCTGCTATCAACCACCACCAAACACAAAAAAACATTCAAAAATTCATCTAAATAGTTTTTTACAAAAAATGGCTTTATAACTGGGTTTTTAAAAATGGTTGCCATTTTGGCTGGTTTTCTATATAGATATAGACATTTGCATAAATATCTTTACAAGCTTTTGCTTGTCCAACTAAAAGTTCCATCTTGCCGATTTTTGTTTGCTTCCAAACAAGAATATAGAGTTGTATCTATATTTCTATATATAAAAAAACACAAAAGACAATATAGTCGCTTTTTTTTGCTTTCAGTCATTGCGAGTGTAACGAAGCAATCTATGTGGTAATTAATTTGTCCTAACTTTGTCAGTTTTTTTCTTTGATTTTAAATTTATAATCAGATTATTTAAAATTTTATTATAAAAATGACAACAAATATTAATTTATTTGATCTATGGAATATCATCAAAAAAGAAATTAATAATAATTCAATATCTCAAAATAAATTTTGCCATCCATGAGAAATCCGATGGGCTCGTATATGATTAAATATTTGAAATGAACAAAATTGAGATATATTCAACAAAACGTTTAATAGATTAGTTTTGATTTTATCTACATATGGAAAAAACAGCGATATTGTTTTGGTTATACCAATAACAAAGAAAGAACAAAAAGAATTTTTTGGTTTTTGTCTCTATCAGGATAGTTATAAATATTTCAAATTCCCCAAAAACTACGTAATTTACACACAAATTAGGGCTATATCAAAGAAAAGATTATTAAAAGAGGTAGGAGCTATTTCCAGGCAAGATTTTAATTTAATCCAAATATGATTGTTTTCTGCAATTACAAAAAAAGGAAGATAGCTAGGATCTTCCTTACACCACTAGGGCATTAAACAATTTGACACCACGAAGGGCAACACAAAGATTATAACAAAAAATTTCTCAATTGCAAGTTTTTCCCTCACAAAAAATTCCAACAATCTTTCCATTTTTGCCCAAATCATCAAAAATTTTGCAAATCACTATAAATCCTATCAAAACCAAACCACAACAACCCCAAACCTATTTTCCAACAAATTTAGATCAAATCGCTCAATAAATAGACCCTCATCTATGTTTCTATTCTACAATTTCTCTATTTTTCTATTTTACCATAAGTATATAGATAAACATCGATATCACGAAAAGCTCCAAAAATTTCAAAATCCAACCTCCAAGCTCCCAAAACCCAAAAATCTACAGAAAAATCCCAAGAATTTTTTGTCAAAAAGCTTCTTCAACCAAGCCGATCTTTTTTGGACAGCCAAAAAATCTATTTTGCCAAAACATGACAAAAAAAGCAAACCATCCAAAATCCAATCTAGACAGCCAAAATTTTTTTTATCAACAATCAAAAAAAAGTCAGAATTCTTGTTTTCAAAAAACAAACAAAAACAGAACATGACAGTTTCAAAATATTTTTAGTCAGTTGTTATCTAGCGATATTGTTTAAAATCCACCAAAATCACTCAAAATTGTCCAAAAAATAGTTTTACAAAAACAATCGTCAAAAACACTTATCCACTAGCCAAAAATTCTTTCAAATCGTCATTATAATCGTTTTTTTGCAAACCCCAAACCCAAAAATCTATTTTTCTCCAAAATTTCTCTGCTATTTCTGGCTTATGCATAGCTATTGTTTCAATAATTTAATACTGATTTTATTTTTTTGCAAAATTGTCTACCTTATATATACATATTTTCACGATCATCATCATCCATCATATCTCTTCTATTTTCCCATCCCTCAAAATTTCTTCTATCAACAGGACAACTCTAGCCACACACATCGTCAGTTTTACTCATCTGGACAAGACAATTGCTATCCAAACGATATCAGTAAACAATCATATTCTATTGAAATTGCCAAAAACATTGTTAAAATTACGATATATTTATTATATTCACCATAAAAAATGGGAACAACAAAATTTACAATAAAGATATTTCAAGAACAGGACGGCTCTTTTTATGCTGAGGTTTTGGAGTTGCCTTGATGTTTTACAACATGAGAAACAATAGACAATCTCAAAAACAACATCAATGAAGCTATCGAATGCTATTTAGAAGGTATGAAAAAGGATGTAGAGCAAAAGGCTGTTTCATTTGATTATTGGACACAATATGCCTAAATGAAGAATAAAACCATTGGATCTTATAAAAATACTGAAAAAACATTGATTTGTGGAACACCATCGAAAATGAAGCCATTGCATGCTCAAAAATCCAAAAACTTGAAAATATACGGTTGTTCCAGTTCACAATAAAGAACTTTGAATCTGAATAACTTTGGCAATCATAAACCAAGCCTGACTAGATCGTTCATTGGTTTTTGATAAATAACCTATCTAAATTTTACAATTTAAGCAACAAAAATGACTAATTTAGAAAAAGAAAAGATAGAAAAAGAACTTACAACAAAATGATACAACAAACAAGAAATCGCCAAAATACTTCAGTGACTTGAAGATTTGGAAAATTGACAGACTTTTAGTTCAGAAGAAATTTATAAAAGTTTATTAAATAAAAAGACTGTTTATACATAAAATTATTTTCTCAAAAAGATCCAAACAAGATCTCAAAGAAATAATGGATTTTATCGCATTAGATAGTGAATATTTTTCGATTAAAGTAATAGAAACAATAATAATGTTTATAGACCATAGTTTGTCTTATTTTCCTCATCTATGAAAAAAATTTGATAATTGAAATCTTAGAGAAATAATAGAGCCCACATTTAAATACACAATAATTTATAGGTATTCGAAAGATATTGTTGAAATAATTACAATATTTAAACACAAAAACATAATAAATTAAACATATTTTCCAGCCACTGTCAATCATATTTCCCACCAAAACCCCCAAAAACAACGACAAAGCAAAAACATCAAAAATCTAGGTAAAAAGCCAATAATCTCACAAAAAACCCAACATTTCCCAAAAAAAGTCACATTTTTTGTCACAAATATACTTATTTTTCGTATACAGGGGTAGATGGATGAACCATGCTACATCTGGAATCATCAATTCATACGAGGGTTTGGACAAGAGATAACAAAAAGCTATCATTTGTCTAACTTTGTCTTGCAATTGGCGTCTAGATTAGTAATGTCTGAACATTGCTGTGTGGAGACACAGGAAAAGTTCTTTAATAGTTCATCTTGTTTACCTATAAGGTAGACTTACTTTGTTCTACGACTGCTCGTAGACTTAGTGTACGTTTTTATATCGTATTTTATTGTACACATGAAAAAATTGTTTTCAATTATTGCTACATTTGCACTATTAGCAACTACTGTTGTTAATGTACCTGCATCTGCAGCTTATTCTGCTGAATTAGAAGAAGCGTACGGTTATGCCTACGGAATGGGTATCACTACTATGACTTCTATCGATAATGCAGATATGTATGGAACTCTTACTAGAGTTGCCTTGGCTAAAATGGTTTCAAATTATGTAATCGAATTAGGATTACAAAACGCTGATGTATCAAAAGAATGTGAATTCACTGATGTATCTGCTGCTTTGGATGCTCAATATGGTAATTGAGTAACTAACGCTTGTCAACTTGGTCTTATGGGAGTTGGAATTGATTCTTTCAGACCATTTGATACAGTTACTAGAGCTGAATTCGGTACAGTTCTTTCTAGAGCTATCTGGGGAGATGCTAATAACGGATCAGATCCTTACTACACTGCTCACCTTAACGCTCTAAAAGACGAAGGTATTATGACAAACATCTCTAACCCAAATATGAAAGAAGTTAGAGGTTACGTAATGCTTATGATGCAAAGAGCTGACGAAAATGGTGTTGCTTCTGGAAAACCAGCTATCTGTAATACTCCAGAAAACATTCTAGCTTGTTCATTAGAACTTGATTCTTGTCCAGCTGAATGTTTGGTAGACGAAGACGAAGAAGAAGAAGTTGAAGTTAAAGCTGGAACTCTAAAAGTTTCATTAGGAGATTCTTTAGCTGATGGATCACAAATCCCATCAACTGGTATTGTAAGATTTGCTACAGTTAATTTCAAAGCATCATCTGATGATGTTAACTTGAAAACTGTTGAAATCAAAAAAATCGGTTTAGCTTCTATTCCTTCTTCAACTAGAGTATGGTTCGAAAAAGATGGAAAAAGAATCTCAGGTAGATCTTCTTTTACATCTGAAGGTGTTGCTATAATCTCTTTTGCTCCTGTATACACAGTTAAGGCTGGAAATACAGAATCATTAGACTTATATGTAGAATTAGCTACTACTGATGGAAAAGATTTCAAATTCGCATCTTTAAATATTGATTCTACTGCTGAAGATGTAGCTGGATCTTTTACTACACCTACTCTTAGAACAGCTGATTACACAGTTGCTGGTGTTACATTTAATGTAGCTGGTGGTGGTGGTTCTTCTTCTGTTACTACTAATGGTATGGAATTAGGACAATTCTCATTACAAAATACAAATGCTTCATCTGAAGAAAGAGATCTAGTTTTTAAATCAATTATGTTGAGACAAACTAGCGCTGCTGACTTATCAAATCTTGATGATATTATCTTAGAAAGAAATGGTGAAATCGTTTCTAAAGATGTTGATGTTGACGGTAAATATATTACTTTCACAGTAAGTGATACTATCAAAAACGCTACAACTGCAACTTATACTATTAAAGCTGTAATAAACGACGTTGAAACATCTTCTGATGATTACACATTTGAATTAAGAAATACTACAGATCTAAATGTTATTGAAAAAGATAATGGATTTAGATCACCAATTAATACTATTGTATTAACTTTAAATACTTACTCTATTGTTGGAAGTGATTTAACTTTCGCTAGAGATGTAGATACTGAGTTGACTGATACGGTTTCTGCTGGAAGTGAAGTTGTTCTTATGAAAGGTACAATTTCATCTAAAACAGCTATCACTTTAGAAGATCCTACAGTTTTCACAACTGCTGGAACTACTGGATTGAACGATTTATTTACTACTGTATACTTGAAAATTGGAAGTTCTGTATTCTCATACAGCCCAACAGCTACAGATACAGGAGCTATGTTCGTTGGATCAGCTACTATTGATGGTACTGCTTCAGTTAAAATGTATGCTACATTAAAAGATACTGCTGCTGGAAACATTGAATTTAAAGCTTTGAAATTATCTTCATTCCAAAATCCTGAATACGTATCTAATGGTGTTACTGTTGCAACTTCTGTAGGAAGTATTGCTGGTATATCTGTAGAAATACAAGATACTAATTTAAATATTACTAGAACTGATGGAATAGGAGGAACAACAGTTATGGCTGCTGGTTCTGATAATATTACTACATTTGAAGCTAAATTATCTTCAAATCAAGGAAATGGAGTTAAAGTTACAAAAGCTACATTTGATGTAGCAGCTGATGCTTCTTACAACAATAATGCATATTTCACTCTATATGTTGATGGTGTTGCAAAACAAACAAAAACATTAAGTGGAACATCTATTACTTTTGATAACTTCTCTACAACTGTAGATTCAGACAATGATTCTACTTTGAAAGTTGAAGCTGACTTCACTGAAACTGTTTCTGGATCAATCCAATTAACTTTGGCTAGCGTAGTTGCTACTGATCTTGGAACATCTAATAATTTATCTGCAATATCTCCAGTTGCTGGAGCAATGTTCACTGTTGGTACTGCTAACGGAGTTCTTGCTATAAGCCAAGATGTTGTATTGAGTAAATTATTATTGTCACCTTCTACTAATCAAAAAATTGCTGCTGTAAAAGTTACAGCTGAAAATGATAAAGTAAGACTATACAACTTGACGCTTACTGCTACTGGTGTTGATACAATCAACAACATTAGATTGGTTAGAGCTGATGGTACAACTGTTGCTTCTGCAAGTTCAGTTTCTGGAAGTATGATTACTTTCGAAAACTTAGCTAATACTGCTTTCGTAGAAAAAGACTTGTCTATTACTTACGATGTAGTTGCAGATATCAATACAAATGTATCTACTGCTGCTGACTTACAAATAGCTGTTTCTACAGGAAACGTTAGAGCTTCTAACGGATTAACTGCAGGATCACTTAACGCTTCATCATTAGTTGCTAATGCTCACAAAGTATTAGACAGAACTATCGTAGTTGCTAAATTAGATAATCCAAATAAATCACTTACTACTAGTGCTATGAGATTCTCTGTAACTGCTAATGGTAAAGATGTTAACTTAAGTGGTGTAACTGCTATTTTAACTGCTGCTGGTTATGATGGAGTAGGATCTGATCTTACTGTAAAATTATACAAAAACACAGTTTCAGCTGCTAATGAAGTTACTGGTCCTACAACAATTGATGCAGGAACTACTGTAACATTCATCGTTGCTGTACCAGGTGCTTTGATTAATTCAACATCATCTAGTCAAGATTGGATTATAACATTGTCTGCTATAAATATTGATTCATTGAATGTTGCTCCTTACACAAATGTTGGAGAATTCCCTATGACAGAAAGAAAATAGTTAACAATATTATTGTTTCTATCACATAATCCTGCTTCGGCAGTATCAAGAAAGCCCTCTCTTCGGAGAGGGTTTTTTTGTTATTTTTTTTGTGTGGTGTGCGGGATGGGATGATGTGTAGAGGCGTTTTCCCTGTAGAGACGCGATTAATCGCGTCTCTAACCGTAACCGTAACCGTAACCGTAACCGCCCCAAAACATCTCTATCAACCAACAAAAACTTTGTCCTACTTTTGTCAGTTTTTTTCTTTTTTTGTATCTGTAAAGTTCACTCGCTTTACTTTGTAAACTAGGAAAGATGAAAAAGACAACGGCAATCAATGTCCAATGAGTAGCTATTGGTATAGTAGAAACCAACCAAGAAAGTTATATTAGTTTGACTGATATGGTCAAAAATTTTTGAGATGATGCAATGATTTATAGTTGGATGAGAAACAGATCTACTTTACAATTTATTTGATTATGGGAACAATTACACAATCCAAATTTTAAAGGTAACGAATTCGAGACCTTTAAAAAAGAATCATGATTGAACACATTCAATTTAACACCAAAAAAATGGATAGAAGCTACTAATGCTATATGAATAATTTCAAAGGCGTGAAGATATTGAGGATGAACGTATGCGCACAAAGATATTGCATTTGAGTTTGCCTCTTGGTTAAGTCCTGAATTTAAACTTTATCTTATCAAAGAATTCCAAAGACTCAAAGAACAAGAAGTCAAAGCATTAGATCGAGATGTAAAAAGATTTCTGACTAAAATGAACTATAGAATCCATACAGACGCCATCAAAGATTGTCTTGTACCCAAAGAACTTTCTCAAGATGAAATAAACCATATTTACGCCGATGAGGCAGATGTACTAAATAAGGCATTGTTTGGACAAACAGCAAAACAACGAAAAGA
>Ga0334900_1004117_pt1 | contig 10472 bp, 7 predicted proteins | sample GraSluR3_MG_2_FD_207231 | JGI IMG/M metagenome (GOLD analysis project Ga0334900, IMG submission 207231) | Sludge microbial communities from methane-producing bioreactor in Wageningen University, Netherlands - Granular Sludge_31_08-R3 | ecosystem: Engineered > Bioreactor > Anaerobic > Unclassified...
TGCCTCTTGTATTAGGTACTGCATTATTATGTGGTGGTGTTAGTTGTGATTTATCTAATCCTTCAAATCCTTATAATCCTCCTGAAACACCAGATAAAAAAGATAAAGTTGTTATTCTAATGAATACAAGTAAATCTGATGAAGATTTAACATATATGAATTATACAGGTTCTAAGGTTATAAAATCTTTTTATGATATTTTACAGTTAGATAAACCTTGGTTAAGTTATAATTCTGATGATATTTATGTCTTAGGTCATGACCCTGTAAATCTTCAGTTTGAGAATTATAGGCAACTTACAAGAGAAAATTTAACAAATTTAATGCAAGAAATTGATGAAAAATATTCTGATGATGCCTTCCTTATGATTAATTCAATTGGCAATGCTAATTTAGTTGATTTTGATGAAGATGGGGTTGATGATGGATTTAAAACTTCCTTTTCAGATGAAAATTTCTCAAGTAAAGATTACCATACATTAGTTTCTTCTTTTTTAGAAGATGATAGAAAAGTTTTATTGGCTTTGAATAAACCTTATTCTGAATATGCTATTTCTTCTTTTGAGGAAAATCCTTTAAATAATGTTTTAGTATTAACTTCTGCTAAAAAAAATGAAAATCCAAGTGATCCTATTTTTTTAAGCTCTTTTTCAATATTATTAAGAGATGCAGAGTCAAAAGATAAAACTCTTTTTAATGGTGATGGGTTTTTGGATGGGGAAGAAGCTGGAGAATTTCTATATAATAGAATGACTGGTGTATATGATACTGTTTCAAATTCAGCTTTTGATAATTTTGGAAAACCTTGTATTTGGTCTTGTAATAATACTTGTGATTTTAAAATAATAAAATATTAATTTTTTATTTATTTAGATGTTTTTAAAGGAAGATATTTAAATAACAATTAATAATTATTTTTATTAAAAAAGGGTGAAAAATTGAAAATGATTAAATTAAATATTGAAAAAAGAACTATTTTACTGATGGTTCTTATTTTTTTAATTTTTAATTTTTTAATAAATTTTGGAATGTCTGAACAGAAATGTACTTGGCAAAATTATTGCCAATGTGATTATTGTTGGGAAGTAGAGGACTCTTCTGATGATAGCTCTTCTGATGATAGCTCTTCTGATGATAGCTCTTCTGGTGGTAGTTCTTTAGATACTTGGACTCAAGTTGTAAATGGTATAACTTATACTAAAGATGATATATACCAAGATGAAGATGGTACTTGGAAATGGACTGAAGATGCTTTAGACAAAATGCAAGCACAATATGATCCGAATACAGGTGAGTTAGAATGGACTAAAGAATACTTAGATAATTATTATACTACCTATTATGAAAATGACCCTGATAAATATTATAATAAAGATACAGGAAAAGTAGAGTGGACTCAAGAATATATTCAAGCTTATATGGATGAAAGGGGAGCAAAATATAATGAAAAATTAGGAGCTTGGTATAGATGTACTGATGGTTCAGAATATTTTCCAGAATCTCATTCCTGTGGAAGTTCTATAACCCCTGAATGGGATCGGTCTAGTGAAGGTTATAGTGTTGGTTCTGGAGTTACTTTATTATATACTAATTATGAACATAATGTTAATTGTAATGAACTCATTTGTCCTGGAAAAGGAAATAAAGATTTTACATATCACCAACATACAATTGATTTGTCTCTTTTTGGGTTAAGTAAAGGTAAAACACTTATCTTAGATAAAGTAACTTCTTCTTGTAGTGGTAGTTTTATTAGATCTAGTTTTTTATTTAATAATCATGATCAAATGTATTATCATCAACATTCTTCTTCAAAAACAACAAATAATTGTGGGTTAACAGTGAATACAAATGCAGATAAAAAGGTTGGAAGACAATGTACTGGAAGTGGGAGATGTTTTAGTAAACATCGTCATCAAGTTAGTGGTGTTTTTGATATAGATGAATCAGAATTTTGTTGTAATCTTGCAGATTATTCTTGGGTTAATGATGAATGTTGTACTGCTAATACTGTTTTTAGGAAAGTAAATCCAAATGGTTTGATGGATGACTCTTTTATAACAGATGTTGATGATAAAGCATGTTGTCCTAATGAAAAAATGTGTGTTGTAAATGGAGTTTGTTATGCACCTATGGCTTCATTTGATGCTGATTCTGATACTGATCCTGATATTTGTAATTCTAATGGTGAATGGCAAGATATGTTAACTACATGTGATGGAGATAACGTTTATTGTTTGTGTGAATTTGAATCAAAAATGGGCTTATGTATACCTAAAGAAGATAATCCTAGTGAAGATATATGTTATTGTGACTTTGAAGGTAGGTATTTTTTAGATTCTAATAAACCTATTTTAAATTATATTTTGGATGTAACTCCAAGAAGTACACTTGAAACATTTCAACAGAAAAAGCAAACAAAAATAATAGTAGAAATAAAAGAACCTAATTTGGTTAATAGTGAGATTGTTTTTGAAAATTTAAAAGATGAAACAAAACAAATTTTTTCATATACTTTTTTAGATAGAATTTTTTATGCAGGTTTTGAAAACGACGAAGATTTTGGAAAATATACCACTATAAATGATGTTGTTATTAGTTTAGATGGAAAATATGGAACTGCTGCAAAATTTAATGGAGATTCTAAAATAAATATACTCAATTTTTATAATCCAAGTCATGAATTTCCTTTACTTTTAGGTTCGAAAAAAGAAAATAATTTTAATGAAGATGCAAGTTATGTTGCTTGGATAAAACCTACAACATTAGATTCAGAGAATAGAAATATTTTTTGTGATAATAATTGTAATGAAGGATATATTAGAATGTATGATAATAAAATAATTGCAGATTTTGGATTTGGTAATATAATTACATATGAAAAAGATTTTGAAGAAAATCAATGGTATCATGTTGCAATGGTTCATAATTTTAATCCTGTTAATGGTTTATATGAATTAAAGCTTTATTTAAATGGAGAATTAATTGGAACTTCAACTTCTTCAAGTACTTCTGCAGATTACGGACCTGATGATAAATTAATAATCGGAGAAAATTTTATTGGTTTAATTGATGAAGTTCAAGTTTATAATTCTGCTTTAGATGAACAAAGAATTAACTCTTTATTTTCTGGTTCTGTAATAAAAAAGGGATCTCTTTATTATTCTTTAACATTAAATTTAGATTCTATTAAAATGGAAAAAGTCATTGAAGATTTTGATTATTATATTTCATCAGTAGATTTTTCAAATAATGAAGCTTCTTCTTCAATAAGACAAATAAAATTATTTGATATTGAAAATAATAAAGGTAACTTCGAAGTTAAGGATTATAAAATAAATATCGATGATAAAAATGTTAAATTACAATTTTATGTTTATAATTTAGGAGAAGATGATTTTTATCCAAGTATTTATCTTCCTGTTGAAATTGATAATGATTTTTTTATTCAAAGAGAATTAGAACTAATAGAAAAGGGTATTGGAAAGTGGATTAATTTAACATTACGAACAAAAAAATCTTATCCTCTTAGAAATGATTATAATTGGACTGAATATATTTTTAATACTGATATTAATGTTTATAAGTTAAGAAATTACAATACTGCATTATTTAGAGATACATTAAATAAAAAAGATTTAATATTAAATTATGATTTTGATGTTGAAATTTCTTCAGGAGATAGAAATAAAACTCAGGATGTTTCTTTTGATATTAATTATTTTTGTAGTGGAAAAAAGTTTATTATTGATTTAGTAAAGGATAGTAATGTTTATTATTGTTTATGTGAAGATAAAGGTTTTTGTTTAAATGATCGACCCTGTGCTTGTATTGTTTACCCTGAAAGATTTGTAGATTCTTCTCGAGAAGAAGATGGTAATCTTCCTAAAGTTCATTTTAATGCATTATATTCTTTTGATCCTAGACTAAATGATGAAACAGAATTATATTATAAATGGTATATGACTGGATTACAGAAAGAAAGTATAGAGTCTTTAAATATTAAAGAAGGTACTCTTAAAGAGAATGATGAGGTTGCTAATTTTAATTTAACCATAAGACAAGAAGGTGATTATTATACTTCTGTTAGTGTTAGTTCTAATGAAAAAGAAGATACTGACTTTGTAAATTTCTTGTTTTCTCCAAAAGATTTACCTTATTGTCAGAGAGATGGAAGCAAATGGATTATAGGAGGAGAAGAAATACAACTAATCAATTCTTTAGATAATTGTTATATGGAGAATGGCTATAATAAAAAAGTTTGTTGTCCTGCTGGATATAAATGTGATGGTGGTAGTTGTGTTGCGAGTTTAGATTATAGTGATTGTGGAGATTATATTACAAAAGAAACATGTGAGGCAGATGATTATAATGTTGGATTAAAAAGTGTAGAAGAAATTAATGGAGAATATTTTTGTAGTTCTATACAATTTTTAGATGATGGTAATCAAATTTATGTTCATGATTGTAAATGTTCATGGGACGAAGAACAAGGGAATTGTGGAACTAAATATAATCAAACAGGGTATAATTCTGGAGGAACTATAAATTATCAAATTACAGGTTCTTGTGAAATGAAAGTGAGTAATATTATTGGAGATTGTGATACTGATGATTTTAAGGTTTATAATATGAAAGCTGTTTGGGAGAGTGAGTCTCCAGAAAGTGAAATCCCAAGTTATTGTAAGGATCAAACTAAAAAGATTGAATGTGGTAACTTAGTTTTATTAAACTTCTTTGATACAACACAAGTAATTTTAACAATATTAATTATTGTTTTAGTTTATTTGATTATATTTAGAATCAAGAAAAAAAATTAATTTTTGACTAAAGATTTATATATTATATTATATATATTGATTTATTAAAGGAGGATTTATGGATAATAATATTATTTCGTTTATTTCTGTAAAAGGTGGTGTTGGTAAGACTACTCTTGCTCTTGAAACTGCTTATGCTTTGGCTAATAATTATAATAAAAAAGTTTTATTAGTTGATTGTAATTTTTCTGCTCCTAATATTGGTCTTTATTTAGATTTAGTTAGTGATTTAACATTACATGATGCATTAGGTGAAGTTCCATTACATAATGCTATTTATGAATCAAATGGTATTGATATTATTCCTGCATCTTTATATTATAAAGAAAAATTTGATGTGTTTAAATTAAAACAAATTTTATCTAAATTTAAGAATAGATATGATTTTATCCTTTTAGATTCTTCTCCTAATTATGATGAATTAAAGCCAGTAATTGCAGCAAGTGATAGGGTATTTATTGTTACAACTCCAGATTATGTAACTCTTGAAACTTCTCTGAAAGCAGCTGTTTTAGCTAAGGAAGAAAAAACTCCTATTGACGGAATTATTGTTAATAAAATTAGATCTCCAAAACATGAATATAATTTAAAAGAAATAGAAGAAAAAAGTAATAATTTAGTGATTGCGAAAATTCATGATAGTAAAAATGTTTTAGCAGCAATGCATTTAAAAAAACCTGTTGGCTTTTGTTATTCTCATGATTGTGTTTCTAAAGAGATAAATAGATTTGCTTCAAGTTTATGTGGAGAAAAAGAATTTCAAAATAGGATATTACAAAAATTATTAACAACTATTTCTAAAGAGAAGATTAATAGAGAAATATATAGACAAAGTTATTATAATAAACAATTTGAATAAAATAGAATGTTTCTTATTAGTACAAACTAAATTATAACTATCTTTAAATATAATTCAATTTTTCTAATATTAATTAAACATTTTAATTTTTGATTATGGTAAAATTTGCACATTTAGCTGATTGTCATTTAGGTAGTTGGAGACTTCCAAGTTTGCAAGACTTAAATTTTAAATCTTTTCAAAAAGCAATTGATATTATTTTAACAGAAAAAGTTGATTTTGTTTTAATTTGTGGAGATTTATTTGATTCTGCATATCCGTCTATTGAGATATTAAAAGAAACTTTTGCTGAATTTAGGAGAATTAATGATGCAAATATTCCTGTATATTTAATTGCAGGTTCTCATGATTATTCTGCATCTGGTAAAACTTTTTTAGATGTCTTGGAAAAAGCAGGTTTTTGTAAAAATATGGAAAAGTTTGAAATACAAGATGATAATAGTATAAAATTAATTCCTTATATTCATGATGGTATTGCTATTTATGGTTATTCTGGTAAAAAATCAGGTTTAGAAATTGAAGAATTAAAAAGAGTTTATTTTTCTTCTGTAAATCCTTATACTATTTTTATGTTACATACTACAATTAATGAAGTTGCAATGGAAAATATGCCTTCAATTAATAAAATTAATTTACCACTCGCGCAATATTATGCTTTAGGTCATATTCATCAGGTTATACACTTACAAGATAAAAATCAACATTTTATTTATCCAGGCCCTATTTTTCCAAATAATTTTCAAGAGTTAGTGGATTTAAAGTGTGGCAGTTTTCAAATTACTGAAATTAATGATAAACTTAAAACTTATAATATTAAATTACCCTTGAAAGAAGTTGTTTATATTGAATTAGAATTAGATAATGGTATTGACGCAACTGAGAAAATTATTAATGAATTAGATAGATATAATCTTAATGATAAAATTTTATTATTAAAATTAAAAGGGACTTTGTTAAGTGGTAAAACTGGAGATATTAATTTTGGTAAAATTGAAGAATTTATTGATAAAAAAAAGGCTTTTGCTTATTTAAGAAATATTTCTCAATTAAAAACAATTGAAAATAATATCACTGTTAATGAAAATGATTTCGAAAACATTGAAAAAATAGAAAAGACAATTATTGAAGAATTTTCTAATCAAAATCCAAATGAATTTAACAAATTCTTACCACAGATTATGAATTCTTTATCTATTGAAAAGAATGATGATGAAAAAAATGCTGTATTTGAAGATAGAATAATTGATGAATTAAGAGTTATTTTAAATATGGAGAAAATATTATGATTATTAAAAAATTAATCTTAAAAAATATTAGAAGTTATGAATCTTTGGAAATAGATTTTCCAAAAGGGTCTACTTTGTTAACAGGAGAGATTGGTGTTGGTAAGACTTCTATTTTATTAGGAATACAATTTGCATTATTTGGATTACAACCTGGGCAAAAAGGGAGTTCTTTATTGAGACAGGGGGAAGATAATGCTTTTGCAAAAATTATTTTTGAGATTAATGAACAAATTATTGAGATTGAAAGAACAATTAAGAAAACAAAATCAGGTTCTATTACTCAAGAAAAGAATATATTATCCATTGATGGAGATTCAAAAGAACTTTCAACTGTTGAAGTAAAAAATAAAGTTATGCAATTATTGAATTATCCTAAAGAATTTGCGAAAAAATCAAATTTACTCTATAAATATACTGTTTATACACCTCAAGAAGAAATGAAATCAATTATTCAAGAAAATTCTGAAATAAGATTAGATACAATAAGACATATTTTTGGAATTGATAGATATAAAAGAATTAAAGAAAATACTAATATCTTCCTTCAGAAAATTAAAGAAACAATTAAGTTAAAAGAAATTTTAATTGGGGAATTAAATCTTTTAAAAGAAAAATTAAAAGAAAAAGACGAATATAGAATTAGGTTAGTAAGAGAAATTAATAATCTACAAATAGAAAATACAAATTTAGCTGAATTAAAAGAAAAAGTTAATGAACAATTATTAACATTACAAGAAAAAATAGATAAAAATAATTTAGAATATACTTCTCTAGAAAAAAATAAAGCAACATTACAACAAAAAAAAATAATGCAAGATAGAGTTCAAAAAGAAATTTTAAATATGCAAAAACAAACTTCATTAAATATAGATTTTTCATATGATAGACTTAAACAAATAAAAGAATTGATTGATAAACATAAAATATTATTAGAAGAGAAAAATCAAAATTTAATGAAGACTAATTCAATTATTTTACTTAATGAATCTAAAAAAGAATCTTTTATTAATCTCAAGGAAAAAGTTAATTCTTTAGAAAATTGCCCAACTTGTTATCAAAGTGTTTCATTAGATCATAAAATAAAAATAACAAAAAAAGCTCAATATGATATTGAAGAAATCGAAAGAGAACTTGAAACTTCAATAATCAAAAAAGTTCAACTTAAAAAAGAAATTGAAATAGAAAAACAATTAATTTCTGATTATGAAACAGATAAAGAATCTTTAGAAAGAAATAAACTTAAATTTGAATATTTAAAAGAATTAGAAATTAAAATAAAAAGTGATTTATTCTTTTTAGATAGAAATCTTAATGAAATAAGTACTTTAGAAGAAAAAATTAAAGAACAAGAAGAAAAATTAAAAGATTTTAGTTTATTGAAAGATGATTTTTTTAAGATTAAACAGAATTATGAAATTGCAAATAATAATTTAAATAATAATAGGATAAAACTTGCAGAAAGTAATAAGGAATTAGAGATTCTAAAAATTTCTTTAGAAGAATTAAAAAAAGATATTTTAGATAAAGAAGAATTAAGAGAACAAGTTAGTTTTTTATTAAATTTAAGAGATTGGTTAAATGATAAATTTTTGTCGATTATTACTTTAACTGAAAAAAATGTTTTAATTAAAATTAGAAGTGAATTTTCAAATTTATTCTCAAATTGGTTTAATCTTTTAGTTAACCAACCATTAAGTGTTAGATTAGATGATAATTTTACTCCAATAATTACTAATCAAGATTATGAATTAGACTATGAATTTTTATCTGGTGGAGAAAGAACTGCAGTTGCTTTAGCTTATAGACTTGCATTAAATCAAGTACTTAATTCTATTCTTTCTAGAATTAATACAAAAGACTTAGTTATTTTAGATGAACCAACAGATGGTTTTGCTCAAGAACAAATTGATAAAATGAGAGATATTTTTGAACAACTTAATGCTAATCAAATAATTATTGTTTCACATGAACAAAAAATAGAAGGTTTTGTTGATCATGTTATTAAAGTTTCAAAAAATGATTCTAGTAATATTGAAAAAATTGAAAGAAATTAATTATATAAATATTCTTCGCTAGATAATCTATAACTAAAGAATTCCTCAATAGAGAACCATAAAGATATTTCATTTATTGCATCTGCTTTATCTGAAGAAGCATGAACAACATTTCTTACAGGTAAATGATTTTGGTCAGCATAGTCAAAACTAACATGTGAATAATCTCCTCTAATTGTTCCAGGTAAACTTGATTTTGATTCAGTAGAACCAACTAACTTTCTAACATTTTCAATAGCATCAACTCCTTCAACAACCATTGCAACAACAGGACCTGAAGTTACATAATCTAATAGTGCTTCTCTTACTTGTTTTCCTCTTCTTTTTTCTATTTCTTCAGTATAATGCATCTTTGCAAAATCTTTATTTACTTGAACTAATTTTAAGGCAACAATTTTAAATCCTCTTTGTTCAAATCTTTTTATTATTTCTCCGATTAATCCTCTAGCTACTCCGTCAGGTTTTATTAAAACAAATGTTTGTTGAATTACCATTTTTATTCTTCTTGTTGTATTTTTTTATTTTTTGGTCTTTTTTTTCTAGACCTTTTAGAACCCTTTAATAATAAATTTTTTCTTTTTCTTCTTCTTGCTACTTCAAATTTTCTTTTTCTATCAAATCTTTTTGGTTTATTTTTACTAGGCATTATTCTTCACCTTCGTCATCTTCATCTTTAATTTTGATATAATCTTCACCTTCATCATCCTCATCTTCATTAACTTCTAATCCTAAAAAAGTTAGTTCATTAATTTTTTTTGTTTCTAAAATTCTTAAATCACAAAATGCTAATGGGTATACTTTTTTTAATTTAGGTAACATTTGTTTTTGAAGTTGTGAATTAAATAAATCTTGACAAACATCAACATAATTTTTTTCTTTAACATATTCTATTAAAAATTCTTTTGTAACTTCTCTTAATTTTCTTCTTACTGCTCTTGAAACTTTTTTCCTTGTAATTAAAAAAGGTTTTATAATAATAGATACATCTTTACAATTTGTAATAAATGAATCTTCTACATAATCTACTCTTTTTCTCATTATTTTTCTAATATAAGAACTATTTAATTCCATTTTTTTAGGAACAGCAAATAAATTATTATTAGATTCGATTATTTGAAAAGTTACATTTAATCCTTTTCCTTTTAACTTTCTTGTTAAATCTAATTTTATTGTTTTATTTTTTAATTCTGCAGGTGTTCCTAAAACTTCTATATTTTTATTTAATAAAGGTGCTTGAACATCCATAAACTTTTTCTTTTCTGCCATTTTATTCAATTAATAATTTACCTGTCCTTTTTCCTTGTTTTTGATATTTTGATTTTTTACAAACAGTACAAGTATACATAATATTTGTTTTTTTAGTTGTCTTTCTTTTTCCTTTTTGTTGGTTCTTCATACGACTATATCTTCCTTTGTTTCCAACTCCTCTCCAAAGACCTCGTAATCTGATTCT
>Ga0334900_1004123_pt1 | contig 10464 bp, 8 predicted proteins | sample GraSluR3_MG_2_FD_207231 | JGI IMG/M metagenome (GOLD analysis project Ga0334900, IMG submission 207231) | Sludge microbial communities from methane-producing bioreactor in Wageningen University, Netherlands - Granular Sludge_31_08-R3 | ecosystem: Engineered > Bioreactor > Anaerobic > Unclassified...
CGTTATGGAGAATATATTAAAGAGGGTAGTCCTTTAGATGAACTAATAGAGTTTACCTTGAAAGATGATGCTAGAAATGACCCTTTAATTACAGAAGATACTCTGCAGATGCTGGGAATACTTTCTAAAGAAGAATATAGAATATTAAAAGAACTTACCAGAAAAATTGGGAACATAATAAAGGAGGAATTAGCCAGCAAGGGAATAGAACTATATGATATTAAACTTGAATTTGGCAGAGCAAAGGATAGTATGCAATTAATTTTGATTGACGAAATTTCTGGAGGCAATATGAGGGCTTTTAAAGATGGGAAATATTTAGAACCACTGGAAATGGAAGAATTGTTAACAAATTCTTAATTCAGACATTAAAAATTGAAATCAGTTTTTTTGAGATTTAATAAAGATTATTTTAACCAAATAAATAATTTAACAATTATGTTATATAATATAGAATAAAAGGTATTCCAAGGTCTATAAATAGATGGTAAATATAAAGTCAGATTTATTTGGAACAACTCCAGAAGGAGAAAAAGTAGGAAGGTTTATTATTGAAAACTCTAGTGGAATTACTGCTAATATAATTACTCTGGGGAGTAATCTCATTTCACTTAAGATGCCGGATAGGAAGGGTGATATTAAAGAAATCACCCTGGGATTTGATAATTTGTCACAATATTTAACTAATAACTATTATTTTGGTGCTACTGTTGGTCGTTTTGCCAATCGTATTGCTGGTGGAATTTTCCAGCTGGACGGAGCAAGATACCACCTTGCCTGTAATGAGAAGGGATTAAATCACCTTCATGGCGGTAATAAAGGATTTGATAAAGTAATCTGGCAGGCAGAAGCCATTGAGGAATTTAATTTAGCAGGAGTAAGATTATCCTATCTCAGTCCAGATGGAGAAGAAAGGTACCCTGGAAACCTAGAAGTGGAAGTTCACTATAGCTTAAATGAAGATAATGAATTAAAAATTGAATATTTTGCCCGTACTGATAAACCCACTATAATAAATCTAACCAATCATACTTATTGGAATTTGGCTGGTGCAGGTTCTGGTACAGTTATGAATCATCAGTTAACCATTAAGTCTGATGAATACCTACCGGTTGATAACAATTTAATTCCAACCGGAGAAATCAAGAGTGTCCATGGCACACCCCTGGACTTTACTAAGACAAAATTAATTGGTAGAGATTTTATGGAACTTCAGGGTGGTTATGATCATTGTTTTGTATTAAAATCATTAAACCATCAACTAAAGCTGGCTGCAATACTTCATGAACCAGAAAGCGGACGAACTATGAAAATCTCAACTACCAAACCAGGAATTCAATTTTATTCCGGGAATATGCTGGAAGATATCAGGGGTGCCGAAGGAGTATTATTTAATAAATATGGCGGTTTATGCCTGGAAACAGAATATTTCCCCAATGCAATAAATGAACCTGGCTTTATCTCCCCAATTTTATATCCCGAGAATGTATACCACCATATCACCACTTACCATTTTTCAATCCAATAAAAATATGTTGAAATAATAAACTAACAAAATTCCTTTCCATTATTATGTAAAAAATTAATGTTCAGATAGAAAATTATTATTTTTTTATTGGAATATTTTAAAAAGTATTGACAACACTATAAAAGAAAATTATAATAGTTGTACGGTTGTCCGTATATGTTTACTTAAATAAAATGTTTATTACCTACAGAAGATAGTCCTTAGTAATTATCTATCTTTACTTTAAAAATTTTAATATATTTATTTCTTAAACCATCTTACCAATAAAAGCAATCAAATAAATTTTTATCACAGTTTCTACCCAAACGATATTTCTGGGAAGTAGTCAAGCCAAGAAGAAAATATTGATAATGACAAAGCCCTTACAAAAAAAATCCTGGATTAAAATGCAAATTTATAAATAACAAATAGATAAACAGCCTTTCAGAAAATTCGCTCTTTAAAAATATATATTTGGAAGAAAAGATTTCACAAAGCGAATCCTATCTTTGTTTCCTGTTCTGGCAGTATTTAAGGTAACCAATAGTGAGGGATTATCACCCGACTGTCTTCTACATTAACCGGACTGGTTCCTTCTATGATGGGTAATTCAGATAAAGCGTTTTTCTATTCCATTCTTCTTGAATAGGCATCTAACAGAAATCTTGAGGTTGTTCTCTTTCACCTTGCTTGACCGGGATATTTATATGATCAAAGGCGTGATAAGCACCCTTAATTTAACCCAACCTAATGAACTGATCAACCAGAGCATTTCTCACCTTCTAAAAAAAATCATTACCCGTATCAGCTGAAAAAGCCGAAGATTATAGTCAGATCAGGATAATCCTTAATTCCCTTACCAAATCAGAAAAATAGGAGATATTTTTCATGTTTTTGTAGATCAAGGTTTTCAGCAGAGCTTTATAACCCACAGGAGGTCTAATGGTATTAGTATATAATCTCTCAAATGATGAGGTATCCAGAAAGGAAAATAGAATCTTATGTTTCTCTAATGATTTCTGAGTTTTATGGAAGCAGAAATCATAATGATAGGAGGTGAAAGTGATAGTAAAAATGTAGATGAATTGCTTTTAAAAGAAAAATAAATATAAATAGAAGGAGAGAAAAAAATGAAACGTTTTCTGATATTAGCAACATTTATAGTTTTCTTGGTTTGCTTGACAAGTAGTGGTGTTTTTTGCCAGAGTGGAGAAGTTACAAAATTAACATTCTGGACATTCCAGGAGAGTCATAAAAGGTTTTTAGAAGATGCTGTTGAAACCTGGAACAAAGAAAATCTGGATAGACAGCTCAAGCTGGAGGGTACTGTGTATCCATATGAAGATATGCATAACAATCTCCTGATCGCCTTACAATCAGGAATAGGAGCTCCTGATCTTGCAGATATTGAAATAAGCATGTATGCTAATTATCTAAAAGGAACCAAACCTGCTCTAGTACCTTTAAATGATATCATCGAACCCCTGGAAGACAAATTGATTATGGGAAGATTTGAAAGTTATGCCAAAGATGGGATATATTATGGCATTGATTATCATGTTGGCGCAACAGTTATGTATTACAATACTGAAATACTTGATAAGGCAGGGGTCAATGTTGAAGATATTAAAACAATTGCAGATTATGAAGAAGCTGGGAAAAAAGTGGTAGAAGAAACAGGTATACCTTTTACTGTAGTAGAGGTTACCGAACACTGGACCCTTTATCAGGAAATAATCAAAGCTGGTTCTGATATATTTAGTTCAGACGGAGAGGTTATTCTTGATAATCCAACAAATATTGATATCTTACAAACCCTGTCAGATTGGGTAAATGTAGATAAAATTGCAGTTTCCTGTCCGGGTGGATATACACACTCTGAAGAATTCTGGGCTTTTATGAATAATAGTGGAGCAGCATCAGTTCAAATGCCATTTTGGTATTTAAATAGGTTTACTGATTACATGCCTGATTTGAAAGGGAAAATACTTGTTGCACCTGCACCTGCCTGGACAGAAGGAGGAACAAGGTCTGCAGGTATGGGCGGAACCGGTACTTCTATTACCAATCAATGCAAACACCAGGAATTAGCGAAAGAATTTTTAGCGGCTGCAAAATTATCTGAAGAAGGTACTATCAAGACCTATACAGTACTTGGATTTGATCCATTGAGATGGGATGTTTGGGATGCTCCAGAAATGTCCGAGCCAAATGTATTTACAGATTACTTTGTAAATGGGATTGATCTTTTCGATGTGCTTTTAGAGGTTAGGGATGAAATTAATCCAACTGTAATTACTGAAATTTATCCAGCTGCAATTAATTTACTTAAATCAGAGGCTTCCTATAGGACAATTGCCCAACAGACTGCAACCCCTGAAGAAGTATTAAAACAAATTGCGGATGAACTACGTGCTATGCAATAAAAGAACAGTTAAATCTCTAACAATTTTGACTGTTGCCTTTTATGTGCAGGGATGTTTATAACCCTGCACATAAAAGGAGTTCATGATTTTTAATTCTATGAACGTCTGGTGGTTTAAATGCATATGATTAAGAAAACCCATAATACCATAAATTCTTTAACAGTAATTCCTTATATTTTTGTTTTACCTTTTATAATTACCTTTTTATTATTTTTTTTATATCCAATTATTTCTGCTATAATCATGAGTTTTCAGGATATAGCAGGATTTAGAGATGTAACCTTCGTCGGATTTAAAAATTACAGGAATTTATTGAATCCTCATTATTACAATGCTTTAAGAGTAAGTTTCACCTATACATTTCTTACAATAGCTATATTAATTCCTCTTCCATTAGTTTTGGCAGTATTATTAAATAATAAAAATTTACCGGGACGTAATATGTTCAGGTCAACATTGTTCATGCCTGCTCTAACTTCAGTAATAGTAGGTGGCATGTTTTTCAGGTTTGCTTTTGGTACTCAGCCCACTGCATTATTTAATAATATTATTGGCTGGTTTGGATTGGAGCCAGCAGTTTGGTTGCAGGGAAAATGGACTGGTATGCTGGCAATGGTTGTCTTATGTGTGTGGAGATGGACTGGGGTTAATATAATATACTTTCTAGCTGGTCTTCAGGGAATTCCTAACGAATTGTATGAATCAGCAGATATTGATGGAGCAAATGGTTTACAGAAATTTTTTCATATAACTGTACCGTCATTGAAACCGGTTATTATTTTTGTCACCACAATCAGTGTATTCGGTGGATTTTCTATGTTTGCAGAAAGCTTTGCTTACTGGACTTCCAGGTCTCCGGGAGATATTGGTTTAACCCTGGTAGCTTATATCTATCAAACTGGATTTAATTATAATAATTTTGGTTTTGCCTCAGCTATTGGCATTACCTTGCTCATAATCATTATGACAGTTAATCTTATTCAGTTAAAGATATTTGGATTTTTTAAAGAGAGCTAGAATAATGGAATATAAATATCAGAATAGGACAAGGCAAAATAAAACTGGATTTTACCTATCATTGGCAGTATTAGTTTTTATTTGCTTACTTTATCTAGCTCCATTTTTTTTCATGGTAATTACTTCATTTAAGCCAGGTCAGGAAATGCTCCGAAAAGGGCTTACCTTAGAAATAGATTTTGATATCATGACTTTAAATAATTATAGGATATTATTTTTTGAAGATAATAGATATCTAAGCTGGTTTAAAAACAGCCTGATTATTACGGCGATTTATACCTCATTTTCAGTATTTTTTTCATCTTTGGTTGGTTACGGACTTGCTGTTTATAAGTTTCGAGGGAGAAGATTTCTTTTTTTGCTGGTATTGCTGGTGATGATGGTTCCGTTAGAAATATTATTACTTCCGCTATATAGATTGATGATTGAATTGAAACTGATGAATACCTATCTGGGTGTTGTTTTACCATTTGCAGTTTCACCATTTGCGATTTTCTTTTTCAGGCAGTATGCTATGGGAATTCCAAGAGATTTAATAGAGGCTGCTCGGGTTGACGGTTGTGGTGAATTCAGGATATTTTTTAAAATAGTTGTTCCACTAATGAAACCAGCTTTCGGTGCAATGACTATACTAATGGCTTTAACAAGCTGGAATACTTTTGTATGGCCTTTGGTTGTGTTAAGGTCTTCTGATAAACTGACTTTACCGATTGGTCTTATGTCGCTTCTTACTCCCTATGGAAATTCTTATGATATGATTATGCCCGGTGCAGTTATTTCGGTAATCCCAGTTGCTGTGCTCTTTTTTATGAATCAAAAGGCATTTATTGAAGGTTTGACAGCTGGGGGCGTTAAACAGTAATTATATGGCATGTTCTCTCCCAAGATAGGTATAATTATAATAATTATAATAATTTATCTAAAATGAAAATGTTCAGATTTTTATTGATATCAATATTATTGGTCTCGCTTGTGTTTACTGAATTTCTCTATTGTGCACAATTTGATTCTAGAGAATATCAGAAAGGAGAGAATCCTGCTTTGAAAAATGTTGAGTATAAGAATCCAATAATCAAACAGCGTGCAGATCCGTGGATTTATAAACATTCAGATAGTTACTATTATTTTACTGCTTCTGTCCCGGAATATGATCGCATAGAAATAAGAAGGGCAAAAACTATACAGGATATTGGTTTAGTAGATGGAGCAACAATCTGGAGGAAGCATAATTCTGGAGAAATGTCGGTCCATATCTGGGCTCCAGAAATCCATTACATTGAAGGAAAATGGTTTATATACTTTGCTGCCGGGGGATTTGAAGGAGATATATGGGGAATTCGACCATATGTATTGGAGTGTGCTGATGAAAACCCGGTGACTGGCAATTGGCAGGAAAAGGGTATGATGAAAAAGTCAGCAGAGGACGACTTCTCTTTTTCCAATTTTTCTTTAGATGCAACAACCTTTGTACATGACGGGATGAGGTATTTTGTATGGGCACAAAAAACACATGAGTTACACAATCCCTCCAATTTATATATTGCGGAGATGGAAAATCCATGGACTATCAAAAGCAAACCGGTAATGATTGCTACCCCGGAATATAGCTGGGAGAAAATAGGATTTTGGGTTAATGAAGGACCTGCTATAATAAAGAGAAACAATAAAATATTTATTAGCTACTCTGCTAGTGCAACTGATTCAAATTATTGTATAGGGATTATAACTGCTTCTGATAAGGCAAATCTATTAAATTCGAACTCATGGAATAAATCTCCCGAACCAGCCTTTAAGACTAACGAGGAAAATGGTCAGTATGGACCAGGACATAATAGTTTTACTATTTCGGAAGACAATAGTAAAGATGTGTTAGTATATCATGCCAGAAACTATAAGTATATAGTTGGAGATCCTCTTTATGATCCAAATCGACACACCCGTGCCCAGGTATTTAATTGGAATGAAGATGGGACTCCAAATTTTGGATTCCCGGTCCCAGATTAACAATAGGAGGGTTTTTAGGCTTAATAATGAAGGAAGCTAAGTGTGTAATTGACAAAGAATACAAAATTGCTGAGCTCGATAATCGAATATATGGCTCCTTTATTAAACATTTGGGACGGGCAATTTATGGTGGCATATATGAACCAGATCACCCCAAAGCTGATGAACTTGGTTTTCGTAAAGATGTAATAGATTTGGTAAAAGAATTGAAGGTACCCATTATCAGGTATCCAGGTGGAAACTTTGTGTCAGGGTACAATTGGGAGGATGGTATTGGACCCAAGAATGAAAGAAAGAGGAAATTAGAACTTGCCTGGAGAACTATTGAAACCAATCAAGTAGGAATCAACGAGTTTGTAGAATGGTCAAAAAGAGTCAACTCAGAAATAATACTGGCAGTTAATTTGGGCACAAGAGGGGTTGATGAAGCCAGAAATTTAATTGAGTACTGTAATCACCCAGGTGGAACTTATTATAGTGATTTGCGAGTAAGAGATGGTTATCGAGAACCTCATGGAATAAAGACCTGGTGTTTGGGCAATGAAATGGATGGCCTCTGGCAAATTGGCCACAAGACTGCAGAAGAATATGGTCGTTTAGCATGTGAAACTGCTAAGGTAATAAAGTTGGTTGACCCTACCATCAAATTAGTAGCCTGTGGGAGTTCCCATAAATTTATGGATACCTATCCAAAATGGGAATCTACTGTACTGGAACATACCTATGAAAATGTAGATTATATTTCTCTCCATAGTTATTATGGAAATCCTGAAAACGATACCCCTAACTATTTAGCAAAATCACTTGATATGGATGCATTTATTAAATCGATAATTGCAACCTGTGATTACATTAAAGCTAAGAAAAGAAGTAATAAAATTATTAATCTTTCTTTTGATGAGTGGAATGTCTGGTACCATTCCAGAGAGCAGGATAAAAAAATAACACCCTGGTCTATTGCTCCTCCGCAATTAGAAGATATTTACAACATAGAAGATGCCTTACTTGTGGGAAGCTTATTGATTACCCTATTAAAAAATTCAGATAGAGTAAAAATAGCCTGCCTGGCACAACTGGTTAATGTCATTGCCCCGATTATGACTGAAAATAACGGAATGGCCTGGCGGCAGACAATTTTTTATCCATATCTGCATACCTCACTTTATGGTAGGGGAATAGTATTGAATCCTCTCCTGGAAACTCCTAGATATGATAGCAGAGATTTTTCCGATGTGCCTATTTTAGATACCGTTGCTGTTTTGAGTGACAACAAAAATGAAATAGCAATATTTGCTGTGAACAAGGATATGAAGGAAAACATGATCGCTAATTATCATATAAAAGGTTTTGGAGAATTTAGGATTATTGAACATATTGTTTATCAGAATGATGATATAAAAGAAGTAAACTCAAAAGATTACCCATTTAGAGTTATACCTGAAATAAAGAACGATTCTGTTATAGAAGAAGGAATTCTGAAGGCTTTATTGCCAAGACTGTCATGGAATGTAATCAGAATTTCAATCGGACAATAGTTTAATCAGAAAATATCTGCTCAAGATGTGGGTAATTTTACTGGGAAAGGAGGTGAAAAGCTTATCTAATAGAGTGCTTATTAAAGCAAGATGAAAATTTGTTTTGTTGCAAAAAATATTTTATATAAGAAGGAGAAAAAAATGTTAAGGAAAATTTACTTTTTAGTATTACTGGTGTTGGTTAGTGCAGTTTTTTTAAACTTACCTGTAATAGCACAACAAACTGAGGGAACTATAGTGATTTACTTTTTCCCGGGTGGTTCCCCAGGATGCACCTTTGGCACTGTTGTTTACAACGGTGCGGTAGCAGCTGCTGAAATATTAGGGGATAAGGTGGAAATAAGATATGTGTGGTCTGACTGGAGTCCAGAAAAGATGGTAGACCAATTTCAACAGGCTGTAGCAGCTAATCCTGATGGAATTGCTATTATGGGACATCCTGGAGATGAAGCCTATCGACCATTTGTGGAAGAAGCACAGAAGCAGGGAATTATTGTTACTAGCCAGAACACTACCTTACCTGAACTAGAGAAAGCCTATGCTGCAAATGGATTTGGATATGTGGGTCAGGAACTTTATGAATCTGGATATACTCTCGGTACAGGCACCATTCCAAGGGCTGGCTTAAAAGAAGGGGATAGGGCACTTGTTTGGGGTTTATTATCACAACCAACCCGAGGATTGAGGACCAAAGGCGTTATTGATGCTTTCGAAGAGATAGGAGTGAAGGTTGATTATATAGAAATCTCAGCTGAGGTGGATAAAGATGCTGCTACTGGTATACCGGTAATTGCCGGTTATTTACAGGCTAATCCCGATTGTAAAGTAGTAGTAACTGACCATGGGAATTTAACCTCTTCACAACGGGTTTATTTTGAGACAGCCGGCTTAGGCCCTGATGATATTTTTGGAGCTGGCTTCGACTTATCCGCGCCAGTGGTAGAAAGCATAAAAACCGGTTATACTGATTTAGTATTAGATCAACAACCATTCTTACAGGGCTTTCTGCCAGTTATGCAAATCTATTTAACTAAGATGTATGGCTTCTCAGGACTGCATATTGATACTGGTGGTGGCCTAATCAGTAAGGACAACATTGATATAGTAGCTCCATTAGCTGATAAAGGAATAAGGTAACTAATTTTAGATAATATCTTGCAGGAAGAAGGAAGATCTTCCTGCAAGATAACAAATAGGATAACTCTATCGGGTCAAAGGAAGGAGTGGCAAACAAATGGAAAAATTACTTGAAATGAAAAATATTTATAAATCTTTTGATGGAGTTGTTGCTCTAAAAGGTATTGATTTTAAGGTTGGCTATAATGAAGTAGTAGGCCTTTTGGGGGACAATGGTGCAGGAAAATCAACCTTAATTAAAATTATTTCTGGAGTACACTCTTTTGATAAAGGTGAGATGTATATTAAGGGGATAAAAATTAATCCCAGAAGGTATTCAGTGAAAATTGCTCACAGTCTGGGTGTGGAGACTGTATATCAGGAAAAAGCGTTAGCTGAAAAACAGACCTTATGGAGAAACATTTTTATTGGCAGGCAAATTACCAATAAATTAGGCTTTATTGATATAAGAAAAGAAAAAGAAGAGACAAATAAAATAATGCGTGTTTTTATGGGTTTTAGGGGTATAGGAGCTGATGCTGATTCAGCTATAAGAACTTTATCTGGTGGTGAAAGAGAGGAGTTGCAATCTCCAGAGCAATGTACTTTGAGGCAGATCTTGTTATTCTTGATGAACCAACTATGGCTTTATCATTGCAAGAAGTAAACAAAGTCCTGAAGTTTATTCAGGATATAAAGAATAAAGGAAAATCCTGTATTTATATATCTCATAATATTGCCAATATTTATCCTGTTTCAGACCGCTTTGTGTTAATTGATAGGGGGAAAATTGTTGGTACTTATCAACGTAAAGAAATATCTTTGCATGAATTAAGTGAGGAAATGATTAGACATACTG
>Ga0334900_1004130_pt1 | contig 10443 bp, 12 predicted proteins | sample GraSluR3_MG_2_FD_207231 | JGI IMG/M metagenome (GOLD analysis project Ga0334900, IMG submission 207231) | Sludge microbial communities from methane-producing bioreactor in Wageningen University, Netherlands - Granular Sludge_31_08-R3 | ecosystem: Engineered > Bioreactor > Anaerobic >...
GAGTTGTAGGATTGGTGGGAGTACCCGCAATCCGGACAGACATCACTGTGGCCGCCGAGAGCCTCGGTACGGCATTCCATGATCGCCTTTGCCGTCTTCTGGGCTTGCAAGGGAACGAGATGGCTTCCCCTGTACTCATCAAACGATGCAAGGAACACATCCTGTACCTCAGCCATGGATGAAGTTCCTGTCACGGTACTCAGCCCAGAACTGTGCAGAGAGCTCTTCGGGCGACCGTGTATTGCTCTTGTCCACAAGCGAGAGGTGCAGATATACCGTCGTCGAGGAGAGGCTGGAATGGCCGAGCATCTCCTTGAGTGTCATCAGGTCAGTCCCGCTTTGCAGGGTATGTGTTGAGAAGCTGTGCCTCAGGGTGTGGGGGCTCGCCTTCTTGCAAATATCGGCATCTTTCGCTATCTTCTTGAACATGGCGTCAAAACTTCTAGGGTTTTGTGTCCGCGTTTTGGAAGAGTCAGGAAAAATGTAGTCGTTGGCATTGGTAGGCCGGTACATTTTCCAATAGTAGCGGAACGCCTCCAAGCCTGACTGGGTGAGCGGGGCGAACCGCTCCTTTCTTCCTTTCCCACACCGAACATGCAGCAGCATCCTTCCTGCATCGATGTCATTGACCCTGAGTGCAATCATCTCACTGATGCGCAGCCCCGAACCGTAGAGGTTGAGGAAGAATGCGAACGGCTTGGGTCTTGCCACCTCCTTGAAAAACGCTTCCAATTCCTCCGGTGTAAGGACCTCGGGTCTTGTCACCGGTTCCTTGGCATGAGGGACCCTCTTGTAGTTGATGTCCTTCTCCAGCGTGACCTCGTAGAGGAAGCGTATGGCGCTGTTGTACTGGTTGATTGATGAAGGGGCAAGATTTTCTCTACTGGTGAGATGCACCAGATAGGTACGGAACTCCTTCTCCGTCAGCTTCGCGGTGTCCCTGACTTTGCAGAATTCCAGAAAACAATCGCATTGGATTGAGTAGCAGGAAATGGTACCCTCGCTGAAACCGCGCAGCTGCATGTCCTGTAGGAGTTTCCTCCTGGTTTGTGATTGAGTCATCTTCAATGTCTCCTATGAATGGTATTTGCATCCTAGGGATGCGGATACCATGATAGAGGAGAAGTTAAGGACTCTCAAACAGATACAGCTGATCGGGTAATGAAAAAGCCTAGGCCACCGCGTAGCGGTTTAGTACAATGATACTCTGTAGCTTCCATTCATAATCATTTCACAAACATTCCCATAAATCATAAGGAAAGGAACTTTCCAAGTCATATCGCATTTTATCCAAATTTGGAGGTAAGGGAGCCTTCTTAAGAATAGCACTCTCAAGATTCGTCTCGATTGAAAAAGAGCGATTGGTACTTTCATACCAATCTGCATATTTGAAATTAAATTTTTCTGGTCTGTCCTGGTAGAATACGGCAGGAATCCCATATGTTTCAGCAAGAATTATTCCATGAAGGGAACTACTGATTACTTTTTTTGTTGAACAGATGCGATCAATAACAGACATGTAGTCTGTACCCTTCATACTAATGATTTTTTCTTTTGGAAACCTTTGCCTTAGCTTTTCTTCTTCGGAAAAGTGTGGGATTATCACATAATCACTTAATATCAAATCTATTTTAGGTTGATATATCGCCGGCATAAGAACTGCAGGGTCACCATATATTCTAGAACAATTATGCCCTAAAGATAAGAGAATTTTTCTAGTAGAGCGTAACATCTAATTCTTTAATTCTATCACTGGGTAAAGATGTTTCAATTTGATTCTGGCATCATCGATTGTGAATTGCCAGTCTATCAGCTTCTGCCTGGAATTCCGGTCGGAGTACCACGCAGTGGCTTCTTCATGAAGTTTCTCCATTGAGTCGATTCTCCGGTTCAAGCACTGCTTTGAGAATACAGACAGCTCAATCTCCGCCATGTCAAGCCAGGAGCCATGCTTGGGTGTATGGTGCATCTCCAGCTTGTCCCAGATCCTTCTTGCCTCTGCAGGTGGGAAGGCCTCATATAAAGAGGATATATCATGGGTGTTGAGATTATCGCAGACCATGACGATCTTTTCCGCATCTGGATAGTCGACATCAACAAGCTGCTTTATCTGTTCCGCCCAGTCCATTTTCGTTCTTCTTTCCTTGACTGTGACCCGTCTCCATCCCCCAAGGGGCTCCGTGAACATGAAGCCGCAGCAGGTGCCGTGGCGGACATATTCATGGTCGACCTTCTCGGTGTGGTTGTTTTCGGAAAGGGGAATGGTCTCTCTGGAATCGGCATGGAGTTCTATGGGCTGTTCATCCATACATACCATCGGTCGTCTCGGGTCATACTGGCGCGAGTATACCTCAAGCACATCCTCCATGTGGGCAACAAACGATGCGTTCTGGTCAGGTGGGATGCACCACATTTTCTTCAGGTGAGGCTTAAATTCGTTTTTTTTAGTATGCGGCTCACCTGTGTGTGGGAGATGGAATTGATGCATTTGAGTTCGACAGCCTTCTCCGCAATCAGGGTGAGGGTCCACCTGGACCTTCCTTCCGGTGGGGCCGAGCAGGCGATGGCAATGATATTCGCTTCCACTTCCCCGTTGCATTTGGGTGCAACCGGCGGCGTTTCCCTTTTCTTCCTCTTGATGCCCGAAAGCTGCATTTCCTGTTCGTCGCCCGAGGCACTTCCTTCGGCCTCCCTGTCAAGGAACCTGGCCTTGATGTCATGTACGGCCTGTGGCGTAATCCCGAACATTTTCGCTATGACCAGGTCCTTCGTCTTCTTTCTGCCTTCCGACTGGTCAGCCAGGAGAAGGACATTCGCCCGTCTCAGTTCCATGGCGCCGGTCACGCCACGTCGGACATACATTTCAAATGCCTTTCTCTGTTCCTTTGTGAGATAAATGTCCAATTTCCTGTATTTTGCCATGGTAGCACCCTCCGTCTTATGCCTAAATGAAGGATACTACAAATTCATAAAAAAATAAAGTTTTAGATGTTAAATACTACTAGTTAATGGACCCCGGACACAACGAATATCAAGTTTTCTATATGGATAACTATGTGGAATTCTTCTGAGTCTATTCGGTGCGAATGGGAGACCTGAGCCCCAAATAGTAGCATTTTGATATCCCATGAGTAGTATGGATCCGATAGCATAGAAATGTCTTTTAGAATTTATAGCTGTACTTAAGGATAACTTATTTTTGCTTAACATCCAATCAACAATGAGGATTGATAAATAATCCCCCAAATTAATAACATTGTCATTAACATCAATATGAAATAAATTTAAATTGACTTTCCCATTTAAGGCTTTAATTTGGGGATAGTTTAAAATAATATTATTTCTATAAATACAACTATACAGCTCACGTAAAAATCTATTCATTAACTTTACTCAATTTATTAAGAAATAAATTTTGATATATCTAATTACCCAATATTGTTTTATAATTTGAATTTTCACTAATATAGTGAGATGCTATTCTCATTTTTTTGCTAGTTTTCATGTATTACTCTCTTTTTATATATACTCCCCTGCAGTAATCCTAAATGTACTCCCTGTCATCATTGCTGAAGCATCAGACATCAAATAAATCAGGGCTTCAACATAATCTGTTCTTTCTAGCATTCTACCCATTGGAAGAATTTCTGCAGCTCTTTTCCTTAGTTCCGATTCAGTCTCTCCTTGTGTTTTCCGAAGCTTCACTTCACCCTCTGTTGGCGTCCAGCCTAAAGTGAGATAATTACACCTTATATTTTCCGAAGCATAGTTGTGGGCTATATGTTCCATCAGTGTAAGAAGAACTCCCTTAGAACATGCATATGCAGCTCGATCCTTCTGACCACCCCAAGCATGTGCTGAACCTGTAAGGACTATACTGCCTCCACCGTTGTGCCTCATATACTTGATTGCTTGCTGACAGCAGAAAAAAGCAGCTCGAAAATTAATATTCATTACTTTGTTGAACGTATCTTCATCACAGGTATCCAATGGGGAAACAGGAGTAATGCCAGCATAATTAAAAAACCCATCAATCTTACCGTATGCCTTTATTGCTCCCTCAAACAACTTCTCACAATCCCTGACTGCTTCCAGCTCTGTATGAATAAAAATCCCTTCACCGCCAAAGGTTTTTATGAGTCGAAGGGATTTCAAAGCGGCATCTTCATTTCTACCGCCTATTACAACATGGGCACCTTCACGAGCAAATTCTTCACATATAGTTTTTCCAACTCCAGAGGTGCCACCAGACACGATAATTACTTTTCCGAGCAATCTTTTTTCCGGCATTCTATAACTCCAATGCTTTCTTTACATTGAATCCCTGAAGCAACATGTTATTCCCTTCGGAGTTTAGCACCTTCACCTTTCCCATATATTCAGAAAGTGCATCTGCCAGCAACTGCTTGGTATCGCAAACTAGATACAATCTTGTAAGGACTTGTTTCTCATTGCCAATCCATTCTTTTGGAACAGTATCACCTTCAAAAAGTCTCTGTACATTTGCGATGACTCGACTGTCCTCATCAAGCTTTTCCAATCCTTCGATTTTTCCTATCGTTCCTTTCCTCAGTAGAAACCATAATGTAGCTGCATATTTGCCTCTGAGATAAGTATCATCTGCCTTGAGCAGGTCCAAATCACCTTCAGAACCAGTCAACGCAAAGCGGATCAGCATTTCCCTTTGATCAAATCCTTGGATTGCTTTAATCAAGAGATGGGGAGCCTCTCCCTGAAGACGGAACCCTGTATCATACACATAAAACTCTCCATCTTCATAGAAAGCAGAGAGCATTAAAACACCATTTCTAATACCGATATCTTTGAACATTCGACAAACATTGTTATGCATACGTTCAAAGTAGCGTTCGATATGTTTTGAAGGATAGGTACCACCCAAACAGACGCGGCTCAAGCCAGGTTGCTCATCTGTGGTATAACGATCATAGATACAGGAAGCACTACAAATCCCATCTTTAAAGGTGTAGTACATCCCCATATCTTCACATTGCATGTATTTCTCAACAATAAAACGTTTCTTCTTGGAGGCCTCCAATGCTTTTTGGACACCAAAGGGCAGGTCTTCTTTACTGTAACAAACAGTCATCCCAACACCACCACCATTATCTACCGGCTTCACCATTACTGGAAAATTGATTTTCTCGATATCTTCAGCTTTCATATCAGCATCAAGATAGAACTCTGGTATCCCATGAATCCCATAGTGTTCACAGGTTGCCTTGAAAACATCCTTATACGCAAATACATCAACAATATGCTGTGTAGCATAACAGGGAAAATCCAATGCATTACAGATTTTACAATATGAGGGGACAAGAATATCTGCAACACCGACAAGAACCCCATCAACCTCTTCCTCTTTTGCCAGTGCAATAACTCCTGGAACATCCATGCCATCGACATCAAAACTTTTCCAAGCATATTTTTTTGCATCATCAGTATGTCTTGCACTTGTTACTATGGTCTTGATTCCCATCTCATTAGCAAGCCTTACCAAAGCTGAAGTCTCAGGATTCCCCCCAAGAATTAACAATTTCTTGTCTAAAAATTCTTTATTCATATAAATCTCCAACTATTCTATAAAAGTATATTGCTCGCCTTGGCACATAACTAGATATTGCAAATGAGGATACTCACTATTCATTATTAATATAAAATCAGCAAGACTTCCCCCATGAGAAGCAAACATCCCATAGTGGCTTGGAATCGTAAGCTTCGGCTTAATGTTATTGCTTAAGATTGCACAATCCCTTTCGTTAAGATTTCCGTACGCTCCATTGATAGGGGCTATCAAGACATCCAACGGACCTTTCTCTATGTATTCTCCAACTCGATCAAGTCGTAAACACGTATCCCCAGCAAAGAGTATTCGCTTATCATCGATAGTTACAACTACTCCAACAGCATCAGGAGCACCTGAGCCATGGTCACAATTAACAAATTCTAGTTTAAAAGTTCCAACCGAATGAGTGTCTCCTGGGATTACGTACCTAATCTTGGAATTTTGCATTTGCAGACGTTCTATTTCAATTTTGCATCGAGCTGACGCAAATAAAACAGTTCGATTATTTGACATTAGCTGGGGTATAGAATCAATATCAAAATGATCATAATGAGGATGAGTTGCAATGAGATAATCGAATTCAAGCTCGAATGGATACATCAACTTTGGGAGTAGTCTTTTAAAACCAACATGGCCTTCAACACGTTCAACACAATCTGAAAGATATAAATCCAGACCCAACAAGGATCCATCTTTACTTTTAATTATGTATCCTGCTTGACCAACCGAAAACAGATGAGTTCTTCCTAGTGAGACTGACTTTATTGTCAGGTAAAATGGATTCATATCAATATTTTAGCCTTATGTCTACTTGTTTTCCAAATACATTGATAACACTGTTTCCCGAATATTATATGGACATTCAACAGTAAGCATTTTTCTTGGATCAATTTCCATTGCCATCAACCGTGAGCAAATACTCTTACTCAATACATTATCTACAGTTGCTATTACTATATAATCAAAATTTAGCTGAAGAATACGTTCAACTTCATCAACATTCAAACAGCATCTTCTGTAGTCCCAATAGTCATCATCCACCCACGCAATAATATTGCAATATGAATATTGGTTAATTCGATTTACAAGCTGTTGTCCAAATGTGCCAGCACTAAATACGACGATATCCTTGCCAGAAATATCTCTATTATATGGGGAATAACTATTTCCCTGATTTATTACTAATCCACCAGAACGAATAATACAAATGCTTAAAAGAAAGTCACAGATTTGCTTTGGTAGATGATAACGACCACTGTCATCATGTAAATACTTATTGAGATGCTCGAACAACACTCGTAATCTTACTACATCCTGAGGAAACGGAAGACTTTTCTTCAGCATCGAATCTTCTCTTTGTCTGTAGTGATATCCACAATTATCTATAATCACAATTCGTTCACAAGACAACATCAAGGGATACACTACGGCGGCATCTTCACCTATTGTAATTCGATCATTAACTTGAAATTGATAGAGCTTGATTTGTGGGCGTCTAAACAGCTTGTTCCATACATAGGTAGTAACACCCAATCTGTAAAAAGTATCAAATGAAAGCATGTTTGAATACAAGACTTCAAGCTTATTGCCATCGTACAAGCCAAGAGGTAGATTATTCAGTATAGGAGTGCTTGTTTCAAACAGATCCCTTCTATGCCCAGCTATCACTAGATCGGCATTATTAGTATTCATTGCAGAATAAAGCGATTCATAAAAATCAGGCTCTATCCAGTCATCGCCATCTACATACCCAACAAAAGTACCAGTAGATTCAACTAATCCTGCTTTCCTTGCGGAAACAAGACCTCCGTTGCTCTTATGAATTACTTTGATACGACTATCTTTAAGAGCATATAAATCACAAATCTCTGGACAACGATCAGGTGATCCATCATCAACAAGAATAATTTCTAGATTTGTATATGTCTGCTTTAAAATACTCTCAATACAAATACCTAAGTATCTTTCAATACCATAAATTGGAACGATTATACTAATTAGTGGTTTATTACCTGAAAGTGAAGCCTCAAATGTTTTCATAGACCTCTAGTCATGAGCCTCCTAGAAACTCTTCCATCGTAGCCGATGTTGTACTCGAAATGCCCTTCCCCCCAAATACATTGCCAACTGTCTGAAGTATTATTCTTATATCTGACCAAAACGTAATATGCTGGGTATATTCAACATCAAGCTGAAACTTCTTTTCCCAGGAGACTTCATTCCTTCCATTAACTTGGGCTAATCCTGTTAGTCCAGGACGAACCAAGTGTCGCTTTCTCTGTTCTGTTGAATAGAGAGAAATGTATTTCTCAAGCAACGGCCGCGGCCCCACCACACTCATATCCCCTTTCAGGATATTCCATAACTCTGGAAGCTCATCAAGGCTTGTTGATCTGAGCATTTTCCCAAACTTGGTGAGTCTTACTTCATCGGGAAGGAGGTTGCCTAAATCATCCTTCTGATCAGTCATAGTCCTGAATTTGTAGAGGGTGAATATCTTCTCATTAAGGCCTGGACGCTTCTGCTTGAAGATGACAGGAGTCCCTAGCTTTATTCTCACCAGTAGTGCTGTAATGAGAAGCACTGGTGAAAGAACTATAAGAGCCAGGAGAGAACAAACAAAGTCAAAGACTCTCTTGAAGTACTTTCTATACATCTTACTTAAAGAATCCCTTGATAATACTTATAACTCTAGTCTGCTCTTCCTCCGTAATCTTCACATCACTGGGCAGACACAACCCTCTGGAGAAGATATCTCCTCCTACATCAGTGTCTTTGTCTACTGTGATGAAATCATTGTGTTGGAAAACTGGTTGAAGGTGCATAGGTTTCCAGATAGGCCTGCTCTCTATGTTCTCGTGAAGGAGAGCTTCCATAATCTGTTGGTAAGTTACCTTTGTATACTCTTTATCAATCAGCATACAGGAGAGCCAGAAGTTTGGTTCACTGTCTTTGCTATAGGGATTCATAGAAACAGGCAGATCTTTGAAAGCCTGTTTATAGGTTTCATAAATCTGCTTCTTTCTCTGGATATGCTCATTAAGGTAGACTAGCTGCCCTCTACCAATACCAGCAACAATGTTGCTCATGCGGTAGTTGTAACCGATCTCGCTATGCTGGTAGTGAGGAGCAGGGTCTCTTGCCTGAGTTGCCCAGAATCTCACCTTCTTCACTGCATCTTCATCATCAGCCAAGAACATACCACCACCGCTGGTGGTGATGATCTTATTACCATTGAAAGAGAGCGCAGAGTACTTGCCAAACGTTCCAGTCTGTTTCCCTCTATAGGTAGCACCCAAGCTCTCTGCAGCATCCTCAATAAGAGGAACACTATAGTGGGCACAAATTTCTTTAATCTCTTCCAGCTGAGCAGGAATCCCATAGAGATTTGCAACAATAACAGCCTTGGGCTTCGGGTATTTCTGAAATGCACGTTCCAAGGCTCTCGGGTCCATATTCCAAGTCTCTCGTTCACAGTCAATGAAGACCTGAACGCCACCTTCATACGAAACAGGATTGACCGTAGCTGAGAAGGTAAGATCAGAACAGAAGACAAAATCTCCTGGCTGTACCTTACAGAGCTTCAAGGCAAGGTGGAGCGAAGCAGTACCAGAAACCAGTGCTGCTGCATGCTTGACTCCAATAAAGGAAGCCATCTCATTCTCAAACTCATCGACATTCTTCCCCAGTGGAGCTACCCAGTTGGTGTCAAAGGCTTCCTGGATATATTTCATCTCCAAGTCATGCATGGTTGGAGATGAGAGATAAATTCTTTTATTCATTGAAATGCCCTTGTATAAACGAAGGATATAAACCTCTCGGTCGGAGCCAGGTAGGAAACCTGGCACCGATATCCTCCTTTATTAATTTGGAAGGATATAAACCTCTCGGTCGGAGCCAGTTGGTGCCAGGTTTCCTACCTGGCTCCTCTTCTGGCACCGTTATCCTTCGATACATAGTTGGAGATGAGAGATAGATTCTTTTGTTCATTTAAATGCCCTTGTATGAACGAAGGATATAAACCTCTCGGTCGGAGCCAGCTGGTGCCAGGTTTCCTACCTGGCTCCTCTTCTGGCACCGTTATCCTTCCCTGCCCTTTGTTTCAAGCACGGTAACCTTACTGAGAATATGTACAGGTGTTACCCCAAGTGATTCAAGGTAAGAAAAGGAATCTGCATTCCAAGTGAGAAATATTGAATTAGGCTCTTTCTTTACAAGCGTTTCTACTTGATCTTCTTCAGTAAGAATCCTCTCTTCCAACTCTGGAAAGTCAGAGACAAGCAATTCTTGCACAACAAGAACAAAGTCATCGTCTGGGCCGAAGAACCAGACCCTGTCTTTGTTCTTATCTGTGATCAAGGAGTTTAATACTCCACGTATACTCCCCTTGAAGAGAGAGAGCTCCCGATACGTCCTCACGATATACCCATAGGTCCTCTCAAGTTTGTTAGCGATACCTGCAGGGGTAAGAAAGTACTTTACCGAATTAGGTTGTAGTCGCTCTATCTTAACCAAGCCCTTCTTAACCAAGCGTTTCATCAAAATATTAATCATCCCCAAGGACACACCAACATGCTCAGACAGCTCTCGTTGTGTAGCATCTGAGTTCTGTTCAATGTAGGAAAGAATGGAGAATTCCTTGGAGGTATGTTCGCTTAGCATAAGATAGAATGTTTTGTTCATTTTTTGAACGTAGGGAATGGGTAGCTCCGTTTCGAAGGGGGAACCCTTCGAAAAAAGGCTTAGAAATAGGCTCTGTTTTTGGAGTGTAGGGATGAACACCTTGAAGTAAAGAAAAGCTTGCTGTATACTAAATGTATGTTAAGTAACAACCAAGAATCCATCAGCCTTGAAGCATT
>Ga0334900_1004131_pt1 | contig 10439 bp, 8 predicted proteins | sample GraSluR3_MG_2_FD_207231 | JGI IMG/M metagenome (GOLD analysis project Ga0334900, IMG submission 207231) | Sludge microbial communities from methane-producing bioreactor in Wageningen University, Netherlands - Granular Sludge_31_08-R3 | ecosystem: Engineered > Bioreactor > Anaerobic > Unclassified...
CCATTTTCTTCTGGAGGTTCTCCTCCATTTCGTTGCGGAGTGATTTGTAAAAGTCGTTTTTCGATCTGAAGAAGAAATCACAGGCCGCCCGATAGCGTTTATATATTTTGGTGTTCCACTTGCGTGGCACATATCCTATCTGACGCCACTGAGTTTGTATCTCCAGTACCTCTTTCACCTTATTGTTCCAGTCCCTGATGGTCTTGATCTCACTGTAGTCAATCGCTTCCAGTTTCTCACAGAGAGCGGTCTTCAGTTCCAGGTTCTCATCCTCCTTGCTTCTCAGCGCTTCAAAATGAGCCTGATACTTTTTATTGATACTGGTCGAGGCCTCCTTGAAACGGTTCCATATCTCCTCACGTTCTTTTCTGGAGACCGGACCTATCTCACGCCACTCCTGGTGTAGGTTTTGTAACTGATGAAATGAAGAGATCACATCCGGCTCTTCATTCAGTCGTTCAGCTGCCTCACAGAGTTCCGTTTTCAGTTCCAGGTTCTTCTTGAAATCATATTCCCGGAACTCGTTGTTGATCCGTACCAGGTCATAAAAGATTTCAACATAATGCTGGTATGATTTCCATAGTTCATTCACCCGTGCCTGTGGAATCAACCTAATTTCATTCCACTCCTGCTGGAGAGACTTAAACTCCTGGTAGATCTTGTTGAAATCTTCCTGGCCCTGGTTTTCAGTCAGCAACTTTATCTGTTCGATGATCGCCAGTTTCCTGGCGACATTCCTTTCTTTCTCGACCTCTTCCTTCGCGAGGATGGCTGCACGCTTTTCCCTTATTTTAAGAAGCAACTCCTTTCCCTCGATAAATATTGCCGGTTCGTTGGCTACAAAGTCGATCTCTTCACCCCCACCGGTAAGGAAGGTCTGTTTTTGTCCTTCAATCTCGTTGCGCAGGGAGCGATAGAACTGATTCTTATAGTCGTCTACCTCTTTTCTTTTGGGATGCTCGGCATCCAGTAACTCCCTCAGGTTTTGCACTATCTCATCGATGGAGAGCAACGAGGAAACAGAATCATCGGCAATAGAGTTTTCATCTACTTCTTCCTCATCTGACTCTTCGCCTTCATTCTCATGGGCATCATCCAGATGATAGTCAATATCTTTCTCTTTTTCCTGATGCTGATCCGAAGAATCCTCTTCAGCGATTGTTTCCTCTTCAGCGGTTGTTTCCTCTTCAGAGCTTGTTTCCTCAGTGATGGGAATCACCTCCTCAGATACCTCCTCATCTGTGATCGGAGACTCAACCGTGGATACTGTCTCATCTGCGGATGATTCAGCAGAAGCCGGCTCAGCGGCGTCACTGTCTACCGGCACAATAGCTTCAGTTTCTGCCGGCTCAGCGGCATCACTGTCTGACTCTTCAGCGACTTCGGCCTCTTCCGGCCGTTCAGCAGAGGTCTTGTTGACACCTGTATCAGAAACCGTTTCCTGAACCTGTTCAGTTTGAGGGGAATCTACCGCAGACTCCTGTTCCGCTACATCTGGGTTCAGGTCGCTGTCGTTATTTTCTGTATTGACGGTTAATTTAGTTTCATCAAGATTGTTTTTCGTATTCATCAGTAGTCCCTTCATTAAACCCCGACCACACAGGTGGGATGTTGCAGTTCAAATTTTAATTTTTTAAAACACAGTAGCAGTTTTTACCAACCACTTTCCTTCAAAAGTAGTACAAATTAACGCAATATTTTTGGGAAAACATCTGTTTTTGTGATTTATTTTTAAAGAGATGAAGCTGAAACAGTTCTGTTAATAAACAGTAATCCGTTTCTCAGGAAGGATGGAAAGTAAAAACAACGTTACGATACAGAAAACCGGAAGAGATGCTCATCCGGTTTTCTATCCTCTATTTTTATTTTTCCCTGAAAAAGACATTGATTGGTGTCCCCGAGAAATCCCAATTCTCACGTATCCTATTCTCAATAAACCGTTTATAGGGTTCTTTAATCCATTGCGGAAGGTTGCAGAAAAAGACAAACGAGGGAACCTGTGTATTGGGCAGTTGGGTAATGTACTTCACCTTGATATATTTCCCCTTGTTAGCCGGTGGAGGTGTACGCTCGATAATGGGCAACAACACTTCATTGAGTTTACTGGTAGCCACCTTTCTTTTTTTATTCACATATACCTCCTTGGCCAGATCCATTACTTTCAGTATTCGTTGCCTGGTAATTGCCGAACCAAAAATGATGGGGAAATCAGTAAAGGGGGCCAGCCGCTGACGGATGGCATTCTCAAAGGTCTTGATCACCATGTTATCTTTCTCTTCCACCATATCCCACTTGTTGACAAAGACCACCAGTCCCTTACGGTTTTTCTGAATCAGCGAGAAGATATTGAGATCCTGGCTCTCAATACCGCGGGTGGCATCGAGCATCAGGATACAGACATCGGCATTCTCTATCACCCGTATGGAACGAATCACTGAGAAGTACTCAAGGTCTTCATTCACCTTACCTCTCTTTCGTATCCCGGCAGTATCGACGAGATAAAAATCCATCCCGAACTTATTGTAACGGGTGTAAATGGAATCGCGTGTGGTTCCGGCAATATCGGTCACGATGCTTCGCTCCTCACCTATCAGCGCATTGATGATGGATGACTTGCCAACGTTGGGACGTCCCACCACCGCAAACCGGGGCACATCATCCAACACCTCTTCTTCGTGATTGCCGGTAAAAAGGGTAAGGATATGGTCGAGCAAATCACCTGTGCCGGATCCATTGATGGCGGAGACACTGAACGGATCACCCAACCCCAGCGTATAAAACTCAGCTCCCTGGTGACCCAGATTGAAGTTGTCAGACTTGTTGGAGACCACTACTACCGGCTTGCCGGAGCGACGCAGCATATGGGCAACGCTGGTATCAAGATCGGTGAGTCCGTTCATCACATCCACCACGAAGAGGATCACATCCGCTTCATCCATCGCGATGCGCACCTGTTTGTTGATCTCATCCTCCATCACATCATCGGAGTTGACCACCCACCCGCCGGTATCGACCAGTGAGAACTCCTGCCCGTTCCAGTTCACCTTACCGTACTGACGGTCACGGGTGGTGCCGGAAGTCTCCGTCACAATAGCCTGACGGCTTTGTGTCAATCGGTTGAAAAGGGTGGATTTTCCCACATTGGGGCGTCCCACGATCGCTACTAGGTTTTGCATACTTTTTTTTGATTTGAGGATTTGCGAATCGGCTAATCAGCTAATCAGCTAATCAGCTAATCAGCTAATCATTTTTTAATCCAGTTTGTATCCGAAGGTGCGGAGCAGGTTGTCGCGGTTGCGCCAATCCTTTTCAACCTTCACATAGAGCTGAAGATAGATCTTTTTCTCAAAGAAGCGTTCGATATCCCTGCGGGCCATCGTCCCCAGCTTCTTGAGTGACTCACCCTTGTGACCGATGACGATTCCTTTTTGGGTATCGCGCTCTACCAGGATGATCGCCCTGATCCGGATGATATCCTTCTCCTCCAGAAACTCCTCCACCACAGCCTCAATGGCATAGGGCACCTCTTTCTGATAAAGCAGGAGTGCTTTCTCACGGATGATCTCAGCCACGAAGAAACGGGCCGGCTTATCCGTCAGCGCATCCTTCTCGAAATAAGGAGGAGACTCAGGCAGTAGTTCCAGAATACGTTTTTGCACGACATCCACACTGAAGTTGTTCAACGCAGAGATGGGATAGATCTCGGCCCTGGGCAGAAGGATCTGCCAGTGCAACACCAGTTGCTCCAGCTTCTCCTGTGTGGTCTGGTCAATCTTGTTGATCAGCAGTAGTAGTGGCAAATCCAGCTGTTTGACCTTTGTAAGAAACTCATCATTCTTGTCTACCTTCTCTACCACATCGGTAACGTATACCAATACATCAGCATCCTGCAGAGCTGACAGAGAGAAGGTGAGCATCTGTTCCTGCAGCTTGTAGTTGGGTCGTAGCACACCCGGGGTATCGGAATAAACCACCTGATAATCGGCGGTGTTCACGATACCGATAATGCGCTGACGGGTGGTCTGGGCCTTGGCAGTGATGATCGAGATCTTCTCTCCCACCAGACGATTCATCAGGGTAGATTTTCCCACGTTGGGATTTCCCACGATGTTGACAAACCCGGAACGATGCTTCTTCTGTTCCATTTTTTATTGCTCTTTTTCTGTTGCTTTGGTTCCGTCGTATCCCCATTTCAGGTAGACGCTACCCCAGGAAAAACCGGCACCAAAAGCGGTCAGGATGATGTTATCACCTTTTCGCAGTTGCGGCTCCCACTCCCAGAGACAGAGGGGAATCGTGCCGGCACTGGTATTGCCATACCGTTCAATGTTGATCATCACCTTGTCACGTGCCACACCGGTACGTTCCACAGTGGCATCAATGATACGCAGGTTGGCCTGGTGGGGTACCAGCCAGTCCACGTCGTCACCCGTAAGGTTATTCCGTTTCATCACGCTTTCCGACACCTCTGCCATACGTGACACGGCAAATTTGAAAACAACCTTCCCATCCTGGTACACGGTGTGTTCATTCTTGTCAACCGTCTCGTGACTCGCGGGATACTTGCTCCCGCCGGCCTTCATGTGCAACGGCTTATACCCCACTCCGTCAGAATGCAGCTCCACATCGATGACACCAAGCTCTTCTTCGGTAGGTTCAATCAACACTGCACCGGCAGCATCGCCAAATAGAGGACAGGTAGTACGGTCGGTGTAGTTGGTGATGGATGACATCTTGTCTCCTGCCAACAGGATAATCTTTTTATACTTGCCGGTTTTTATCAACCCGTTACAGATCTCAAGTCCGAATACGAAACCGGAACAGGCGACCTCCATGTCAAAACAGAAAGCCTTTTTGATTCCGTTCTGTTCAGCCACGATAGAGGCAGCAGAGGGAAAGAAATGATCGGGCGTGGAGGTGGCGAAAATCACCGCATCCACTTCATCAGGATCCGTCCCGGTCTTAGTGAGCAAATCAGCTACCGCTTTGCTGCCCAGGACAGAAATGCCCTGTTCATCTCCTTTGAGAATTCGTCTCTCTTTAATCCCCACCCGGGTCATGATCCATTCATCGGTTGTATCAACCATCCTGGAGAGCTCCTCGTTGGTGAGAATATAATCCGGCAGGCTGGCGGCGATACCGGTGATTAAGGCATTTAGTTGTCTCATCATCGTTCAAATATGAGTTGCTGGAATAAAAAACCCTGAAAAACGATCAGGTTGTTTCAGGGTTTTTTCATGTATCGCTGTGGGGTACTTATGCAGTCACCTCTTTTTCAATTGCCAGTTTGCCTCTGTAATAACCACATTCACCACATACAGTGTGATAGATGTGCCATGCACCGCAATTGGGGCAGATAGCCATGGTGGGCAACTTTGCATGATCGTGCGCCCTTCTTTTACCTTGTCTTGCAGAAGACTGTCTTCTTTTAGGATGTGCCATTTTATTGTTTTACTTTTACTGTTTATATCTATCAATTATCTTCAAAACTGAGCCCTTTCAGGGCATCCCAGCGTGGATCACCAGATTGTGCATCCTCTTCAGCTGAAAGCTCCTCATCATCAGTGAGCTCTTCATCCGTCTCCTCCTCATCAGTGCTGACAGCCCTGTGTTTGCGCAGCTTGGAAGATACGGCGCGATTGCATTCACCCGCGGGGTGTACATGCTTGATCGGGATGCACAAAGCAATAAACTCATAGAGGAACCAGGCGATATTGATCTCACCCTCCTCTTCGGGGATAATCACAATCTCATCGCTCTCTTCGGAATACTCTTTCCCGAACTTAACGATCAGACGGCTTCGGGTATCCACCTCCTGATCCATGTCATCGAGACAGCGTGTGCAGGGCACCTGCACCACCCCTTTCAGTTCAAAACCGAACTCAAAGGTAGTGGAGGTTCGCTTCACAGTCACCGTCACCTTCACATTCCCTTTCCTTACTTCGTCGCCATCGATGGCTTCGAAGAATTTCCGATCGAGTTCATACGCATAGGTATGCACTCCGAAAGAAAGGTTTTTAAGAGAAATATTGTACAAACTGAACTTTGCCACGTTTTCCTCAAAATAAAGCGGTGCAAAGATAGTAAATTATTCTTTACACTGTCTGTTTTTATGATATTTATTTATCAGCGGCCAGCGGCCTTCAGCACGATGCGCTGCATCTCAACATAATGTTCTTCCATGCTCTGCAACAGTTTGAACTGCGCTTTGGTACGCACAAGGTTGTGATCAGGATAGGCTATTTTGTAATAGGTATCGCCGTCGAGATAGTCAGTAAAGAAGCGAACGGTCTGCATATAGGTCAGTAACTTCGCTCCGAATGCCAGATGTTCTATTTCCACCTCTGTCAGGAAGGAAGAGGCTTTTTGCAAATATCCATTGGCATATCCTTCAAAGATCTCCAGATCCAACGACACATTGTCCGGGTTCCTGTCATCTTCCGCGCCGGTATTGGCACCCGTCCGGATGAAATCACCGAAGTCTGAAAGCACGTAACCCGGCATCACGGTATCCAGATCCACGACACATAACACCTCATCATTCAGGTCGAACAGGATGTTGTTCACCTTGGTATCACAGTGGTTGGTTCTCTTGGGGAGGATCTCTTCGCGATGCATCCTTTCAGCCTTGCACATCTCATCTGCTCTGGCTTCGATCTCAGCCACCAGGGAAGCAACCTCATTCAGTCGTCCCGCCCTGTCAGCATCCACCGATTCGCGGAAGGATTGCAGCCGTACCTCCATGTTGTGAAAGTCGGGAATGGTCTCGAAGAGAGGCTCTCCCGGCAGATCGGCCAACATCAGCTGAAACGCACCAAAAGCTTCTCCGGCCCGCCGGGCTAACTCAGGGTTAATCTCATCGTAGCTCTTACTCTCTGCGATGAACAGCATCATACGCCAGTAATCACCCCTATGGTCTCGGTGATAGAGAGCTCCGTCGATTGTAGGGACAAGTGTCAGTACATGCCGTTCAATATCTGTGACACCGCTTCCTTCCAGCTTCTTACGGATATGACCGGTAACCCGTGCGATGTTCTGTTGCAGCTGTTCCACATTCTTGAAGATGTGGTGATTGATTCGCTGCAATACATACGCCTGTTCACCCATCACCACCGTGTAGGAATCATTGATGTGTCCTTTACCCAGGGGTTTGACTTCTCTTACATCACCCTTTCCCTGAAATTGGGAGGCAACCTCGTGCAATATATTCATCTCTTCCATTATCTCTATGTAATTTTGAATCTAACAATTGGTTACTCCATTTCCAGCAATCCAAAAAACTGAGGTGCATGAAAATCGGGAGCAGGCAAATCGATCGGACTCCAGCTGATGTAATGCGGTTCTGCCGTTTCATCACCGCACTTATAGAAATTTGCCCGTATCTGTTGTCTGGAAAGTGATTCACCGGGTAGAAACCCCATTGCCTGTTTTGGGATCTCCAGGTAGAGCTGCCAGTCAGTCAGCTGCCGGTCACCCTCGTAACGATGTTGTATCAAACTGTATCGATGAATCGATTTAACCTCATCTGTAAGCCGTTGAAACGAACTCCTCGACTCCCGACGGGCAGCCAACAGGACACCCAGGGCATTGCACTCAAAGTTACGGTAGATGCTCTCCCCCACCCGCTGCATAAAAAACTCCACACAGCTGTCCTGCCATACCGGATCAAAGTCGCGAGTATTGACAGCCCGCAGTTGTTCACCCTCAACGCGGTAACAGAGAAAGAGCCTCGTGCCATCATGTGCAGCCGTCACGGTAGTAGGCAAAGATTTTGGATAGTCTTTTGGCCAGTTCAACCGGTCTATCTGTGCCACAGCCCCTGTGCGGAGCAACCGATCAATTCTGGATGTGACAGGTTCAATTGCGGATAGATCAAACAGGGGGATATGCAATTTTCTCATTTCCTAAAAAATTTTATCAAAGATATTGATTTAAGGTCATGCCAACAAATAAAACACCTCAAAAAACAGGGCTGTGCTTTTCAGCACAGCCCCGCATGATTGAGTTATATTGCTTACAGCATACGGTTTCCTGTTACCTATTCAGCACTTACGTGACTGAAATAAATACCATTTGCAAGTTGAACTTGTTCTTTATAGGTACTCTTGGTGGCAATAACGGTTAGTGTATCACCCACTTTAATACCTTTGTCAGCCAGCAGGTTTTTCCTGAAATCTCCGGTTGCACCCCAACCCGGATAACAACCATAGAGGTATATATTGCTGTCACCATCCTTCAGATAAAGATTACCATAGGTCGGATTATCAATTTCGGTAATTTCACCGGTTACCATATAGTAATCCTGACTGGAGTCAGGTTTGGTCAGCACCTCGGCGATGGTGGCAACAGTTACCGGAATCACACTTTCCAGCACGGCTCCGCCGACCTGAGGAGTACCTTTGTATTCAGCACGTTTTCCGACAAGGGTGATGATGTCACCTTCTTTCAGCCCTTTGCTTTCGAAATCTGCAATGCCATAGACATAGGTTTCGCCGGAGAAATCTCTTATGTCAAGATTGCCATATTTGGTATTGGCAATATCGGTGATCACACCTGTCAGGCGATATTGTGTGTTGCCCACTTCAGCGGCAAGAAATTCCGCAATCGTGGCTTTCACGATGGCACCTTTCTGGGTTAGCGTTGTTTCGGTACTGTAGTTCTTGCCTTCAGAGGTGGTGCGGAAGATGAGGGTGGTTTCACGGTCGCCCCCTTCATTGGCAGCGGCATTGAATTTCACCACCGCGTTCGTACCGGCCGATTCGATGGATGAGATGGACAACCAGGACTTGGCATCTTCCGGAATCTCTACCGATACACCTTCACCCTTACAGGTGAGGTATGCAGTGAATTCACCCCCTTCAACCGGAAGCAGTTCGTTCTCCACAGAATCCACCTTCACAAGCGATTTGTTGATTTGGATAACCGTTACATCCACCAATTGGGGTGATCCGGCATAAGTAGATTTTGGTCCTTGTATTGTCACCTCATCTCCCACTTCAAGACCCCAACTCAGGAAGTTTTTCGTGGCACCTTTCGAATCAAGTGTACCGTAGATATAGATTGTACCGGTCTCATCCGTTAAATCCCAGTTGCCATACAGCGTATTGGATATGGCTGTAACCACTCCTGACACAAGGAAAGTTTTTCCGTCAGGACCTGACCTAACTTCTGAAACTGAAGCCTCTGACACTACAGCCAATCCCTGGATCACATTGATTCTCTGGGTTTTGCCAGCAGCGTGGATCAACACCTCGGCCGTGCGGCCATCGATGGTTTTCGGGGCTGAAAATATCAGCTCTGTCTGACCGGCACTTCCGGAAGAAGTTGAGAGAGTCAACCACTCAACCTCATCTTTATCGGTAGTCACTTTCTCTGCCGTCCAACTGTCCTGCGCAGTTACCGTTATGGTTGAAAAACCACCATCCTCAGGAATTGAGACGTATGACGACGATACCTGAATTTCATCCAGCAGGGTCATCGATGCTTCATCGTCGCAACTTGTCATCAGTGCAAGCATCGCAATGAAGAAAGGGAATAAATATTTTAATTTCATATCGACTTTACGTTTAATTAGTTGAAAATATACTTGACACCAATCGAAGCGTACCAGGTTTGACCCAGTGAGTAGCTTGGCGTGAATGTCTCGGTATCACCATGGATGGAAGCGGGTGTAGAGAAGGTAGCCACACCTTCTGCATCGACACCTTCATATTTGAGGATACGCGCTTCCGAGCCAATATCGGGATTCAGATATTTGCCTACCCCCCAACTGGAGTTGAACAGGTTCATCACGTTCTTGATATCCAGGCTAAGCTGCAGCTTGTGTTCGTTGTTGCCTGCATTGAGCACGAAATCGTGCTTATAGCTGAAGTCGATGCGATGTACCCAGGGAGAGTAAACGCTGTAGGGTTCTGCATACTTGCCTTGCTGGTTCTTCAGATAGCTGCTGCCATGCACGTAATCCATGAAACGGGCCTGGTCGTCGGGCGTAACAAAGCGGAACTGTCCGTTAGCTACCTCCTCGTCGGTTGGCACGTAGATGGCATCGTAGTTGTATTCATCCCCGTTGAGATGGTTCTCAGTCATGTAGGAGTATTTGGCTCCACCGCGCCAGCCTTCATAAATAAAGCTATAGTGATTGCCACTCTTGTCATGGGTAGTCAGTGCAGCCACAAGACGATCGGGTGTGGTGTACTGGGAGTTGTGCAGCTTGATGTGGTTGGGGCCTTCCACTGTGGGCACATAGGTAAATGCAGATTCCGCATTCGAGCCGGGCATACCGGTTACATCCTTGGCCACGGTGTGGGTGTAGGCAGCCATCAGGCTGATGAATTCTGTGGGTTGTGCATTGAGCGTGATGTTGCCTGACCATCCATAACCGCGGCTGGTGTTCTCCAGTACGAATGCCTTTGTACCGGTACGATAACCGACGGGATAAA
>Ga0334900_1004132_pt1 | contig 10436 bp, 9 predicted proteins | sample GraSluR3_MG_2_FD_207231 | JGI IMG/M metagenome (GOLD analysis project Ga0334900, IMG submission 207231) | Sludge microbial communities from methane-producing bioreactor in Wageningen University, Netherlands - Granular Sludge_31_08-R3 | ecosystem: Engineered > Bioreactor > Anaerobic > Unclassified...
TATGTAGCGTACAACTATTCTTTGCACCGTCTTTTTGATATTTCTGTAAATTAAAATCTTCCCAAAATAAGGGGATTGATTCATAATTTTTTGTAAGTTTTTTCATCAGCCAATTAATCATATCTACGCCTCCCTAACCCCAAAATACATATTGCATTACTAAGTAACCACATTCGTCACATTCGTATAATATGTAGTCCTTTCCATGTTCGTCCTGGAGTTCTGTTTCTGTCATTGGTATACTACAACCACATCTCTCACAAATCATATTTTCAACCCCTCAAAACAGAATCGAAGTCCAAATTGGTAATGTTATTTTTATTTATTGATTTTTATATTTAAGATTTTTATAAAAAATTACATTGAGTTTAAGTTTATATTTTTTAGACAAATCAATCATATGTTTAGTCCCACGACTTTCCCCATCCCAAAAACATACACAAACATCTGCTATTTTTGCCATTTCTTCATTTCTTTTATATCCAGCAGATTTACCATATTTATCCCAATCGGCAAGTTTTCTAATTGTCTTATATCCTTTTTCTTTGGCATATCTTTCTCCTAATTGGTCAGCACCTCTTGCTCCACCCGATACAATCGTGATTTCATCTTTGTTGCTTACATCTTTGAGTAAATAATTCAGTCTATCTCTTAATAGTTCATAATTATTAAAATTTCTTGATCCAGCAACTATAATTTTCATTACTGTATTTCTCCTTTAAAACAGAATTCTTGTTTTATGTTGTTATTCTACGGTTTTGGTTGATACCCACCTAAAAAATTTTCATTCCATCTTTCTAATCCACATTTAACACATCTTTCAAGTCTCCATTTATCGTTCTGTTTAATAATTTTCCATTTATGTATATGAAACATAATAACACCTCACTTGATACAAAAGAATAGATTGATCTTAATATTTATTAGTAATTTTCCACCATAATAACTCAATATAGCCTGGTATTTTAACAAATAACCATAACGTGAACTACCGCCACTTATAGAAGTGTCGGCTTCCTGCTCAAGCATACTACTGTATGCAGTATCAACAGGCTATCCCCGTAGTTCCTACGGTTATCTATATTTTACGCAAATATTATGCGTATTCCTTCATCTCTTATATTCTTTGCAGCATTATAGTCTCTATCAATAATATTGCCACATGATTTACATATCCATTCCCTATCTGATAATTGCAATTCCTGGTTTATATATCCACATTCATTACATGTTTTAGAAGATGGAAACCATTTATCAATCTTGATTAATTGTTTGCCTAAATCTTCTAATTTATATTGTAAGAATGTAGAAAACATACCCCATGCATTATCAGCAACACTTTTACCTAAATGCAAGGTTTGGCTTATCGCTTTCATATTCAAATCTTCAATAGCAATTACATCATATTTATCTGCTAATTCTCTTGCTTTCTTATGAAGAAAATCCTTTCTGCAATTAGCAACTTTCTCATGTAGTTTTGCTACTTTAATTCTTTGCTTATTACGATTGTTACTACCTTTTTGCATTTTAGATAATTTACGTTGTTCTCTTTGTAATTTTTTTAATGTTTCACGATAGAATCTAGGATAGTCGGCTCTTATACCTTGGCTATCAGTATAAAGATTCTTCATATCCATATCTAATCCTAAAACATTTTCTTTCTTTGGCGTAATTGGCTTTATATATTGTTCAAATTTAACCAATATACTTATATAATATTTACCAGTAGGTGACTTAGATATTGTACAAGACTTAATTATTTGATTGTCTGGTATTGGTCTATGTTGTTTAATTTTAACCCAACCAACTTTAGGCAACTTTATCTTTTTATTTTCTATTTTTATATTATTATTTACATTATTAGTTGTATAAGAAATTTTATCGTGTTTTTTACTCTTGAATTTAGGAAAACCAATATTTTTATCTCTAAAAAAATTATTATAAGCAGTTTGCAAATTCATTTGAGCATTTGCTAATGCTAAACTATCTACTTCTTTAAGCCATTCAAATTCAGTTTTGTATTTTGCAGGAGTAGGTAGTTTATACTTTTTTAATTCTTCTTTGTTATCTTTGTGTTTTTCATATACTTCTTTACGTTCAGCTAACATTTTATTATATACAAATCTTACACAACCAAATGTTTTTGCAAAAAACGTTTCTTGTTCTTTATTAGGATATAATCTAAACTTATAAGCCTTGTTCATATCTTTTCACCTCCTTGGCTTTCAATATATTTCTTAATTATATCTATTGGCACTCCACCAGTAGTTATAAGGCAATAACTTCTTGACCAAAAATATTCTTTCCATAATTGTTCCCTAATTTGTGGATATTCTTTTTTAATCAATCTACTACTTGCACTTTTATAAGCATTAATGAATTTACTTATTTCAGTGTTGGGATGTGCTTTGAATAATACATGTACATGGTCTTTATCATGATTCCATTCTTGTAATGTAATATTGTAAGTAGGTTGTATATATTCAAATATTTCTTTAAGTCTCTTACTAATATCATCATTAATTACTTTTCTACGGTATTTTACAACAAATACAAGATGATAATATAATGCGAACACTGAATGATTATTATTATCTAAATGCCTCATATAATCAGCCTTTCATATTTACTACTGATTATATTATAACATATTTTGTAAGTATGTCAAGTAGTAAACAATTCATCTCACCACTTTAGAAGTGGGAGAATTCTTGCTGGTGAAGGTTAAATTTTTCAAATTTACTCATATTTTTAAAAGGATAACATTTATATACTGGTTTTAATAATTCATTTAGTTTGTTATCTATGTTTTCCCCTCCTTTTAACCAAATAGTATATTGGCAAATATTTTGTGGGCAGGGAATCGAACCCTGCATGGATATGTATTACCTCGGATACAACTACCTCCAGCACTCTGTCTTTTGGATTTATGTTCTTTCCTAGAGTCTACCCCTTCCTCCACCACAAAATATTGCCAAACTGAGATTTTATAAAAACTTCTCAATATAGTTTCTGTTCTGTGTAAATATTGGAATATCTTTATCCTCAATCCACCTACTACGTTGTACTTCATCTTTCTGATAATATTCTTTTATTATACATATACCACGTTTTTGATATGTTGGCAGATTATTAAAATTAATTCCCTTTTCTTGGAATAACATCTCTTGTATTTTATTGCAATTTTTGTTTTGAAGTTGTTTGTGACTAAAATTTGCCTGACCCACCATTTGAATAGCATTTCTTGTAGCATCCTGTTGTCTCCAAATGAAGTAATTACACACTTCTTCTTTAGGTAAATTAAAAACTCTACTATCGAATAGGGCTGTATTTATTTTTTCACTATATTTCATTGATTGTTTTATAGTTGAATCAATAACTTCATTATTTAAAATGTATTTGTAATAATTATTTTCAAAGTTATTATTGAAGCTTAATGTCGCCATACTAGCAGAAATACTAACTATTTTTAGAATATTATTTTCAAACCATGCTTGAGTTCCAATACCTTCATAATCAGTAAGTAATAATGATATCTCATCACTTTGCACATACGCTAATTTACATCCCTGCACATTAGCACAAAGATATTTAGCAGTTTCCCACATAGATTCCATTAACACCATATCAAACGGTTCTTGAAATCCTTTAGTAAAGGAGTGGAACGCTTTACCATCTACACGAATAATAACAGGAGTTCTCCTGATTAAATAATTACGTGTAACCCCTTCGTATGTTTTCATTCTATCTCCAAGACTATTTTTTTTATAGTTCATATTACTTCCTCCACTCATAATAAAACCAAGATTTTATAATTTTATTCTATCACACAAAAATAAGATTGCAGAAATTGCCAATATGAATCCAATAATTAAACTTATTATGGTGTCAGAAATCCAGATAGCAATAAATACAATTCCCGAAGCTAATATACCCAGTGCTACTAATTTTATAGACATTATTAAGTATAGTAGCATATATCTCATAATATCCTCCTTTAAATTAGGATCAATTCCCAATCCGGTGCTCACTATGGAAATAGAGTAGTTTTTACACTACTCATATTTTAAAATTAGTTATTTACCACTTTCCAGCCATGCGGTTAATCTATGGTCAAGTACAATTATACCGAACCGTTTATCATGGATTTTGTAAAACTTTCCGCTTTAATCCTTATTCTTTAAACTTTATCTCAATTAAACTTTTAATTTTGAGATTTAAGTTTTGAACTTATTATCTTTAAACTTTACCGCATTGAATTCATATATTTTGTATGATTTATTAAATTAAATATCTTCTATAGATAAATAAACACATGTTTTCTTTTATTTTATTACGCCAATCTAAACATGTAAAAAGATTAACGAATTGTAGTTAAAGATTTTCGGAAAGCAGTAAATAACTTAAAATTATTTTAATATTCTATTGTCAATTCAGTTATAGCATTTGATACAGATAATGCTGCGTCTATTTCAGATTCAAATTCAGATATTTCCTTTTCAAGAACATCAATTTTTTCACGAATTTTGAGAGGGTCAATGAGTTCAAAAGTATTATTGGTAATGAATTCTTTCCTTGTCTTTTCAATCTCCTCAATATTTGTCTTACCCTCTTTTGAACCATATAACCCAATTACATAGCTCTCTGCTTTTTGTTGAAGGATTTCTCCGTTTTCCTTTTCAGTAGTTTGGATTGCTTGAATATATTGCCTATTAAGCATATTTACTAAACTCTTCTTATACTCCATACCACTATTCTTCATTTCTATAGCTTCAGCAACAGTAAATTCTTCATCTCCCACCTTAACCTTAACAGTTGCGTTAGAAAGCACAACAGCCTTCTTAATAGCATTTCTACGCCTGATAAGATCACTTACCTTATCCCAATTTCCTTGAATTTGTTTCTTGAATTCATCAACGGACACCCCGTTGATTTTTTCATTCGAGTGCTTGTTTGCCTTACAATATACACCAGATTGAATTGCAGAAATAATCCTATCTCCAATTACCTTTAGTTCTGCTAATGCTTTATGTACCGTCATTTTTTCTGTAGTCATACTAATTACCTCCTCATAAACTTTAAATTTTAATTTCTATACTAATAATAACACACTCTTTTTTATTTGTCAACAATTATATTTATATTTTATTAATTAGAATCAAACTACCATTTGGTAATAATATTATGGTGGAGGCGCAGGGAATTGAACCCTGGTCTTTCCTTTTGCACATCGGCATTTCAGGAAATCGACACCTTTTCACCCCCAACCTTACTATAATAATATAATATTTTCATTGTTTTGTCAAGTATAATTATATTTATATTTTGTGGTAATTTAATAAATACCAGTATCCCTTGCTGTTTTTCTTGATATAATCACTATAAATAACATCATATACGTTAAGCGGATTGCTCTCAAATTTATCTGCCCAAATAGTAAGCCTACCTTTTTTACCGCTTCCTATTGATAATGTGGTTACAGCATAAGCCCAATTTCCATTGCTATATTGACTTATTAATGGTCTTACATCTAATATTAATAACTTTCTTCTGTCTCCCTTTTTCCCTGTAGAAAAATGTATAAAACCTAAATATTCTTCTTGAAATTTTATTTTTTCCACAATTGTATAGTCTACTACATTATTACACTTCATCCATTCTTCTAATTCGTTTAATATTAATTTAACATTAGGTTCCATGTATGTTTTTCCAGATGGAGATAGTCTTGAATGTCTTTTTATTATATTATTAAGTATTTCAATATCTGATACTTTGTTTACACTTATTTGTTTTGCCTTGCCTTGTTTTAGCATATGAAAATAGTTAACTACACCATTTAATAGCCTCGCATTACCAAACTCACTAAAAAACCCTAATCTTATTAAGATATCAAGTTGTTTTGTATTGATAGATGTTTTTTTTGCAATATCATATAGTAATTCTACAAAATTATTATACTTATTATCTTTTAGATTATATAGTTCATTAGCTATTTGCATATTGCAATCTTTGATTAATTGAATAGCATAATTAATTTTGCCATCTTTAATATTACATCTTCTATGATCTTTTCTAAAGTTAAAACCAGACATAATTACCTTGTGGTCTAATATATCTTGATAAATTGTGCTAGCTCTGTTTTTTACATAGTTAGACGAATCGTCTAAATAAGAATTAAGTAATGAACAATAAAACTCCAAAGGATGATATACTTTAAGTTTTGCACATATATATGCAATTATTGCATAAGCAGATGAATGAGACTTATTAAAACTATATCGTGCGAACTTTAACATGTCTGACCATAATTGGTTGAATTGCTCATGTGTCCACCCTCTAGCAATAAGTTTGCTTTGCAATTCTGGATGAATTTCATCAAGTAATGATTCTATTTTTTTACCCGTTGCCTTTCTTAGTTTGTCGGGATTTTTTAAGTTGGCTAATTTCCCTATTTCAATTAGTTGTTCTTGGAATATGATAATTCCATAAGTATTACTCAAAATATCCACCAAATCATCATGTAAGTATTTAATTTCTTCGCTACCATGTTTTCTATTACAATAACTTTTGATATTGTCTTTTGACCCAGGACGGTATAGTGCATTAGCTACTGATAAATCTTCAATTCCTGTTGGTTGGATATCCCTCAATGTGGCTCGCATTCCGTATGATTCAAACTGAAATATCCCAATAGTGTCTCCACGTCTAAATAAATCAAGTATATTTTTATCATTAAAATCTAATTTTTTAGGATTAATATACTCGTAGTCTTTTTTTATCAATCTCAAGGTGTCATATATAACATCAATTGTACGAAGTCCTAATATATCTATTTTTACAAGCCCCAAGTCTTCAACATCATTATCATCTAACTGAAGGAACCTTTCTCCCGACTTATGGTGGCTTGATGCCGTATAAAAATCCAAGTCTTGCATAGCTATTACTCTACCACAAGGATGAAGGCCAAACGAACTAGGTAGCCCAATTAATTTATTAGATATTTCAAATAAGTTAGGATATTTTTTTATATAGTCTTCAAATGTTTTTACTATCGGAGGCTTATTATTATTGCCTTGGTATTGTTTTATTAGATCAAATATATCGTCTAATTCATATTCCCCTAATGATTTAGTTATTTCTTTTATTTCATCAAAGGGGACTTCTAATGCTCTGCCTATATCTGTCAATGTACCCCTTGATTTGTTGTAATTAAACCTTCCTATACATGCAACATAATCTTCACCATAATTATCTATTAGAAATTGAATTATTTTCTCTCTGTCGTGAGTTCCGAAATCCAAATCAACATCAGGTATTTTTAATTCTTTTTTAGTAATAGTACCTTGTTTTAGTGCATCTAACGCACCGACATCAATAAACCTTTCAAAATATAGCCTGTGTTCAATTGGATCAATATCGGTAATATTCATCAAATAACAAAGCAAGGAACCTCCACCAGACCCTCTCGCTATCCCCCTACGCTTTACCTTATTGGCATATGTATACACTAAAAGATAATACCCTATAAACCCCATTTCTTCTACTGCGTGTAATTCATATTTATACCTATCAATATATACTTGCCTTTCGTCTGATGGAAGTTTATTTATACCTCTTGCTTCAAATCCTTTTTGACATATAGACACCATCCATTCTTTCTCATTTTTATATTCTGGTGGCGTTTCTATGTGGGGTATAATAGGAGCAGACAATGGTAATTCTACATTACATTTGTCGGCAATTATATGTGTATTTTTAATAATATTATCTACAGTTTCCTTTTCTATGTAATTTAATTTTTCTCTTATTTCTTCTTCACTCTGAATATAACAATCTATATAACCTTCATCTTCTTCCTTATAAGAACTATTAAATGAATATACGTCATGATATTTTTTGTCCTCTAATGACACATAATGTGCATCTGTAGTAACTACTAATGGAATATCAAGAGACTTTGCAAGTTTAATTATTTCTTTATTTAGATATATTTGTGTTTTATCGTTTCTAGCCTGAATCTCTAAATAATAATCATCACCAAATTCTTGTTTATATAATAATGCCCTTTTCCTTGCTTCAGATATGTCGTCTTGCAATATAAATTTACTAATTTCACCAGCCATACAAGCACTCTGTATTAATAGTCCTTCCTTATGTTTCTTTAGCATAGAAAAATCTATTCTTGGTTTATTATAAAAGTTTTCTGGCAGATTAGATTGAGTAATAAGTTTATTTAAATTAATTCTTCCCGTTTCATTTTTGCATAAAACTACTAAGTGGTAATATTTGTTGTTTTGGTCTTTTATAGATACATCGTCACATATATACATTTCACAACCATGTATATATTTTATACCCTCATCCTTCAGTCTTTTATAAATAGATACAGACGCATGTATATTTCCGTGGTCTGTAATTGCTATTGTATTTTGATTGATTTTTTTTAATCTGTCAATTAAGTCATCATAATCTATAATACTGTCCCGAAGACTATATTTTGTATGAACATGCGTATGTATCATAAACTACACCCCTATCCATATATCTCTTTTTCTTCATTATTATTACATACTAATTTTTTCTCAATATAATTATTATATTTTACTTTAAAATCTTCTTCCCATTTATACTTCTTATTTAATTCCAATTCATTGCTAGTTAATCTCATTGTTTTATTATTATAGTAAAGCTTTATTTTTTTTCGTGATACTCCTGTTGGTCTATCCTTCAATATTGTAATCATAGAATCGTAATCTTTATCTTCCTTTTCATCCCTATTAACCCAAAATAAGCGATGAGTAAGATTACCTAAGTTAGACGTTCCATATAAATCATACGCTGAATTAGCGGTCTTACCATCGGGCTTTTTGGGATGTGCTACAAGGTGAGTATAAGTTTTGTATTTTACTGTGAATTTTAATAAGTCTAATATGAACTTCTTTTGTGCTGACCATTCGTCATTATAATCTGAAAAATCCACACACATCAGATTATCTAGCACAAAGACCTTTACACCATGTTTTTTAAACATATACTCCATCCTGTTTAAAATTGCATCTGGCTTAGTGTTTAAATATGTATCATAAAAATACATTTTGTTTTTATAGAACTCTTTCATATAATCTCTTGCTTCGTTTGTAATCGTATATCCTTTAGGTTTGTTTACACCATTATCCCATTCAATTGTGTGATTCTCTCCTGCTAATGGTTTCAATACCCAATTCTTTATTTGCCCACCTTCTAATTCACCACTAAATACAAAAACCTTATGTCCATTTTCGACAGATTCAATAATTGCCGACTGTATTACCACTACTGTTTTACCATGTCCAGTATAGCCTGACCATATATTTAAGTTTCCTTCTATTTGCCCATAAATATATTTATCAAGTTCCATAAATCCAGTAGATATTTTATTAATATTTTGAATATCAACATCTTGACACTCCATAAGGTCAATAATATCAGGTATAGGAACTTCTTTGGCGTTATTTATTAAGTCTATTATCTCTTGCTTGCCACAAGCCAATAATACATTATTAGCATCAGATTTGCTTATGTCTGCCTTAGGGTTGAGTGTTTTATAATATTCTCTTATTTTGTTCTTTATAATATCGTCTGGTTCGACAATTTTACATCTATGTTCACCAATCCTTACTACAGATTCTTTAATCATTGTTTGTCCTGGTAAATCATCATCTGCCCAAAGAATTATAGTGTCAAAATTATCTAAAAACTCCCAATTAAATTCTATCCATCCTGTATTTTCTGCCCCATGAGGTATAGATACAACATTCATATATCCAGCTTCAATACATGCTAATCTATCCATATGTCCCTCAACAATTAATAATGGTTGAGTTATATCTATCCTATCAATGCCGTACAAAACAGGACACGTACTAGCGTGTTTTTGCCACCACATTTTATCTTCGTGTTTTTTAATGTGTCTTGAAGGTCTATATTTCGTACATAACAACTTACCGTCTATATCCCTATGCTCAAATACAATATCCCCATCTTCATTTTGTTTTATATTAGCATAATCAAGCGTCTGTATACTTATGCCTCTTTTAGACATGTATTTTTCTACTTTGGTTCTGTCTATATTAGTTTCCTCTTTAGGGTATTTATAATGTTTAAAATAGTCGTCTTTATTATTATTTTGAAATTCAAAAATAATTCCTGTTTCTTGAAATAGTCTACTAACAGCGTCTTTATAAGATAATCCTTGTTTTTGATAGTGGTCTAATATTCCAAAATTTCTTCCGCACCCGAAACAATGAAAATGATTGTCTTTTTTGTTCCATATAAATGACGGCGTATCCTCTTTGTGAAATGGACAACACCCTTTTAGCGTTTTGCTATCCCAATTTTTTATATTCAATTCTTTAGCAATAAGATGTGCTGCCTTATCATTATACATTTGTTTGGCT
>Ga0334900_1004144_pt1 | contig 10397 bp, 6 predicted proteins | sample GraSluR3_MG_2_FD_207231 | JGI IMG/M metagenome (GOLD analysis project Ga0334900, IMG submission 207231) | Sludge microbial communities from methane-producing bioreactor in Wageningen University, Netherlands - Granular Sludge_31_08-R3 | ecosystem: Engineered > Bioreactor > Anaerobic > Unclassified...
ATAGGCAGCATCATTGGCAGAATGGACTAAAAGGGCTTCAACTAGGGATCTAATGGATATTTTTTCATCAATCTCTAGATCCATAACTTTACCAATTTCATATTTTTCCCTAACAGTAATCACTTCGTCTAGGGGATAAATATTTAAGGCGGTTAGGGCGGTGATAAGTTTGGTGGTTGAGGCGGGATAAATAAGATTAGTACTATTTTTGCTTAATAAAATTTTGTTAGTAGAAACATCAATTAAAATATAATTTTGAGCACTGATATTGGGAGAAATTTGTGAAAGAGAAATTGGAGGAAGGGTGTTTTTGAAATTAATTATTTGATTGAGAACTTTATCTTGAGAAATCTGGCCAATATTTTTTTTCTCATCATGGAGCCAAAATAAATTTAGGATTAGTAATAAAGCGATAAAAACAAACTTCATTTATCGAGTATACCATTGGTGGTTAAAATATTTTTTGCTGATTGCTTGTCTGATTCAATAAAAAAAATAATATTTTCTTGATAAAATTTTCTAGCTAAAATACCAGTTCTTTTGGCTTCTTCTAATTTATTTGAATTATTAAGTATCTGAGATTTTTTGACTAAAAACTCAGTTAAATGTAAAGACATAGTACTTACCTTTTCAGGCTTAGAGCTTATATCTTCTTCATTAACAGTAAGTAAATAAGCAAGATTACAAATTGTTGCATTAATTTCTTTTATCTGGGGTGGATCGGTAGGGAGAGAAAGCGTATCTCTGGCAAAGTTTCTAGGATAAATAGCTTCTTTGCTTGGCATTTGTTTAGATTATAACACTAGAAATAATGATTTGGGGTTTGGTAATATCTTGCCAAGTGTTTGTGTCTAAATAACCAATAAAAGTAGTTGTTTGTCCAATTTTTAATTTATTAAATAAATCAGATTGATGAAAAGCCAAACCGTCTATATTGTCAAATTTAAATTTTAAATGTTCTTTGTTGGCGCCAATAAGTCTCATGTCAGTTATATTAATATCTTTAAAAACAAAAATGGGTCTAGGGTTACCCATTCCAAATGGCTCTAATTTAGAAATAGCCTTAATATTGGCTAATTTAACAGCGTCAATGGTCATTTGAGCCTCAGTAACAAGACTGGGTTGTAATTTTTTGTGAGATAATTTTTGGTTGATGTAGGGAATAATTTCTTTTTTTAATTTACTGATATTGGCAGTTTTGATAGTAAAACCAGCGGCTTGTGCATGACCGCCAATATCTTCAAAAAGATGGGAAAATTTTCTTAAAGCCTGAGTTATGTTAATCTCTGGGATAGAACGACAAGAACCTTTGGAGTATTTTTTTTGTTTGGCAATAACGATAGATGGTTTGTAATATTTATCACATAATTTTCCAGCAATAAGACCGATAATTCCGGGTAGATAACTTTCGTGAGCAAAAAATAAAAGCTTATCTTTGTGGTCAATTTGCTCCAAACATTTTTCTAGGGCAATATTTTGTAAATTTTTTCTTTTTGAATTGTGATCATTGAGTATCTTGGCATAACGAGAACATATTTCTTGATTGTCAGAACATAACAACCTAAGAGAATCAGTAGGGTCGGCTAAGCGTCCACTAGCATTGATACGAGGACCGATGATAAAACCTAAGTCATAACTACTTAATTCTTTTTTGTTGATTTTGGCCTCTTTGAAGAGTTGATAGAGAGAGGTGGGCATAAATTTGTTGACAGCCCTAAGACCTTCAAAAACAAGATTCCGATTAATTCCAACTAAGGGTAAACAATCAGCCACTGTTCCTAGTGCAGAAAGAAAAATATCAGCATTTTTATCTAAAGATTTAGCCAAAAAATAGGCAATACCGCTACCAGAAAGCTCGGTGTTGTGAATTAAAACGTCAACTTGTGGTTGCTTATCCCCCACCAAGTGATGATCAGTAACAATAATTTTACAATTTAGTTTTTGAAATTCTTTTTGGGCCAAAATACCATTGTCGACAGTAATTAACAAATCAAATTTAATATTTTTTTGTTTTTGGAAACGAAAAAAAGATTTGGCTTTAAAGCCATAACCGTCTATTTCTCTGTGAGGGATAAAAGGTAAAACCTGAGCCCCTAGTTTTCGTAAAGATCGCCAGAGGATGGCAGTAGCAGTAATACCATCAACATCATAGTCGCCGTAAATAAGAATATTTTCTTTGTTTTTTATACTTTTTTGAATAATTGCTACCGCTTTTTTTATATTTGGCAATTTTATTTCTTCTAGTCGGGGATTTAAAAAATTTTCTTTGTCCTTGATATTTCTGTTTTCAAGTAAAATATCCAAAATTTCTTCTGGAGATGATTTTTGGTTTATTATTTTTGGAGAAAGAGTCTTGTACATAGCCAAAGTTTAAGTAATCGAACCACCCCAAATATAATTTTTGAAACGTGGTGTTTCGCGTCTACTAACAACACAAAAATCTGGTATTTCTGCCACTGCAGATAATCTACTTAATGACTGAACATCATTTGTGGTAGGTGTTTCTTTAGCTTCGATGGCTAAAGAACTATTAAGAATGAAGTCAATTTCATTGCCCTTTTTTAATGAAAAATATTTAATATCTCCAACTTGGGATAATTGGTTAAAAACTGTGTTTTCAAATTGAGAACCACTTGATAAATCCGCCAATCTATTAGCTAAACCAGTATCACAAAAATATGTTTTTTTAATTTTTGAAACTTCTTTGCTAGAATTTTTGGTGAAAATTGGAACGTTACGAATTAAATATGTTTTTTCAAAAAAAGAAACATAATTAGTAACAGTTGGTCGCGAAACACCAATTAGTTTTGATAAGGTACTATATTCTGTCCTACTACCAATTCTACTAGCAAGTAATTTGGCTAAAGAAAAAAGATTTTGAATATCGGCAAAATCCGCTATTGATCTTATATCTATATTGATATAAGAGGATATAATATCCCAAAGAATATCTTTTTTTGATTCAGCACTTTGAGCTAAAACTACTTGAGGAAAGCCACCATAGCGAATATATTCTTCATAATATGAACATAATCGATCGTATTCTGCTTTATTAAATGTTTTTTTCTGCCAAGAAGTTTGAGTAAAATTTACTTCTTTAAAAGTAAGGAATTCTCCAAAATCTAACGGGTAAAGTTCAAATAATTTTTTTCTACCAGAAAGTGATTCGGTAAAAAGATTTTTTAAATAATAAGAGCTAGATCCAGTGACAATAAATTTAATTTTTTTATTATCAAATAAATATTTAATTGCACTGGGACTATCTGGCGCTAATTGAATTTCGTCAAGAGCAACTATCATTGGCTTGTTTTTTGATAAACCACGAGAAATAAAAGCTTCATAAATACTGTCATAATTTTTTTGTAAAAAAAGTTCTCTGTTGTCAGGGCGTTGTAAATCAAGATAAAGCGAATTTTTGTTATCAAGATCTAGGAGAAGTTGCTTAACTAGTGTAGTTTTTCCTGTACGCCTCATACCTGTTAAAACAGTAACCATGGGTGATTTGGCGTGTTTTAATAGATTGGAATATATTTTTCTTTTATATATCATATAATTATTACTTTACAGAAAAGATATTATTTTGTCAAGTGCCAGTTTACAGAGAGACTGAAATATGTTTTAATTAATAATGGCGGAAGAATTATTAATTTTTAAAAAATTTTATAGTTTTGTTCTATTAATTTATCCTGTAATTAATAGAATTCCAAAAAGTCACAGATTGGTTTTGGGTAGAGAAATTGAATTAGTAAGTTTGGTGATATTAACATCAATTATAAGGGCGAATAAAACACAGTGTTTGATAAGAAAAAATATTCAAGGAAAAATATCCCAAAATATAGATACATTAAGAATATTGTTAAGATTGACAAAGGATTTAAAATTTATGAGTGTTGGTCAGTATTCGATGTTAGTGGAAAAATTAAATGAAATTGCCAAAATGCTTTATTCTTGGAGTAGATAATATTAAAATATTTTTTGGGTGATAACCCAAAGCGCGCCTTTCTCCGCGGTGGCAATTGGAACAATGGTTCTAATGCTGGTGTTTTTGCCTTGAATCTGAACAATTCGCCCGCGAATCGTAACAACAATATTGGTTTTCGTTGCGCCAGTGAATATTGCGCCAAACGAGTAATACATGTCTAGGGATATGTATCCGGAGTTTGATAATCACAAGTTATCTCCTTCCCTATTGAGCAGGGAAAATATAAAACCTGTATCCCCTTTCTATTTTTTAGAAAGGGGTAATTGGGTTTTTTAAAAAAAATGTATAAAAAAATTTATGAAATTAAGAATTTACTAAATTCTTTTAAGGCAGTAATGAGCGATAATAGCGAAAATATTCCTATTGTTCGTTATTATTTTGATTTAGAAGGTAATTTGTTTGATTTACAAAAAAAATTAATAACAAATAATTTTTATACCAAACCTTATAAAAGATTTATTGTTAGCGACCCTAAGAGACGAGAAATTTCAGCTCCTCATTTTGAAGACAGAATTGTTCAACACGCAATAGTAAATATAATTGAACCTATTTTTGAAAAAACATTTATAGAAGATGCTTATGCGTGTCGAGTTAAAAAGGGAACCCATTTTGCCCTAAAAAGATTAAAAAAGTTTTTACAAAGTACAAGAAGTTTTTATGGAAAAAATAAAAATATTTTTGTTTTGAAATGTGATATAAAAAAATTTTTTGCTTCAATTTCTTGGAATATTTTAATCGAGATATTATCCAAAAAAATAAAAGATAAGGAAACCATGTCTTTGCTAGAAAAAATAATAACAAGTTATACAGTTTATGGCAAAAATACAAAGGATAATGCTTATCAAGAAAATTTATTTGATGTAAATTGGAGTATTCCTGTTTCTGTAAGTAAAAGAAGGGGTTTGCCTATTGGTAATTTAACTAGTCAATTATTTGCCAATATTTATTTAAACGAATTAGATCAATTTGTAAAAAGAGTTTTAAGGGAAAGATGGTATGGGAGATATATGGATGATTTTTTTGTTATTTCAGGGGATAAAAAACATTTAGAGAAAATAAAAAATAAAATAAATACTTTTTTGGAAAATAAACTAAAACTTACTCTCCATCCCAAAAAATCGTTTATTCAAAATGTTAAATACGGGGTTTGTTTTGTGGGGTATAGAATTTTTTTTGACCATGTTTTGGTGAGAGGTTCCACCTTAAGAAGATTTCAAAAAAAATATAGAAAAAAATTAAAAAAGGTTTTAGGAGGGCTACTTGAAGAAAAAAAGCTAGAAGCATGTAAACAATCTTTTAGGGGGCACCTAAAACACGCCAATACATATTGGTTAGATAAAAAAATGTTTGGATAAATCATAAATATAACTATTATTTAATGATTGTATAATCAGTGAATTTATTGTTTAATTAATTAATACTTATTTTTAAAAAAAATGTAGTGAAAATTAAGCAATATTTATTAGAACCCAGATTTGTTTTTAACAGAATTCAGTTAAATCTTTTAACTATGGTTTTGCTATGGTGTGGAATGGTGGGAGGTTCTTATTGGACTATCAATAAAATTACCAAAACAAGCGCAGTAAATGATACCACCAAAGAATGGGTTTTTGATGTCGCGACAGCCAGTGATTATACTGCCAGTAATATTACTATTAATGATTTTGGGGCAATACCAGCAGAAAGCAATAATCTTTTTTCCAATAATTCTTTTGAAGAAGGTAACGATGGTTGGAGCGCGGGAGCAATTTCCCCCAATGGTTGGGTAGTCGTTCCTGGTAACACTGCCATTGGAACATCAGACTTTTTGGTAATGAAATGGGAAGCAAAAGCACTAGATACACAAACAAGTGCAGTGGTTTTTGATGGAGGTGCTAATAGTGCTAACGGCTGGGCGGGAGCTAATGACCAAACTAGATATCAAGCAGTGTCAAGGGCAGAAGGTAGACCTTGGGTAAGAATTGCTCAAAATCATGGCACAGAGTTTGATTCAATTGAGGCTTGTAGGGCGGTGAATATAGGGCTGACACAAGCTAAATTGATTGATAATAAACAATGGATGACAATGGCTAGAAATGCAGAACAGGTAGCTTCTAACTGGACGAATAATCAGGTGGGTAACGGAGCTTTGGTAAGAGGTAGCTCAAATAGTGCTTTGTCTTTAAATGGTGGAATGACATTGTCTGGTATTAATAGGCGAACCTTAAATCTTGATAATGGAGAAATTGTTTGGGATATGGCGGGAAATGTCTGGAATTGGACTAATGATATTCAGTCAACTGCCGTGAATACAACAGGAGCATGGGTAGAATGGAACCATGCAAACATATCAATAGGAGCAAGGGAGCTTTATGGGCCATCGGATGTAAATTATCTTTCTGCACAGGGTATGGGGCAAGTTTATGGTGGAGCCTTGAACAACGCCTTTCTCCGCGGTGGCGGTTGGGGCCTTGGTTCTGTTGCTGGTGTTTTTGCCTTGAATCTGTCCGGTTCGCCCGCGTATCGTACCGGCAGTATTGGTTTTCGTTGCGCCAGTGATTCCGTAGATATCTTACAATCTAATTTATCTTCTGGTGGCCGCGTTAGCGGCCGAGCTAATTTTTTTGAAAATCGATCTTTTGTGGATGGAAAGTTAACTCAAACGATAAATGTGGGTGGAAGTGGGGTATATGATTTGACAGTTTTTGTTCATAATGATGGTGAGGCGGTGGATAATAGCATTGCAGTAATTTATGCTGCCGGAGTGACAATTCCTGAGACAAAATATATTAATGAAGGTAACGGTTGGTGGAAATTAAGTGCTAAGGTTGAGGGGGCAAATAGGGATGTGGATTATGGAATAGCCATAAGAGCAGGGAAATCTATAAAAATAGATGATTTGTATTTAACTAAATCGGTGAATAGATTTGCCAATGCTTCTTTTGAAAATGGGATAAAAGGTTGGAATGTGGGGGCGGTAAGAGGTAATTCTACTCCCAATGGTTGGGTAGTCGTTCCTGGTAACACTGCCATTGGAACATCAGACTTTTTGGTAATGAAATGGGAAGCAAAAGCTTTGGATACTGGGACAAGTACAATAGTAACTGATGGTGGAGCGGGAAGTAGCGATGGCTGGGCGGGAGCTAATGACCAGACTAGATATCAAGCAGTGTCAGTATCAGAAGGCAGACCTTGGGTAAGAATTGCCCAAAACCATAGTACGGAATTTGATGCAATTGAGGCCTGTGGTGCGGTAACCGTTGGGGGTAATAGTGCTCACTTGATAAGTGAAAATGAATGGATGACAATAAGTAATAATGTGGCTGAAGTAGGAGCAAATTGGACTGGGGAGAGTGTGGGGAGCGGAGTTTTGCCCAGAGGTAATTCGAGTAGTAGTGCTTCAATGGATGGCACAAATGCTTTAAGTGGAGAAACTAAAAGAAATTTAGCAATGAGTAATGGAGATGAAATTTGGGATATAGCAGGAAATGTCTGGAATTGGACGAGCGGAACAATTCTTAGAAAAGACCAACCTTATTCTTGGAATGGATCGGTGGGTTCAACATCTTGGGGGTGGAATGATTTTGATAGTGGTTCTGGTTCTACTTATTTAAAGTATTATAAAATTGGTTCGCCATTACAGCAAAAAAATGTCGAACCTTTAAATTTAACTTATGCTCATAATGCTTCACTTGGTTTAGGTAGGATATATCATTATTCAGACGAGAGTGATACTTCAACAACTAATTACGCCTTTCGCCGCGGTGGCCCTTGGTACCATGGTTCTAATGCTGGTGTTTTTGCCTTGGATCTGCACTTTTCGCCCGCGTTTCGTGCCTACTATATTGGTTTTCGTTGCGCCAGTGATTCCGTAGATATCTTACAATCTTATCAATCTATCAATGGCCGCGTTAGCGGCGGCGCCCAAAAAATTATATCGCCTGTTATTACAGATTCTAAGGTTTATCAAACTATAAATGTAGGAGATACGGCGGTTTATCAATTTTCTGTTTATGTTTATGACCAGACTGAGGGAAATGTAGCAGGGCAAGTAGATTCTGGTATAGCAGAATTATTTGTGGGCGGGCAATCTATAGGAGCTACCTATACTGATGCTGGTGAAGGCTGGTGGAAATTAAGTGCGAGAGTAACAGGATCAAAAACAGATAAGGAATATGGTGTTTTAGTTAAATCAAGTAAAACCATACTTCTTGATGATTTTACTTTAAATAAATTGTCGACCAAAACAGTATTTACTAAAAATGCCTATACTAATACAAAAGTGAATAGTTGGGATTCTTTTAGTCATGAAGTCGGCGGAGGTGATAATTCACGAATTAGATACCAAATTTGTTTGGATAATGGAAGTACTTGTGAGGTAAATATAGGAACAACAGGGACAACTTGGCAATATTGGAATGGGAGTAGTTGGATAAATGGAGAAAATGATATTAGCAAAACAAATAATGTGAGTGACCTTAGTGAAGCAGTAATGCAGTTGTTGTCAATAGATAGTCAAAAAATATCGGTTAAGGCATTTATGGAATATGAGGGTGAAGATATGCCAAATATTGATTCATTTACTATTGGGTTAACGACAGATATAACAGCTCCTAGTAATGCAACAAATTTGGTAATGCATAAAGAAATATTAGATGAAACTTGTGATTTTGAGGATAATTGTTGGACAAAATCAGCTAGTCCTGTTTTTTCGTGGAACGCAGGAAGTGATGAAGAAAATGGGTCAGGAATGAAGGGGTATTGTTTGTATTTGGGGGTTGAGCCAGAAGGTAATCCGTCAAATAATAAAGGAAAACTGGGAGCCTCACCAGTATCAACGGCTAATACTCCTTGTCAATTTATAGTTTCATCGACTGAAATTGATTTGTCGACAGCTGGATATTTGGCAAGTGCATTATCAAATAGTGATGTTTTTACTACTAATGCACCAAACACTTATTTTTTAAATGTTAAAGCGGTAGATATGGCGGGAAATACACCAGTCGAAAGCTTGTCAATTAGGTTTAGATATGATGGTAATAGTCCAAGAAATGTATCTTACATATCCCCTGCTTCAGGCAATTTTTCAAATGTTAGCGATATGAGTTTTTCGTGGCCAATATCAGGAAATGCTTCTAGTAATGATGAGGAGAGCGGTGTTTTGGGTTGGCAATACCAGATAAATTCGACCGAAGGGACATGGAGGGGTTCCCTATCTTCGGAAGAATTAGGATTGGAATATATACCGAGTGGAACGAGTACTTATAATTTAACCAGTCGTGATGTGGTAGTTACGGGGAATAATGTTGTTTATTTTAGAACGGTGGATGTGGCGGGAAATCCGTCTGATAATGGTAGCATAAGGACGGGAAATTTATCATTTGGCGGAAAAGCACCTAATTTTAGTCAAACTGATAGTGTAACAATTAATCCTGATAATTCCGAAGAAAATTTATTTTCTTTGTCTTGGCCTGAGGCAAGCAGTGAGGATAATAATGTAAGTAAATATTATTACATGATTAATACTTTGCCACCATCGAGCTTAGATACTCTTTTAAATAACCCTTCAACTTATATTGATAATGGAAATTCAACTACGGTTAACGAAAGAGCTTTACCAAATGTAAATAAGGGAACTAATACTATTTATGTGGTGGCGATAGATGATGAAGAAACACCAAATTATTCACCAAGCAACTATATTTTGGGGACTTTTACCCTTAATTCTAATTCACCTGATAATGGAATGTAACTTTGACTTGGACAGCTCCGACTTATAAAGGAGCAGGAAATTTAACTTATCAAGTTTATAGATCAAGTGATGGAATTAATTTTACCTTGATAGGGACAAGCTCTGGTTTGTCATATGTAGATAATGCTCCCGAGTCACAACTTTATTATTATAAAATTTATAGCAAAGATGGTGCAAATGCTGTATCTTCTGGAACAAATGCAGTATCAATTACACCAACAGGTAAGTGGACTAGCGCTCCTTTACTAAGTAGTGGCCCTGATATTAGTAATGTGACAACTAGAAGGGCAACCATAACTTGGAATACTGACAGAAATTCTGATTCAAAGATACAATATGGAACAGAATCTGGTAGATATAATGATGTTGAACCAAGTAATTCAAACCAAGTTAGTGCTCACACAATTCAATTATCAGGATTATTACCAGAGACAACTTATTATTTTAAATCTAAGTGGACTGATGAAGATGGAAATACGGGAATAAGTGAGGAAAAAACTTTTAAGACAGAAAATACACCGAGTGTAAAAGATGTAGTTGTTGGTAGTATTGGGTTGGAATCGGCGACAATACAATTTACTTCAAATGGGTCAAGTGAAATCAAGATTTATTATGGGAAAACAACAAGTTTTGGTGGATTAAAATCATTATCAACTGCTACTAGCGAAACAAATTATACGATAA
>Ga0334900_1004146_pt1 | contig 10392 bp, 9 predicted proteins | sample GraSluR3_MG_2_FD_207231 | JGI IMG/M metagenome (GOLD analysis project Ga0334900, IMG submission 207231) | Sludge microbial communities from methane-producing bioreactor in Wageningen University, Netherlands - Granular Sludge_31_08-R3 | ecosystem: Engineered > Bioreactor > Anaerobic > Unclassified...
ACCAGCATTGCCAGGATTAAAGGGCAATTCCTTGCAGCCAGGCAATGATGAAGATGAAGTACTTCCCGTGATATAGAGATGATCCTTTGTAGCGAAGATATCTCGAATTCCATCCGAGTATTTACCACCAAAATACTGGCTAGTTTTCAATTCTAGCGTATCCAAGGAAAAGGAACAAAGAAATCCTTCGGTGCTTTCATTTCGTTGTCCAATCGTAGTTAAAAACTCCTTTGAATGGGTCTCTCCAGCTATATAGAGTGCATCGTTAAAAATACATATGCCGTAGGGGGAATCCCACGATTCTCCTCCAATAATAACAGAAGATTGGACTTGGCCATCGGAATCCATTTTGACGACAAAGACATTCGTCTTATCATCAGAAAGAGATTCTTTATTGTAAACTGTGGTAAAGGGTGGTAGAAAATCTGAATATGTTCTTATTTCTCCTGTTACATAAAGAAATGACTCATCTTCAGACAAAGTCATATCTTCGACTGAGACGACATTTTCAGAAGAAAACATGGTTTTCCATAGGAGATCATGAGAGGAAGTGAATTTATAGATATTCACCATGTAGTCATGATGGCTTTCAAACTCATCGTTACAGGATTTTGTGGTGAAGGTGTCTGGGGGTGGTTTCTCACAAATAAACAAAAGCCTTCTAGTAGAAGTGACTGCAATATAGTAATTACCGCAAGAATCGATCAACACTTTATTGGCAGAGTTATTCTCCCGGGGAGTATTCAAATAGGTTGCATACTTGATCAAATAGGTTGCATACATGGTATCGGTAGAAGAGTTTGATTGAGCAGTGGTGTTGAATAGCAGAAAAAATACGATTGCAACTATACTAGCTTTTCGAGTAGAAATTGTAAACCATCTGTTCATAATGTCTCCTTGTATCTTCTATAGTATAATCGTAAGGTATAGAAAGTGATAAGTCAACATAAATGGTTACAAAATAGTCTTAGCAGGAGGAGTATATATGTACTCAAGCACTGAAGAAATGGATATTGAAAATAGAGTGATTCGACCTTTGCACCATTCCGACTTTGAATCCGTTTGCGAGCTATCGAAATCAATTTGGGAAGGGAATGATTATCTTCCGTCGGTATTCCACGAATGGGTGGATGCTCCCGGTGCTTTTTTGTGTATGGAAGATACAGCAAACCAACGCATCATCGCTACAGGGAAATATTCCTATCAATCGGATGGAACAGGCTTGTTGGAAGGGTTGCGTGTTCATGAGGCGTATCGAGGTCAGCATGCAAGCTGGCATATCTGCAAAGCGATCTTTGAAAAGGGTTGGGAGGATCGTACCAAAGGCATTATTACGCATATCGTCAATTGCACACATCGATCCAATACTGCAAGTTTGCATATTTCTACCAAGATTGGATTTACTATCGAGAAGCGATTTTTGATTGTAGAGTCACTTCCCAATGCTACATATCAGAAGTCTCTTGTCATTGAAAAGTGGAACCCTACCTATGAAGAATTTATACAGCTGCCATATTTTTCTCTTACCCAAGGATATATCGGACAAAATTTCATCGTGCAAAAAGCAACTCCTAGTTTGTTTCAACGTCTAGTATCAACAGCCCATTTTGCGAAAGTAAATGGGTGTCCAGGATTTTTAGACAACAACCATGGGTGGTACAACGTTTCTTTGGATCCTTCTCCACACTCTATTGTTGAATGGCTTGTGTATGCAAATCAACAACCAAATGTGAAAGAGAGTCTTGCCTTTGTTCCCCCAACACCTTCTATTATTGAAGGTTTAAAGCAGTTGCCAATAGAAACATGGGAGAACTTTGAACCCGACTTATTGTATCTAGTGTACACGTCCGATAAAAGCCCTCTATAATCTTAAAACACCTCTATAAAACTGTTTGCGCGTCGGTAGGACAATCGACATTTCGAAGTCCGGAAACAATTGCTTCAACGGAGACAAAAAACAAAAATTATCCTTTTCATCCTTGCAATCCAGGATTGGTATTTGTATTCTTATTATAGAACGTTATTTGCGAATTCATTATTGGAGGGTATGATGAAAATTATTCGTATTTCGATTGCATTTTTGTTAAGTTTATCGATTGGTATGGCAGGTTGTACTTTATTTTCCAGTTCACCACCAGACAATGTAGCTACAAAAGATGTTGCACAAGAACCATCTAAGACTGAAGAGTATGACGACAAAGAAACCGATCTAAAAAAAGAGGACGTCATAGATGTTTCAATTGAAGGGGAAGATGATGATGGTGTAAAAACGAAGATCGATGCAGGTAAAAGTGCAAAACTCCCTACGGATATTCCTTCGTTTTTTCCTTTGTTGAAAGGAAATTTGGAAACTGTTATTGAATCTGAAGCCGATGGATATACAAACTATACACTTGCGTTTAAAAATCCAACACCAACCGACATGGAAGATATGGCTCAAAAACTCGATGGAGTAAATGGCTGGAGTATACTTTCAAGGTCTCAAATGGGAGATGGATGGATCTTAACTGCACATAATGAAAATAAAGATGCAATGCTGACGATTTCCATTATTGATGGGGATACCGGTATGATGCAAATTAGTTTTAAGAAATAATAACAAACAGTACTTGAACCAATTTGACCATTGATTCGATTCTATAGTCGTATTTACGTAATTTTAACAGGAAGCAATCCGGTAGAAATGAATGTATCGGTATGCTTCCTGTTGTTTTTATGCCTATCGATAGTTCCCGAAGATTTTTATGCCCATGCAATTCGTTCGAAATCGTTTTACTGTATTTTTCGTACTGGTCTAACTCTTTTCATATATTGAGCAGGATCGAAATAGTAATAGGAGATTCTACCTGTTGATTCATCGAGTTGATATTGCGTATCTGAAAATGAATACGAAGGCATAGAGTCTTGCAACTTTTCCCCAACAGCATTGCATTCTTTTTCGAAATCAAAGGGCCCATGTTCAAATACTACATATTCAGCTTTGGGAACTGAAATGAAGAGCATTTGTTTGGGAATGGTTCCTTGATAGTCATGTGGCAACCTAATCCCATAGGCTTCTGGCTGTTTCCCATTTTCTTCAAAAATACGTGCTATAATCTGCCCACTGTAGCTTCCGATAATCTGATCGGAACCATCTAATTTTCCTGGAATGCTGTCTAACAATCCACATATTGTATCACAGTCCTGTCCTGGAACAACATCTTGTTTTTTCCAGAAATCAAAGTATCCATTGCTTTCATAATTCTTGATGTGCAAGAATGTATGAGCAGGAATAGAAACAAAGTACGCGTTCACTTTTTCGGATGAATGTATCATGCCCACCTCTCGTATGTTAAGGATGTATCGGTCAAAAGGATGAATTTTTGTACGAAGCACAACGGGACGAGGATTCGCTCGATATTCTCTAGGTGCAATGCCATAGGTTGCTTTAAAAGCTCTAGTAAAAGCCTCATGAGAAGAGAAACCATAATCCAAAGCAATCGATAGCAATGAACGATGGGTATCCCGTACTTCCAATAGAGAAAAAGCAAGCTTCCTTTTTGTACATATGTGCGAAATGTCATTCCAGAGAGTTTCTTGAATTTCTTGGATGTATAAAACTTGGAGTATCCAAGATATTTCGCAAGTTTATCTAAGGCAAGCGAATCATCTAGTCCTCTCTGGATTGTTTCATCAATCGTATCAACAACCATTTGAATATATTTGTGCCATGTGTACATTTGTTCACCTCTGTTAGTATATTGTAAAAAGAAATTGTATGCATATTTGATTTGAGTTGCAGTACAAAATTCTGCTGTTACAAGAAATTTTGTACTAACGTCCCTTTTGTTATACTACGGAGTGATTGTTCCACAGATTTTTTCAGTACACTACAGTGCAGATTTGTAATGTCTGTTAATTATACATAACAGACATTGAACAATACATTTTCTAGTAAAGCCTATTAACAGAGCATTTGAGAAAATAACTAAAGTATATTCACTTTTTAATCCAAATGGTATCAAATATACCAACCAAAAAAACACAAAATTCAAATATGCCAATTGGCAACTATTTCGATACCCAAAAACAATACACGTATCATAACACACTTTCCTTTAAAATTGATTTAATCGTTTTAAAGCCGTTTTAGGGTGTTTTGAATTTTTGTATATATACCAAATCATCCAAGGTGTTCTAAGCGCTAAAAAAAGCGCTTTCTGTGTTTTGAAATTTTGCAATTCCCAATAGTTATTCATAGAGTCCATGTATAGGACTACAGATTGATCATGCTAATAAATGGTTATTTCGGAACAAACTCTATCTAAAACAGGGAGAGAGTTTAAAATAATTTTCTCTCCCCGTTTTTTTATCTAAGGGTACATCGCAAATGCTGTAACAAGTGACAAAAATTACTTTGCAAGGCTAAAACAATATATGGAGTTGGTTTCAAACTGCTCTGCGAAAAATACGTCTTCATGAACTCGAATGTTTAGGTAATCACCCTCACCGTTGGAGGAATAAGCCCAAACCAGGTTCCCATCGTCTGTATCGATTAAAAACAAATTCCCATTGAAGCCACTGACTAAAATGTATTGACCCATCATTTGAGCCTCTTTATAATGGTACATATCTTGCACATAGATGTTTTCCGCTACAGCTTTGTCAGTTTTAGACCAAATTAAATCCCCTGTTTGAGGATCTAGTTTTTCAAAAATGAATGTTCTTGAATCTGCTTCATAGTCATACCTTCCAATCAAGATATTGTTATCAAAAGTGGGATAACAAAAAGTAATCCCTTCTTTTTTCCAAAGTACTTTTTTGGACAATGGATCCAACCCATGGACATTTGTTTGATAATCAATATGAGTATAAAACGCAAGAACAAGTGTATTTTGAACAACAAAAGGTTTTTTAAAACTACTAATTACCCAGGAAGGTCTTGAAGGAGGAGAATCTCCTGTATCTAGTTTTTCTCTATAGCTATCTGCAAAAGGTTGTAAGTCTTCCGAAGAGTACGGGTATTCCCATATAACTTTACCCGTGTTTTCTTCTACCAACCGAAAGGGCTCATAGTAATTGCCATAATACCCAATCATCCCATCAATGGAGGTATACAATTGAAACTCACTCGGAAAAACGTCGATAGGTATATGAATATCGTTACGTTTCCATAAAAGCTTTCCGCTGGATCGATCTATGGCATAGCAGGAGCTATCTTTGCAGGTAAAGAATAGGATATCTTCATTCAAAAAAACATCACTTCTGATTTCTTCCTGTGCATCAAAACGCCATAGCTCTGATCCATCTTTAATGCGGATTGCAAAGAGAACACCCCTAGAATTGGCAATGTACAAAACACCATCGACAATATGCCACCCTAGAAAAGGTCCAGTTTGATCTTCCAAAGATTTTGTCCATACAATCTTTTTTCTTTTGGGCTGATAGGCTTGGATTTCATAGGTATCATCTTCTTGTTTTCCCATCATGAATAGTCTGTCTTTGTCATGTGTAGTGACATAGCTCCAAGATTCTACTGTGTAGTTGTATTCAATTTTCCCTGTAGGAACATCAATATGAAACAAATTGCATTTCTCATCCAAGAGCCAAAAATGATTGTCATAGAAGTAATCGTCCGAGTGCCATAAAGATTCCTCTAGTGACAGCTTCCAATTCAAGTGAACCGTTTCTTGATCGATATCAGATTTTGTCCAATCAATCCACCGAAAACCAACTGTATCTTCTTTTTCAATCATGATATTTTCCAATTTTGAGAGATCGGGAGGCTGTTTCTCTGTTGTACAGCTTTGCAGTACTGTTGAAAAGGACACAAAGAAAGCCAATAGTACGACAATAGTAATCTTTTGCATCATAACTTTGTCCTTTATTTTCGTTGTCTTCATACAACGTAGTTGATCCATTTGGACTCTATCAAATCTTTTTTTCAACGTCTTCATTTTTTCTCCATTTGCAGATCCGCATTACTATTTCTGTAATATCGTTTGTGATTGAATGTATGATAGTGAGGTTCCTATGTCAAGTAAAAACACACCGACCCATAAGCAAAAATAACCTTTGTATTGTTAACCTTAGGATTCTTCTTAAATCTGAACAGGAAGGCTCCAGGTAACCATCCAAAAAGAATATCAGGTTTCAAGAACATATTGTAACGAAGATGATCCCATTCTTCTTGTGGAAAATCTTCCATGCATTTCAATGAAAGGGATAGTGTATACATCTCATGTTCCACATCAAATTGGTACGAATCTACAACAAAAGCTTGGTCAACTGATAACTCATGTAAAGAAGAAGTTATCTCTTCTACGGTATTTGTCAAGATAGTTGTCGCCTTTTTTCATTCTCATTCATCTCTTTTTCTTTTACAGGATTTAATGCTACCTGGGAAATGTAATCCCAATTACGGGTATTTCTAGTCCACCTTTCTGGGTGTTTTTCTCTGGCTTTTTCATACACCTCTTTTCGTTGTTCTAAAATACGTTGATCTTCTCCATAATGCCTTTGATGAGGAGTTACATAGCGAATCCCACTATGCAAATGTTCGGTATTGTACCATTGAACAAATCCATGCATCCACGTTCTGGCTTCTTCAATGGAAGCAAAGCCTTTACGAGGAAAGCTGGGAACATACTTGACCGTTTTAAACAATGCTTCTGAATAGGGATTGTCATTGCTAACTCGTGGTCTTGAATACGATTTCGTAATCCCCAATTTGGTCAGCAATACTTGAAAGCTTTGTGCTTTCATGGGACTACCATTGTCTGAATGGAGAACCAACGGAGTTCCTTTGAGATGATGTTTCACAACGGCTTTGGTCACCAGTTCTTTGGCATGAGCTTGGGATTCTTCTTCATAAATTTCCCATTGGATAATGATACGACTAAAGATATCAAGAATCAGATACAACTTAAAAAAGAACCCTAGAATTTCTCTGGGCAACCACGAGATATCGGTTTTATTCCGACATCGGGATAACTGGGATTATTCCGATATTAAAGTTATTCCGATGTTTACATTTGTTTCTTGGTATATCCGATTCGTTATTTAAAAAATATCGGAATAATATTTTGCTTATGGTTGATGTGAATCGTATTGTAAAGAAATATACAATTTTTCTTTAAAAGGAGATTTACATGAAACATCAACTATTATCTGAAGGTATTAAAGCAATTCTACAGTTTTGTAGAGACAACCGAGTTGCTGAAACGGTGCAGCATTATCAGGAAGCTTGTAAGGCTATCGAAAAGATATACAATCAAAAAAAGATTATTGACTACGATGAGGATCTTACCGCAAATACTATCCAAAAACTAAGAACACAGCTTCCAAGTTGTCGTATTGCTAAGTATTCTTTAAACCGTTACATTTATCGTACTCTATGTATGCTACAAGATTATTATCATGAACTACCATTTCGGAATATATATCCTTTACGGATTCCATACAAATATATTCTTACTCCACTTTTCGAAAAACAAGCAGAATTGTTCAAATCTAGTTTAACTCTGATGCCACTTACTGTTCCAGTTATATACTCCATTGCAAGAGATTTTTTCTACTATCTCCAGCAAAAAGATCAAGATGATTTTTCTGCCATAACTCACGAAGATATCTATGCTTTTCTTCGATTTGAATACATTGATCACAAAGGATGTATGGGAAATGTAATCTATACCACTCGCTTATTATGTAATTATTTGCGTAATAAAGGATATCAGAATGTACCCTCCGAATTGCTTCCATTTGCACTTCCGCCATCACGAAAGAAGGTGTTGCCACCGTTTCGAACTGCAGAACTGAAAAAGATTCTTAATCAACCAGATAGAGCTACTACTACTGGCAAACGTAATTATGCAATCTTAATGTTAGCATCTGTTACTGGGTTACGGGCTATTGATATCGTTAATTTGAAGTTGACTGATATACATTGGTCGGAACTTACAATACAAATTGTTCAGCATAAAACCAGATTTGGCTTATCATTGCCGTTAGACCAAGAAGCTGCAGTTGCTTTGGCTGATTATATCATTCATGGTCGCCCTGATACCGACATCCCGTATATTTTTCTTTCGAAAACGATGCCTTACCGAAAGCTTGATGATAAATCCGGTGCAGCAAATGTATTTAATAAATGTGCCAAGCAATCTGGGGTACCAAAAAATCCTCATGATGGAAAAACATTTCATGCATTTCGGCGAACCATGGGATCCTGGCTATTGAATTCTGAATCAGATCCAGAAATGATATCACAGATTTTAGGTCACCACAGCAAAAAAGTATTAACAAGATATTTACACTTTGATACCGCCTCTTTACGGATCTGTGCGATAGGATTTGACGACATTCCTGTCAGATCCAAGGTGTACCAATGAGCTATACATTTCAAAGCTCGTTTGCAAACGATATTCTAGCATACATAAAACTGCGTATGTCCCTTGGCAACAAGAAAGACACTTTTGCCAGACGACTCCATGCTTTTGATGCGTACTGTTGTCTTTATCATCCGCAAGAATTAATAATGACTCAAGAAATAGCGGAAGGATGGTGTACACTAAAACCCAATGAAAAAGTAGTCACCTTGAGCTTACGTACAAGAATCCTACGGGGCTTTGCAAAATATCTGAAGACCATTGGGAAAGAAGCATACATCATTCCAGATGGATTCGTCGGAAAAAGAGAACAGTTTTTACCCTACCTCTATACAGAAGATCAACTAAAGGCATTCTTTTCAGCAGCTGATAAACTTCCTCCACATAAATTATCTCCAATGCGGGAGTATGTGATTCCCGTTCTTTTTCGGATGCTATATTGTTGCGGACTCAGGCCACAAGAAGTACGACATCTTCGAGTAACAGATGTAGATCTTACAAATGGTATCCTTTGTATTGTTAACTCCAAACGAAACAAGGATCGCCTTGTGGTAATGTCTACGGCTCTTACGTCATTATGTCAGCGCTATCATCAGATGATCAGTCAATTTCTTCTATCACGGATTTATTTCTTTGAAAATCCAAATGGTGGAGAATATTCTGCTACATGGATACAGAACCAATTTTTTAAATGTTGGAAATATGCAGGTATTTCGTTTGAAAAGCAGTATCATCCACGGATTTTTGATTGGCGCCACAATTTTGCAACACATACTATCATTCAGTGGATTCGTGATGGGCGCAATGTCACAAATCTTCTTCCCTATCTTAGTAGCTATATGGGCCATGAATCAATCGAATACACAGCCTACTACATACACTTGATTCCAGAGCATTTGAAATCATTGGAATGTACAGATTGGGCATGCACTGCCGAGGTGCCACCCTATGAAGATTAAAGACAAATGGCTATTTGAAATGTTGCGAGAATATTTAACTGTGCATCTTCCTTTTCGTAAAAAAGTTAGTCCTCATACCTGTAAATCTTACCAGGAAGTCCTCAATTTGCTGATGGATTTTTTGTCCCAGTACAATGCAAAATCACTGAAGGATCTTTGTTTTGACAATATCTCTGATGAAAGCGTGGATGCTTTTTTGCTATGGTTAGAAAAGGAACATCATTGCAAACCCTCCACATTGAATCATCATCTTTCAGTAGTCCGAGCCTTCCTGAAATATTGTGCCATGAAAAAGCCTGTCTATCAGGATTACTATCTTTCGGTGGGAAAAATACCCCGGCGCAAAACGATAAAAAGATGTGCAGTCAATCACTTTAGCAAGGCATCTTTGGATGCCATATTACAGCAGCCCAATGTGAAAACCAAACACGGCCATAGAGACCTGTTTTACATGATCCTTCTGTATGATACAGGAGCCAGAGATCGTGAAATCCTAGACTTGCACCCCGCCGATATCATTGCAGACACGAAGGCTCCCTACATTATTATTCGCGGCAAGGGTAGCAAAATCAGAACCATACCCATCATGAATGAAACGGTATTGCATTACAAAAGCTATATGAAACGCTTTCATATGGGTCCTACAGACGCGGATACTTTTCTTTTCTATACAACAATTCATGGAATTAAGCATGCGATGTCCGATGACAATGTGGCTCGATTCATTAGCAAGTATGCTACGGTAGCAAGAACGATTTGTTTTGAGGTTCCAGCGCATGTTACGCCCCACATGTTTCGACATAGTCGTGCTCTCCACCTATATCAAAAAGGAGTTCCATTACCCCTTATCGCACAATGGCTTGGTCACTCCAGTATGGAAACAACTTTGATCTATGCCTATGCCGACACAGAAATGAAACGAGTAGCCATAGAAAAGGCCACAGAAAAGAATCATCCCATTCGTACTCAAGAATATTACAATGGTTCGATGTTGAATGATGAAACACTCAAAAAGCTATATGGATTAAGATGATCCAAGCAAAAAGTTATTCCGATGTTTTGAATCA
>Ga0334900_1004147_pt1 | contig 10391 bp, 7 predicted proteins | sample GraSluR3_MG_2_FD_207231 | JGI IMG/M metagenome (GOLD analysis project Ga0334900, IMG submission 207231) | Sludge microbial communities from methane-producing bioreactor in Wageningen University, Netherlands - Granular Sludge_31_08-R3 | ecosystem: Engineered > Bioreactor > Anaerobic > Unclassified...
CAATGTAATCCTTTGCATCATCCAGGAGTTGTTTTTCATCCACAGGACCCACATAATGTATGCGGGTCATTTCACGGGCAATTTTCTGTGCAAATCCTGCTAATTCCTTTTTATCATCATGGACATTCCCTTTAATAGCCTGTCCCATTATACGTCCAATATCTGGTTTTCCAACCTCATATGCAATCTCTAATACATCCCATTTCCATTCTGGGGCCAGATATACATGTATCTTTTCCGGTTGTGTCTGGGTGATCTTTTTAATTTCCCTGATATCATCCACCAGTCCCTGGATGATTTCTTCTGCTTTGTGCACCTTTTCATTAATCAGGGTTTCATCATATTGCGGCCATGGTGCTTCTGATGCGAATCCCTGACCTCCATGTCTATTCCACAGTTCTTCACAGGCATGGGGTGTGAATGGAGCCATTAAACGTATCCATATGCCTAAGATATAGGCCAGAACATCGGTTATTTCCTCTTGAGTTTCTTTTTCCTTCAGTTTATGATCCACTCTGTGTAAGTAGTGGTCTATGTCTTTTTTAAATAGGAATAATGCTTCCTGGAGGGCTTTTCTGGTTTGGAATCCTTCCAGTGCCTGGGTGGCATCACGAACACGCTGATTAGTCTGGCTGATCATCCAGGCATTTATGGATTTATCAACCTCTGGGGCATGAGTGTAGTCGCTTAACTGGATTTGGGAGCCGTGAAGCTCATCCACCATCTCTGCAAATCCTAAAAACCATTCTAATCGTTTTTTAGTTCCGATTACCTCTTTTTCTCTCCAGTCGAAGTCCTGCCATGGTTCGGCTGAGGACATGAGGAACAGTCGTACCACATCTGCTCCATGGATTTTTATGGCATCTTCCAGGAGGATGATGTTCCCTTTAGAAGAGGACATTTTATTTCCTTCTAGGAGTCCCATTCCAAAGACCACCACACCCTGGGGCCATTTTTCCTCGGGAAATATAGCTGCATGATGGAATAAATGGAATGAAAGGTGGTTTCCCACCAGATCCTTGGCTGATAATCTCCAGTCCAGGGGATACCAGTAATTGAATTCTTCCTTTATACCTGGAGGGATGTTGGTTTTATCGGTTTTTTTGTCCAGGAATATGTGGTCAAAGAATTCTTCATCCAGTTCTTCTGGGTCAAGGTTCTTCAGATGAGTGGCTATAGTGTAATAGCTCATGTAAATGGTGGAGTCACTGAGTGGTTCGATTAACCACTGGGGATCCCATGGTAAAGGTGTTCCTAATCCTATTCTTCGGGCGCAGGCCCAGTCATGTAACCAGTTGAGATAGTATTCGAAGTTTGATCTTATCTCACCGGGTACGGTGTTCATACCTTCCAGGCAGTTGAGGGTGGTCTTGGTCCATTCTTCATCGGAGTACTTGAGGAACCACTGATTGTCCAGGATTTTAACTACACATTCTGTACCGCAACGGCAGATCACTGGTTTTTCAGCGAATTCATGCATTAGATCTCCTTTACTTTCTTCCAGGAGGTTTTCTTTAATGGTGTCTCTGGCCTGTGGTACTTTTAAACCGGCATAGTCGGTTATGTGTTCATCCATAACTCCTTTGGCATGTTCCAGTTTGTACATTTCATTGGTGGCTTCCTTGAGTTTAGGGTCATTTTGGCTTTTAACACCCATCTTCTCTATCATCTCCACTGCAGGGTGTTCTCCAAACTCTTTAAGGCGTATGAGTCCTATGGGCTGGATTTTTTCCACTTCATCTCTGATCCCATATTTTTCAAGTGTTTCCACATCATTTTTAAGGTCAACCAGTGCTATGTAATCAGCTGGAGCGTGTGCAGGTACTGAATAGACCACACCAGTGGCATAGTTCGGGTCTACAAAGGAAGCTGGTAAAATGATGTGTTTTTCCCCTGTCATGGGGTTTTCCACGTGTTGTCCTATTAATCCTGGAGTATCTATTTTTCCCACCAGTTCCAGGTCATTTTTCTGGTTTAACAGATTATGGTAGGCTTTTTGGCTGATAATCCATTCTTCACCCTGAACTTTCACCTTCACATATTCTTCATCAGGGTTTAACCAGAGGTTTGTGGCTCCGAACAGGGTTTCTGGCCTAAAAGTGGCTGCTACCAGGTACGTTCCATCCATCTGGAATTTGATCAGGGTTAACTCGTTGATGGCCACTCCTTCTCCTTCCAGGAGGTCGTGGTCCCCTACTGGGTTTTGGCATTCTGGACAGTATTTAACTGGGTGGGCTCCTCTCCTTACCAGGCCTTTTTCATTGAGTTTTTTAAACTGCCAGGTGATGAACTTCTGATAAGTGGGATCTATGGTGGTGAACTCCCGTCTCCAATCTATGGAGTAACCCAGCTGGGTCATTACCTGGTGGTATTCTTCACTGAAGTATTTCACTATGTAGTGAGGGTCTGTGAATTTTCTAAGTTCATCTTCAGGTACTCGGTGGATGTTCTGGTAGATGTCCAGAGTCCAGGGATCTTCCCTGGCAATACGTTTGGCTATGCCTATTACTGGTGCCCCAGTTACATGCCAGCCCATGGGGAATAATACATTGTATCCTTGCATTCTTTTAAAACGAGCGTAAACATCCGGTACCGTGTAGGTACGGCCGTGTCCCACATGCATTGCTCCACTGGGGTAGGGGTAGGCCACGGTTAGGAAAACTTTATCACGATTATCAGGATTAGATTGAAATAATTTTGCTTCTTGCCACTTTTTCTGCCATTTATCCTCTATTTTTCTGTCAGTCACTAAATCACCGCCATGATAAGCTTGATTCTGGTAAAATTAAAGTATAATTTGATTTAATTGCTAATTTAACTACTTTTATCTTAATTAATATCCAATCTCAATGAAATTGATTAAATTAAGTTTAGAATGATTAATGTCCACTCAGTGCATCTTCCAACCATTTAAGATAATCTTCTGATCCCGTTTTGATCTGGATTTCCAGTACACATGGTGTCTGGTAGCTGTGAATTTCTCCTACCCTATCTATAACTTTATCCACCAGATCTGAACGGGTTTTAACCAGGAGGATGGATTCAACATCTTCCTCTAAATCTCCATCCCACCAGTAAATGGATTCCATTTTAGGGATTATGTTAGCACAGGCCACAATTTTTTCTTCTAACAGAGTTGTTGCTATTTTTTTGGATTCTTCAACTCCAGAAGTGGTGATATGCACCATTGAATACATTCTAAACATCTCATATTATTATTTTACAATTTAACAGACCAGGTTATTGATCTGCATCTGTAATCCTTAGCTCTTAAGATCATCTACCATCTCATCTGATTATTGGGAGTATTGGAGGCATTTTAAGTTTGTGTTCAGCTGCCATTACCATTACTTTAACCTTTACCACTTCATCCAATATTATGTTAAGTTTTAAGGCTGTTTCTTCTTCTCCCATTCCTTTTTCAGTCATGAGGTACAGGATTTCATCTAAGAGTTCGTATTTGATTCCCAACTCCTCTTCATCTGTCTGGCCGGGCCATAATCCTGCAGTGGGATCTTTGGTTATGATGTTTTCATTGACTCCCAAATGTTTTGCTACCCTGCGGACATCGGTTTTGTACAGTCCCCCAATAGGGAGGATGTCCACTCCACCATCACCATACTTGGTGAAATAACCTACTAAAAGTTCTGTTCGGTTTCCAGTACCAACTACCAGCCTATTCATGGCGTTAGCATGATAATAAAGAATTAACATCCTCATACGAGCTTTTAGATTGGCTTTTGCCATTTTATCGTTTTCCATATCAGGAGAACCCATACAAACTTCCTGTACTGGTTCAATGAGTGGATCTACAGGTATGATTTTGTATTTGATACCTAGTTTTTCTGCCAGGTTTACTGCATCATCAATGTCCTCTTGACTGGTGCTCTGGCTGGGCATTATTAGTCCTAAAATTTTATCAGTGTTCACGACCTTGGTACATAGGTGAGCCGAGGTTGATGAATCTAAGCCCCCACTAAGACCTATAACCAGTCCCTGAGCATTTGATTCTATTAAAGAATTTTCAATAAAGCCAGATATATCCCTTGACACCCGATCCACGTCTAACATTGGTAAAATTTTGTTATTCTTTCCCATACCATCACCCTATTCTATTTTAACCAGTAATATATTTAATTCCCAATAGGAACTAATTGAAATGTTATTAAGCACTTATTTCCCGTTATAAACCTTTTTTAACCATTTTTAACCCTTTAAGATCCAATTTTGCTTCTTTTGGAGAGGGTTCCTTGGGTAGAAAAATATTCGGTTAATGGTTTATTATGGGGTTTTATTTAATATGGATTTTGCACAATTTTTATATGCCCACAGAATTTAAGTAAGATAATCTTATAGAAACCATTAACTCGGAAAGATTGAGGCTTATTTTTAGGCTTATTAAATCTAGAAGAACTGATTGGAGGCATAGAGAATGGCATTTAAAGACCTTTTCAAGTTTAAAAAAGGAAAAACAACATTCGTATTTATTGGAGGAAAAGGAGGAGTGGGAAAAACCACTGTATCAGCTGCAACCGCGCTTTGGCTGGCGAGCGAGGGTAAAAAAACTCTCGTAATCTCAACAGACCCTGCTCACTCACTATCTGACTCTTTAGAGAAGAAATTAGGACACGACCCCATTCCCATCGGTGAAAACCTATGGGCAGCGGAAACCGACCCTGAAGTGGCCATGCAGGACTACCAGACTAAGATGAAAGAGCAACAGGCTCTGAACCCTGGTATGGACATGGGTATGATGGAGGATCAAATGGAAATGGCCACTATGGCCCCTGGAATCGATGAAGCAGCGGCTTTTGATAAATTCCTTCAGTACATGACCACTGATGAGTATGATGTGGTAGTTTTCGACACCGCACCCACCGGTCACACCCTAAGACTTTTATCATTCCCAGAAATGATGGATAGCTGGGTAGGAAAGATGATTAAGATCAGGAGACAGGTCGGCAGCATGGCCAAGGCTTTCAAGAACATTATGCCCTTTATGGGTGATGAAGAAGAAGAAGACAAGGCTTTAGAGGATATGGAAGCCACTAAAAAACAGATCAAAATAGCTCGGGAAGTTATGGCCGATGCGGAAAGAACCTCCTTTAAAATGGTGGTTATTCCTGAGGAAATGTCCATCTATGAATCTGAAAGAGCCATGGAAGCTTTGGAAAAGAATAACATGCACACTGATGGAGTTATCGTTAACCAGATACAACCTGAAGAAGCTGACTGTGACTTCTGTCGTGCCCGACGCCAGATACAACAGAAAAGAATGGAAAGTATCCACCAGAAATTTGGTAACCAACTTATAGCTGAGATACCATTATTCCGTGAGGAAGTTAAGGGAACTGAAAAGCTGAAAGAAGTTGGTAAAATCCTGTATGGGGAGCCTGAAGCAGAGGCTTCCTAAAAAAATTTTTTTATTTTTAGTATACTTTTCTATTTTTAGAATAAATTATTCATCCATCTTAAACCCTTTAATACTTATTATAATGGGTTTTAACTTAATCCCCTTACTGGGCTTTAACTTTTTAGGAAACTGCATTTTTCACTGCTAAATAAGAAATATCAGCGGCATTATTCAAACATTCCTGAATATATACATCATCCCCAGTTTCTATCCATTGTTCCCATGCATCTTCACTAAATTGAACATAATTAGACTGCAAAGATTTCATATCTCCCTGTTTAACTGTGAGATGAGGTGTAAATAGCATGGCCTCTAATTCGTATTTAGTGTGTTCATAGCCAGAATGACCACCCCCAGAGTGTGGTGGGCAAACACCATCTGAAAGGTAATGAGTTGCCACCCCAAAACAGTAACTGGCCTGGTTATACTCCCCATCCGCATAATATTCTTTACCTTTTTCCAGCCAATAATTGGCTTTTTCTTGACTGGCAGGATAGTGATGGTACTGGAAGTCAAAAAACTTAAAATCAGGGTCATCCGCACCATTGATCATTTCTGAGAGATTCAGATTGTCCTGTGCATCGGCAGGGAGAGAGTAGTAAACTTCCTCAGCAATAGCATAATGGTTAGGGGCTGCCCAGGCAGACACTGGCTGAACTAATGCTAAAAAAGCAACAGCTAAAAATAATACAGGTAAAAATCCTTTTTTCATAGTTCCTCAAACATCATATGAATTCTAATTAAGTATTGGCAGGTGTACTGTTCACGATTCTTGATAAATTTAGTTTTAATAAGTTTGGTGGAAAAATATAGCTATTTTTAATAATTATGAGTATGTGTACTCAGTACTCATATTTAAATCTATCTATCCCTAAATCTATCCCTCCCATAATCTGAAGATAACATAATGAAAGAAAGACCCATTACTATCATTTATTATTTATATATAAACCAATAAAATAACTAAAGTGATCCAGGGATTCCTATTTAGATGTATAGGTTTATTCATTTCCAGATGGTGACTAAATGCGTGGAAAAACATGCCCTATTGATTTAGCCAAGGTACCCCCATGGAAGAGATATTTAAGATTATTTTTAAGGATAATTATCCTGATTAACGCATTGTACCAGATAATTTTAGGAGAAATGTTTTTCGGAATTTTAGCCATTTTAGCCCTTGCAGCACTTCTCGCTCCCTGGTTTGTCACTAAAAACAGGATATGTGTCGTTCCTGTTGATATAGAGATACTGTTTTTGATTGTGATCTTTTTTGAGCTGATTTTAGCTGATGCCTACAGTTTCTACAGTCGGGTGCCTTACTATGATAAATTTATGCACCTCCTCATATCCTCCATTGTCGGTCTGGTAGGCATGATGATTATTTACACTTTCTATGCTCTGGGGAAGCTTCAGGCCAGTACCGGAGTTATGTTCACCCTAATCGTTCTGATAACCATGGGTATGGGAGCAGGCCTGGAAATGGCTGAATATTTCTATGATCAAATTTTATATCCGGTTATTGGATATTATTTACCCACAGGACTTACCCAGGGATCTATGATTGCCTCACCCCTGGCCGATACCATGGAAGACTTGTTCATTGATACTCTGGGAGGGATACTGGGTGCTGCCATAGGAATCATCCTTATTAAAAGAGAAGAAAGCAGAGGAACTGAACCAGAAATGCTGGATGAACTGGAAGCCCTGGCTTCAGGAAATGACGAAAATAAAGACGAATAAATTCGTGTTGATTTGTAAGGGTGTGATTGGGGTGATAAAATAAATTATAAAAGAATTCAAGGCATTATTATTGCTTTTTTAGTGTTTTTAGTTATTGTGTTTGTATTCAGCATCCTGGCTGATTTTGCAGGTGAAAAATCACCTACAGGGCCTGTTAAAATTATCTCCTGGCTTTGTGGTTCTATTATTGCCTTTAAAATTTTTGAAAAACTAACAGAAACTCGTGAGGAAGATCAGATCTGATCTTCATAGTAAAATCCGTATTTCATCTTTACTCATATACGTGCTAATTATCACAATAAATCCTGGTAAATTATATACAGGTGTGATAAAATAGTGGAACCTGTCTTGTGACACCTACAATGGGGCTTGTTCCTCTTATTGCTTAACAAGCCCTTGAAAATTTTATATTACTAATTGAAATGGAATTTTCTTATATTCGATAGGATATGAAATGAAACTGTAGGTCATGATGATAGAATAAGCTTTTAAATAACATTTTATGGTAACATGTACTAATTTTCTATTGATAAAATGTTGATTAAATCTCTAAAAAACTGTGAATATTTCCAGGTCCAGGATAAGACTGTTCTCTGTGAGCTTCTACACCCTAAGAATGAAGACATAGATATGGGCTGCAGCATCGCCCACGCCATTATAGAAGAGGGTAAGGCATCTTTACCACATAAATTGAAGACTGGTGTGGAGATCTACTATATTCTGGAAGGCAGTGGTAGAATGCATATTAACCAGGAAATTTCCGAGGTAGAAGCTGGTGAAGCCATTTACATCCCCCCAGAACATGTGCAATGGATAGAAAATGTTGGGAATGACAAATTAAAGTTTTTATGTGTGGTTACACCACCCTGGCAAGAAGAAGATGAAGAATTATGCGAAAACTAATAATCATGGGTTATTTTGAGTAAATTACCATAACACACAGGTAACTGAACTCCATATCTGCCACTTCTTCTAAACTTCCCTTAAAAACTCTTTCATCAGGGTAACTGAGCTTTTCACACACTGCAACTCTTCTTTCAGGATTAACTCCATTTTCCAGTAGGAATTGGGCTAATTGTTCCACCCGGAAGTCAGGTAACACCATAGTTGGTTTTTCATTATCTAAAAAACCAAGTATAACTTCTGAATTCCCTTTCCCATGCAATGTGAGGAGGTTTACTTCATCCCAGGGGATTTGAAGTCTGGCAGCAGCGAGTTGCAGGGAACTGATACCTGGAACCACTTCCAAGTCCAGGTCATCCCTTAATCTGAGGATGGGTTTCAGAACACCAGAAAATCCTGGGTCTCCTGTGGATAGAATAGCCACATCCTTACCTTCATCTACTAATGAAATTGATTTTTTCATCATTTCATCCATGTTCCGTGCCCGGAGCACCAGAGTTTCCCCAGAAAACCCTGGGAATAAATCTAGAGCGCGTTGACTTCCCACCAGAACATCAATGGATTCTGCAGCCTTAATGGCTGCTTTAGTTAGGTAATCACTGGATCCTGGGCCGGTTCCCACTAGGTAAAGTTTTGCCATGTTATATTTCTCTCCTGGAATTTCAGATAATAATGAATAGTTAATTAATGTTTGATTATCTAATATAATGCTCTTTAAAACTTAATTTTAAATGGAGATTCACCAATCAAGAAAAATCACAATCACAAGATATTATGATTATAAATTATCTTGCAAAGCCCAATTATGTTACATTAACTAATTTTAGTAAATATAATATATTATATTCACTATAAAAAATTTTTCATGGATAAAATATGATTAAATTTTGTAGTAAATTTTATAAGTAAACTTATTGTTAATTAAAATCCTTCTTAATAATTAGAGTTAGCTATGATTAAAATAATAGTTAAGATGATATTTATGATAAATTTAATAGCTTACTATAAGTAAACAGAAGGCCATGAAATAAATAATCGATTTAATTCGTTATGAGCAATAGGTTCTTAATAATAAATACTAAAAATCAAATTTTTTTCCTAAAAATAGCTAAATTTGTATATCAAACAATGTATATTCAAAGAAACAAAAATTAACATAGTCAATGAAGTGGTTTTTAGTAAGAAATCATGTTCAAATAGCGTTATGGGAACAAAACATAAAGAAAGTAACATTATACGAGTTTATATAATTAAATCTTAGCTTATGTATAATGAATAGGAACAAAAATAAAATTTAAAATTTTCCTGACATTTAACTAAAAGTTACACTATAATTAACAAGAACCGAATGAACCTAGAATAATAGTTGGATTACTAAGATTTATTTTCCAAATATCAGATAGTGCTTGAAGAACGTACCAACTCATAGGATTAGTAATATTAATATAAATACTTAACCCCCTATTACCACCTTAAAAATCCCAAGAGGGAATGTATCAAAAGATTACTAAACTAAGCAAATCCATATTATAGCGTAATTTATATGTCAATGCCAATATTCTCTAATTTTCCATCCCATTACATCTTAAATCTAATTTTAAAACCTATAAAATTGTTTTCAGAACATATAATGCCTTTTTTTAAAACCGTTACAACATTTTGATCCTAACGTAATAGTGAGGCTAACCTTATCGGTTCTTTATTGATATTGTAAAGTCTGGATAATTATTGGAGAAGTAATATGATTTCAAAAGAAGTTGAAAAAGAAATTTGTAACATTGTTGATGAGCTAATTAAAGAAATGCTAACTCGTTGCATATTGAAAATAGAATATTCCTTAGTAGATGACATTAAACATCTGGAAATAACAGTAGAAGAACAAAATGAAATTATAAATATTATTAAAAATCACTTTCATGATAAATATAATGATTATAAATTTGAGGGATGGGAAATAACAATAGATGAAGACATGTGTTTAAATTTCATAGATGTACCTCTTAATAATGCAGAACATAATGGGCACTATGGAAGAAATGTTAGGATTATTGATCTAATTTTTGATGATTATAAAGAAAAAAAATATGCTGGAATAATTAATTACCACCAAGGATATACTGAATGGGCTTATGAATATGCAACTAATAGAAGAAATGATGTAATAAAAGTGAATCAAGGCCAATATCGACTCATTTTTGAGGACAATGTTGTGAATGATAAAGTAAATGAAATAAATGAAACACATAAGTTATACGAATATCCCCTTAAATTTGATGATCCCTTCTTTAAGAATGGTGAATTCTTCAGTAAACAAGATAAATTAATCAAAGCTTTT
>Ga0334900_1004149_pt1 | contig 10381 bp, 4 predicted proteins | sample GraSluR3_MG_2_FD_207231 | JGI IMG/M metagenome (GOLD analysis project Ga0334900, IMG submission 207231) | Sludge microbial communities from methane-producing bioreactor in Wageningen University, Netherlands - Granular Sludge_31_08-R3 | ecosystem: Engineered > Bioreactor > Anaerobic > Unclassified...
TCACGCGAAACAGAGTCTTTAAACCGGGAAAAAGAAAAAATTCTTGAGGATATCAAAGAAGGCTCAGCCCTGATACAGGAATTGTCATCAGGCATTGGCTCCCTGGGAAATGAGCTTGTTAACAAAAGCGAAGACCTGCACAGCTTTTTGTCAGAAATAAACCCTGAAGAAATTTCTAAGCCAATCCAATTCAATTTTAAAGGCATATCAGAAGATGATTCTGTTTTTTACCAGAATTTTTCTTTTATGTTCAGCTCAATAATTTTTTTGATATCGGTAATTTCCGCAGTAACATTTATTCTAAATGAAAAGAAATCAATTGCTATTTCAAGGAACCAGTTTGTGCCAAAAAGCAGCCAAATCCCGCTATCTTATTTGATTTCTCTTTCTTTGCTGGTTTTTATTCAGTCTTTAGCAGTAATTTTTTTATTTAATCAGCATTTTTTTGAAGCAGCCCCTATTGCGCTGGCAAGCCTCGAAAGCCTTGCCGTTCTTGCGTCCGTTATTATTTTTTACATATCTTTCGGCATTTTTTTAGGATGCATTTTTAATAAATTTGAAAACGGAATGATTATTTCCATAGCTCTGGCAGGCGTTTTCTTGCTGCTTTCCAACAAGTTTATTGTTATTGAGTCTTTAGCAGGCCCTTTCCGCCAGGCGGTTCTTCTGAACCCTTTCTTATTTGGTGAGAATTTAATCAGGTCGTTCTTTATTAACAGGGTTTCTTTTATTTTTCTTAGGCCAGACCTTGTGCTTTCGCTGATGCTGTCTGTCTTGTTAATTCTGGCATCCGCGTTTACGTTCTGGTATACATCAAAACAGCTTATAAACTGAGCAGCAAGTCAATACCCTTTTAGAAATCTTTAAATAATATGGCTGAAATCTCGGGCTTTATGAAAAATTACTTTATTGTCTTTGACAGAAACGGCGAGCTTTTTACCCTTATAGCCAAGAGTAACACCTCTTGGAAACTATTCTCAGGCCAGAACGACAACCTTCCTGAGCACTTGTTTATCTCGGGTCTTAAGGAAAGGGACAGGTTTTCTATTGGCGAAGATTCGGTTTTGCTTTTTGAGGCAAATATGAATATTCCTGTAAAGATAAACGCCAAATACTCAACTTACCTATGGTGCACAAAAGAGAGCGCGCTTTCCAAGCTTGAAGAGCCTGAAAAAGCAGTTCTTACAGAAGCGCTTTCAAGGATCAGCTAGCAGCTTGCTTTTTTTCCTGCATTTTCTTATTTTTTCATGGTTTTTTCATAATCTTTTTATTCTGCACAGGATTGCCTTTTTTATGAAAGTCTTTATAGAAAAAGAGAAAAAGGAAAAGCATCTTGTTTTTTCGGGCAAGGTTTCAGGCATGCTGAAAAAGCTTAACATTGATGCTTCAGAGGCTCTTGTTGTCAGGGAAGGCGAGGTGCTTCTTGATTCTGATGAGGTTTCAGGCGATGATGAGATTAGGGTTCTTTCTGTTGTTTCCGGAGGCTAGGGCTAAATGATTTGCTTCTGCGGCAGAAAGGCCGTTTATGAGAAAGCAGGCAATGCCTTATGCAAAGAGCACTTTATTGAGTCTTTTGAGAAAAGGGTTTTCAGCACAATTGAAGAGCATTCGCTTTTTAAGGACGCAAAAAGCATTGCTGTTGCCGCATCAGGCGGCAAGGATTCGACTGTTCTGCTTTACCTTGTAAAAAAATATACTGAACTCCAAAAAAAGCAACACAGCCGCAACATGACCCTTGAGGCAATTGCAATAGATGAAGGCATAAAAGGATACAGGCAGGAAACCCTTGATTTTCTAAAATCATTCTGCAAAAAGCATTTAGTATACCTGAAAATCCTTTCTTTTGAAGAGGCATTTGGCTTTACTTTGGATAGCGCTGTAAAAAAGCTTGGAAGGCGCTATGGCCCCTGCACAATGTGCGGGGCTTTCAGGAGAACCCTAATAAACAAGGCCGGCAGGGGATACGATGTGGTTGCTACTGGCCACAACCTTGATGATGAGGCCCAGGGGATACTTATGAACATCTTTAAGTCAAACACTGGCTTTCTTCCCCGATTAGGCATCAGGCCCGGGGCAGTTCACCACCCGCTTTTTTCGACGAGAGTTAAGCCGCTTTACTTCTGCCCTGAAAAAGAGGTCTTTCTTTACTCTTTTCTTAAGGGCTTTCAGGTTCCCTTTACAGAGTGCCCGTATGCTGCCAGCGCATACAGGGACATCCCAAGACGGCTTATTTCAGAGTTGCAGAAGCACGAGCCCCTGGCGAAGGAAAAGATTTTGGCTGCCTTCCTGAATATCCTTCCTGCCCTGAGGGTTTCTGTAGAAAAAAAAGAGATTCTTGCCTGCTCTTTGTGCAGAGAGCCAAGTGCAGGCAAGGTCTGTAAGGCCTGCGAGATTAAGTCTGCGTTTGTTGCTTCTGGGCAGTAGGGCGACAAGCCAGGTTCTCTTTCAGCTACAATAAACGAAATTTTTATAAGTGCCCATTTAGAAAATTATGAGAAAACGCTGAAAAAAATGAGTAAACTTTGTTGGGCATTCTTATTTGCAGTACTTTTATTTGTAACTATAGCACAAGCAGCATCCAACGAGTTCGAGCTTGTTTTCAAGGAAATGCCTCTTTCTTATGAGATAAACTCAACGGCAAATTTTGACTTTTCTGGCTATCTTAACGGCATAATGGTGCTTTTTTTTCCTGTAGAGGCGCACGTTGTGTTGCCTTCTGGGGAAACAGAAAGCCTCGCAATCGAGTCATTAAGAGACGGCAGAAAGACAGCTGGTTATAACCTTTCCGAGTACGGAACCTACCTTTTTGTCTTTAATGCCACACTTGGCGAGCTAAGCCACCTCAAAACCCTTGAGATCGTGGTGGCAACACCCCTGCTTGGCTTTGAGCCCGAATATTCCTGCAATGTTTCAGGCGGCAGGGTTTTAATTCAGGGAATGCTTGGCACAGATGAAGGCCTCTCGGCTTCCCTGGTAAATCTTTCTGGTGGAAAAATAGCCAGTTGCACACTTTCCAACAGCAGCTTTTTTTGCGAAGCCCCAGTTGAAAAGTATCCTTTCCTGCTTAGTTTTTCTTACCTGCAATGGAACAAGAGCTATTTTCCCTTTTGCAGCCATGAGCCGGATAAGATAAGCTACTCTGAAGAAAAAAGAGTGCTTTCTTCTGAAACCCTTGGCTTTGTTTTTTCAAAGAAGGATGGCTCTTTAAGCATCATGGAAAAAAACCAGGAGGCTTTTCTTTACCCCAATCAGGATTACATTGTTTCCTTTGTTTCGAATGGCTCAATCCTTTCTCTTGAGTTTCCGGCGCTTGACTATTTTGAGGCGTCTCAAGGCTACCGGAGCTTTTTTTCAGACTCAGGCACAGTTATGCACGAATTCCGCGAGATTCCTTCCCGGCACTCCTCTGGCTTTTTCGTGAAAAACAACATTTCAAGGATTATCACAAACATCGGGCATTATGTAAAAAACAACTCGTTCTTTGAGCTGGAGCACATAAAAAGCGGATGGTTTTATGTAGAGGAAAGGCCCGAAAGGATTCTTTTCCTGGACAACACCTTTAACATCTCCCTGGTTGGCTCTGTGTTGCTGGAGGGATTTAGCATTTTTTTTTCCTCAGCAAATTACTTCTCTTTTATTGAGAAGGAAGGGCAAATAATTGATGTTGCATCTTTTGATGAGTTTGGGAATACAGCCCCGCTGCTTTTGTTTGACTCAGAGGATTTTGTGATATTTCTTTCAGAGGCAGAGACAGCCACGGTTATAAGCAATTCTGATAATTACGAAAGCAAGATAACATATCCTGAGAAGGCTTACGAAACAGCAGAAATCGTTGTTTCAGACTGCCTTCTTACAGGAAGCGAGGTGCATTTTTTTTCCCTTTCGTCAAAAGAGGCTTTTGAAGCAGGGCAAGGCTTTTCTCCGGATGTCTGCACACACAGAGCCAAGCTTTCCCACAACGAAAGAGGTGCATTTTTGGTAAGGCTGCTTTTTCAGGAAAATAGCATAGCCTTCCCAGTTGTGTTTAGTCCAGAGCTCTTTGAGTCTCCTGAGCTTGTCCTTAAAAGCAACGCAGAGCTCATTCTTCCGAACCAGACCAGCACGGCTCAGCTTTACCTCAACTGGCTTGACCAGGCATCCGAGTACAGGCTAAGGCTTACATCGGAATGCGATCAGCTCGGTTTTTTCCTTTATGGAAACGAGCTGGTTTCAGGCTCTTCAGTACTCATAGAAGAAAAGGGAAACATAAAGCCAGAGCTCGAGATTGTATCTTCGCAGGATTTTAACAAGTCTTGCTCTCTGCTGCTTGAGCTGCTTGAAGACGGAACCCCAGTTTCACAGGCAGAGCTTTCCATACAGTATGCAGTTCAGGCCGAAAAATATTCAGTATATGACCTCGCTATAAGAGAGATAGAGGAGCAGGATTCACAGTATGTGGTTTACCTCTACAACAGCTACTTCAACTCCTTTGACGTAGTAGTCGAGTTTACAGAGTGCGATTATTCCGGGAGTTGCAGCGAGAGCTCTAAGAGCACCATCCTTTATCCCGGAGAGCAGGGGGTTTTTTTTCCAAGGCATCTTTTTGGCGAAGAGCCAAAGGTCGTGCAGGCAAAGCTTCTCACATCCCACAACAACGAGATATTTGACGAGTTCCTTGGAAACAACCAGATGACAAGGGTTTTTGACACAAACTGGCACCTGCCCTTTAGCGAAAGAAAAGTTTTTCTGATAAAGAACCACTACGATAAATCAGGCTTTGCAGGAATAGCCAGCCTTTTTGATTCCAGCAGGATTATCGTACCGACAAAGCAGGGCAGCGAGTTTTTTTATGCAGAGATGAGCTACCTTTCAGGCTCAGAGAGCAGCGAAGGCAGGGATATCTTCCCATTAACCAACGATGCATCATATTTCCCTGTTTTTGTTTACAATGAAGAGTCTGAGCTCATACCCGGTTTTGAGCACTCCGCAGGTTTTGAGTTCAGGAAAGTGCCTGAGTTTCCTTCAAGAAAATCCATAGACAACAACGATCCTTTGGTAAGCGTATATGGAACCTGGGGCAGTGCTTTTCAGGCAAAGCCTTTCATTGGAATAGACTACCTCTCTGACCTTGGCATCGGCAAGCAAAACAAGAAAGTTGTGTACAGGCTTTCCGCGGAAAAAGGAACCTACAACCTTTACATGCATACTCCTGTCTCAAAAGAGTTTTCCCCCAGGGTCCCCATACTTATTGATGCAAAAGACACGTCTTCTGTGGTCTTCATAAGCCAGAGGGAGGATGCAGGCTGGACTTACCTTGGAAGGTATCTTCTGGACTCGGGCTCTACGGTTTCAATCTCTGCATTAGGCACAGAAGGCATAGTGGTTGCAGACGCAGTAATGCTTGAGAGGCAGGACTTTCACCTTTCCTCTTTTACATTTGAGTCATACTTCGATGTGCCTGAAGTTCCGGAAGAGCCGGAGAAGGAAATCGAGGAAGAACTTGAGGAAGATGTAGATGTTCTTGATGACATACATCTTCCTGAAGATGCTGAGCCTGTTTTTGAAAAAGAGCTTCTATCCACAAATGAAAAATTAAATCTGCTGCTTTATGGCGAAAAGCCTGACGGCAGGCATAGCGAGGCAAGGGTTAAAATAGGGGTTTCAAAAGAGCCTTCTGATGCTAAAGCCGAACTTTTTAACTTAATTTCTCCAATGTCCCCTGCGCCCCTGCCAGACGAGATTGAGATTCCTTATGCCGAACTAAGTGTTTGGGAGGGCGATTCTTCTTTAAGGATTAGTTATCCTGATGCCGGCTCTGGCTCTTTTATGCGGCAGGGTGAAAAAATTAAGTATTCTGGAGATAGAAAAGAAGTTCACTTTTACAAAATAGACACTGAGCCAAAGGAAAGAAACTTATTGTTTTTTTCAGAGCCAAAACCAAACAATCTGCGATATTTAAACCTTGGCGCAATAGATTTGGTTAGCATGACCGCTTACTATGAATTGCCCCAGCGCATAAAAACCGGGCCTATGCTGATTCTTTACACTACAAACGAAGACGGGTACTCTTTTTATGGTACCAGGGAAGCAGACCAAGACTTGAGATTTGACCAAATAGAGTTTCCTGTTGCCAGGTACAGGACTGTTGAAAAAGGCGATGGAAGCTTTGTTATTCTTGCAAATAAAGAGGGCATATTTTCAATAACTCTCTATGATGAAGGAATATCGAAGAATCCCGACGAGTATATGGATAAAGTTAAGCAGGCATATAATTTAGCCTTGAAAAAATATGATATAACGATAATCACTAAGGGTAACTTTATGTATTATATTGATGGAATTAGGCCAAAAATAGTAGGAAGAAAATCTTTTGATGGGGACTATATTAAAATGGCTTTTTATCTTGATTCGCCCTTAGAAAAAAAGGCGCTTTTTGAGCCAGTAAGAACATACCTAAAAACAGTGCTAACCTTGTTTCCGATAGGTGGGCTAAGGGAGTTAAATAGCAATGTTGATTATTCCCTTGGTGAAGAAATCGCAGAAAATCTTGCTATGCTTCTCGACTTGGAGCTAAATCCTGAGCCCCTTTCCCCGCAGGAGGAAAGCGTACTCAAAGCGCTCAAATCCCAACTCTCTTCTGAAAAATGGATAAGATACGCCTGGGAAAATCGAGTTCCTGACGGTGTTGAAAAGTTTGAAGTTGAACTGGTTTTGCATGAGAAGCCGGACACAAATGTATTTCAGTACGATCTTGAAACAAGCAACCTGAAGTTCTATTATCAGCTTCCTCCTAGTGAAGAAGAAAGAGAAGCCGGCGATTTCATGCCTGAAAAGTACATTGGCTCATATGCTGTATACCATACCAAGCACGCTAAAATCAGGCAAGTAGGCGAGGCAGGCGAATATGGGGCTGGCAAGGCATTTCACATTTACAGGCCGATAATTAAGGATGCTGCAGGAAAAGAAGTTGTTGGAGAAATAAGCATAGACGAAGAAAAAGGCATACTCAGCATAATTGTGCCCCAAGAGTTCCTGGACACAGCCACTTATCCTGTTAAGATAGACCCTACTTTCGGCTACGAAACAAGCGGAGGGTCAACAGCAACCCTTATTAACACAATAAGGGGGAGCATTTATGAAATGGAAGATCCAGGCATAATAAGAAACATTACAGCTAGTATCACCATAGGAAAAACCACCTATGCAAGTTTCAAGTTTGCAATATATGACGAAGACAGAAATTTTATTGCAGCAACCAGTGAGGGAAGCGGCTCAGGAGGGCTTTTAGGTGCAACAACAAATTGGTATACGCTTTCTTTAACAAGCCCAGTAATTTTGCCTCCAGGAGATTATTGGCTTGTCGCTTGGGGAACCAGAACAAGCGGCTCAAATGGCGTAGACCTTCGTTATGATGCAGGAAGCACAGGCCAAGGAAGGGTGAGGTCTTTAACTTACGCAGCAAACTTCCCTGACCCCCTTGGTGGCTCATCAGAAAACAGAAGGTATTCTGTTTATTCTGGCTATGATGTTGTTTATATAAACATTTCTTTAGATGCACCTGAAAATAACACCTTTTTAAATTATACACATGTTTTTTTTAATTATACCCCTTCAACAAACGCCAAATTTACAAATTGCTCTTTGTGGGACAATTCTTCAGGTAGCTGGCAAAGAAGGCAGTGGAATTCTACCGGAGTAACCAACGGAAGCATAAACAGCTTTAATAGAACATACTCTTCCGACGGAGTCTATATTTGGAATGTTGAGTGTTGTACGGAAGCAAATTGTGGGTTTTCCTCAGCAAACTACACTTTTGAGATAGATACAGTTTTGCCAAACATTCAAATTCATTCCCCTTTAAATGAAACATATTACAATCGAGTAATCTTGGTCAACATATCTGCTTCAGACAAAAACCTTGAAGATATCTGGTATAACTGGAATGGTACTGACTATCCTTACACAGGCACTTTTAACATTCTTGTTAATGAAGGTTCTAGCAATACTCTGCAGGTCTGGGCAAACGACTCGGCCGGAAATCTGAATTATACAAATGTAACCTTTACTCACATCATTATTCACACTTACGCAGTTTCCCCTGCAAACGGCACGGTTCTTGACAGGGATTCCTTGCTTTCGGAGCCGGACCAGACAGACCTTATTGTGCAAATCAACGGCGAGTTTGAAGGCTTGGAGATATTCTTTTACTCAAACCTGACTTACCCGGACCTTGCACGTGCCAAAAATGTTTTGCTAGGCTCTGCCCTCACAAACGCATCCGGCCATGCAACATTTACTTTCAACCCCAACTCTTCAATTTACGCAGGCAACCATACTTGGTGGGGATATTTTCCAAGCGGAACAACATATTCTAGCGGAATCATCAACACAACCAAGCAGTTTTATGTTTACGGCGGTGCCAATCTTGTTTTTTCAGAGCCAGCAGCCAACCCAAACCCAGAATACAACCAGACAGAAAGCCTTTACATAAATGCAACAGTCAATTCACTCGGCCCGGAATCGGTTTCTGAGCTTGCTTCATACTACTCGCCATCTTTTTATTCCTTGCTCCAGCTCACAAATTCCTCAGAAGTGAACCTTTCCCTTTCAGAAGCCAGCGGCTTCTGGACATCCTCTCTGTATGAGATTCCGCACGACGCCCCGCTCGGCTACTGGAACGCAACCCTTGGCGGCACAATGAATTACTTTGCCTGGAATTCTACGGCGCTGAGAAGCTTTTTCGTTTATGGGCTTTTCAGCCTGCACCTTTTTGACATACAAGACCTTGCAGCAAAAACAATCCATGCAGGCGTTAATGCAGATTTTTACGGCAACCTTACCACATTGTCAAACATTTCCTTTAGCGATGCAAACTGCGATATAGAGTTTGCTAAAGGCTTCTCCGGCGGTACAATGAGCTATTCAGCAATCGACCAGCTCTACCTTTATGACAGGCTTTTTTACTTTGACGGCACCATATACTACAACGCAACCTGCACTCACCCAAACTACCGCTCTGCTTTTGACTCAAACACCATAAACATCACCGGCCTTTCAAACTTTACCTACAGGAAGTCAGTTTCGTCCATATCTTTAAGGAATTATTCAATAACTGTTAACATCACAAACAGGCTGAACTACACAAAAAGGTGGGTGCGTTTCTTTGACTTTATCCCTGAGCCCTTCTCTCTTGATTCCCCTCTTGCACCCCTATCAAGCTATTCTCTGGATGCCGAAGGCTATAGCGGGGAAGCTTATGAATGGGGAGCATCAAACATCTCTGCAGGAGGCTCTTTTTTATTGACTTATAATGTTTCGGCAGACGATGATTTTTTTAATTACTCCCAGCTTTACATAGGCGGAATTGAAGGCAGGGTAAGAGAGTAAAAGCCTCGTTACTTATTTAGGCACACTTAGAAAAATGAAAATTAAAGCAAGCCTTTGCTTATGAAAAATACCCTTTAAGTATAAACACCATGTGCATCCTGTCGCTTGTTTTTTCTGCCATGTCCGCAAGTGCATTCTCGTTAAAGACAAGCCTGACCCACTTGGCAAAGTCGTTGTTTTGCTGGTTCAGGTGTTTGCTGATTATTTCTTCAGGCTCATTCTGCAGCGCCTCAATCAGCTCATAGATGCTTGCTATCTTGTTGCCGTTTTCAAGCAGGAACTCCTGCCCTGGCGCAGCCTTCTTGAAAAGCAGTGCCTGCTTTTCTGCGTTTTTTGATATCCTGCTGTCCGCTTCTTTCTGCCCCTGTGTTGGCGGCATGGCCTGGCTCTCATTGGAAGCAGGAGGCTTGTTTTCCTGGCCCTGCATCCAGGGCTGGGTTTGCTGCTCTTTTTCAGAACCTGGCTGCTGAGGAGATTCTCCAGGCTTTGATTCGCTCCCTTTTCCCTCTTCCTGCTTCTTTTCTTTTTTAACAAAAGGATTAATCTGGTTTGTAACAACCTCATAAAGCCCAACCAGCTTGTCCATTCTCAGATTGGTTTCCCTTACCTGCTCAAGAATCTCAAATATTTTTTTCTCAATTTCACCAATTTTCCTTTTGTTATTTGATATATCTAGGTCTATGTCTTCAATCCTTCCGTTGAGTGCAGTGTCTATCTCTATTAGCTCCTTTACCTGCTTGATTATGAGCGAGTTTATCTTTGCTTCATCATACTCCTTCTTCACATCCTGTAAGTCCTTGTCCTCGGCAAACTCGTTTGGCCTAACAATGTTTTCTTCCACAGTCCTGCCTTCCTTGCCCTCTACGCTGATCACCTTGATTTGCTCAGGGTTCGGCTGCTGCTGGTTCTGCCAGCTCTTTTGTGGTTGCTGTGCCTGCCCCTGTCCTGTTTGCTGCCCCTGCCAGTTCTGCTGTTGCGGTTGCTGTTGGCCTGGCTGTCCGTATTGCTGTTGGTT
>Ga0334900_1004154_pt1 | contig 10375 bp, 4 predicted proteins | sample GraSluR3_MG_2_FD_207231 | JGI IMG/M metagenome (GOLD analysis project Ga0334900, IMG submission 207231) | Sludge microbial communities from methane-producing bioreactor in Wageningen University, Netherlands - Granular Sludge_31_08-R3 | ecosystem: Engineered > Bioreactor > Anaerobic > Unclassified...
GGAATGAGACCAAGGCAGCTGGTATCCGCCTCTTCAGAGTGGTCCAGAAGAACCTGGCAGCCGATACAGATACCGAACAGGGGCTTACCCGCCTTGACGAAGTCCCTGATAGCCTGGTCAAGTCCACGATGCCGCAGGACCCGCATGGAGGATGAGGCCTCCCCCACCCCGGGAAAGACGATTCCGTCGCACTTCAGAATGGATTCGGGGTCCTCGTGGACGCTGAAGTCTGCCCCTATATAGCGCAGAGCGGTTTCCACACTCCGCAGGTTTCCCGCTTCATAGTCAATTACACCGATTTTCACAGTCAGCTCCTTTGTACTTTATGAGCCGATTCGACCCCCGGCCTGAAGATCAACATACTCAGTGAGCAGCTTCTCTATACTGCCGGGGTTCAGGCGGATGCCGCTGATCTGCACGTCCGCCCCCTCTATCCGGGAACTCAAGGTCCGCCGGTCAAAATCCGGATCCAGGCCTTTCATAAAGCCCCACAGCAGGAGCTTCGCGAGAGGAAGCGCGGTCCTTGCCTGGCGTTCTTCCTCAAAGCGCCATGTGAAGCCAAGCTCCAGGTCCTCCTGCCTCCAGGTACCGACTATACGACATTCTCCCCCCAGGGGCAATCTTGAAGAAAGATTTTTCATTTCGGGGATAAAGATGACAAGATCATTCTCCCGGACAAGCCCCCTTTCGAAGCGATCTTCCCAGGTCCTGAGGATTCGGTCTGTTCCCAGGCTGCTGAACAGAAGCGCCCCGCCTTCTGGAAGGCTTACCCGGGCTGTCCCGTCCTTCAAGGTCCAGGTATCAGGGCTGCGGCCCGTAAGCTGCCAGCTCCGGCTGAAGCCCAGAGCCAGGGAGGTCCTGAAGCGGGGAAAATTCCCCTCCAGCAGCAGTTCCGCAGCGCCGTCGTCGAAAAAGGAGAGATTGAGCTCCTCAGTCCGCTCCAGAATCCCCGCCATATCCTTCCCATAGAGGCGGAATATGGAGTCTTCGAGACTGACGGGGAGGGACCGGGCATGCAGGGAGGCCGTCAGGACGGCTTCCGGGGGAAGAGGGGCAACATAGGCAGAGACATCCCTGGGAACACTTCGACAGCCCGCCAAAAAAAGCAGTGCCGTAATGAGCACGGCACTGCTTGGGACTAAACCTTTTCCAGGTCGATAAGACATGTGGTCTCGCCGCACTCCACGCTGGTACCGTCGGAGATCTCCCCCCAGGAGAACTCCTCCGCCAGGGTCTCTTCAGTAAGGTAGTCCTTGAAGTCCTGTACCGAAGCCTGCACCTTCTCGTCGCCGAAAAGGGTCAGCCGGATCCGGTCAGTTACCTCCAGGCCTGACTCCTTGCGCAGGTTCTGAACTCCCCGCACGATATCCCGGACAAGGCCTTCCCGTTCCAGCTCTTCGGTAATCTCCGGGTCCAGAGCAACGGTCAGGGAGCCTTCGTTGAGTACCTTGAGGCCGGACTTCTCGGTCCGCTGAATGATAATGCTATCTTCGGTTATTTCGATTGGGCTTCCGTCCACGTCTATGGAGAGGGTGGCCCCCTCCAGAACAGACTGGATTTCCCGCATGGAGAGTTCCTGGATCTTCGCGGCGGCGCTCTTCATCATCTTTCCGAGGCTCTTACCCAGGACCTTGAAGTTTGCCTTGGCGCTGTACTCCACCAGGTCTTCCTCGTTCTCCCGGTAGATAACCTCTTTGACGTTGAGCTCCTCCCGGATGATGTCTTCCATCTCGATCAGAACCTTACGTTCCGCCTCTTCCCGGGTTACCAGGTGAATCGCCTTTAAAGGCTGGCGGGTCTTCAGTGAGTGCATTGCCCGGAGGGCCCGTCCCATGGAAACCGCCTGACGGGTTACCTTCATCTTGAGCTCAAGCTCGTAATCCCGTTTGGACGCATCCGCCAGGGGATAGTCCGCAAGGTGAACTGAATCAGGCATATCCTTTGTCTTCAGGTTCTGGTAAATCTCCTCGGTAATGAAGGGGGTAAAGGGAGCGGCCACGTGAACCAGCTTCATCAGGACCTCAAAAAGGGTACCGTAGGCCTGCAGCTTGTCGCCGTCGTTTTCGCTCTTCCAGAAACGGCGCCGGGAACGGCGGATATACCAGTTGTTCAAGAGGTCGACAAACTCCACGATCGGTCCGATGGCCTTCTGCAGATCGTAGGCATCCAGATACCCGGTAACCTGTCCCACCAGGTTCTCGGTTTCGCTCAATATCCAGCGATCAAGAGGATTATCGGGATGCTCCGGAGCCCCTTCGGGCCTGATGCCGTCGATATTGGCGTAGGTGACAAAGAAGCTGTAGGCGTTCCAGATGGGAAGGATCACCCCTTTTAACACGTCCCGAACTCCGTCGTCGGAGAAACGCAGATCCTCCGCCCGGACAACCGCCGAATGCATCAGAAAGAGCCGCAGGGCGTCGGCGCCGAACTGGTCCATTACCTCCATGGGGTCGGAATAGTTCCTGAGGGACTTGGACATCTTTTTTCCGTCCGAGGCCAGGACAAGGCCGTTGACAACGACATTCTGAAACGCCGGCTTGTCAAAGAGCGCCGCCGCAAGGATTGTCAGGGTATAGAACCAGCCCCGGGTCTGATCGAGACCCTCGGAGACGAAGTTGGCGGGAAAATGGGATTCGAAAAACTCCTGGTCCTCGAAGGGGTAATGGTTCTGGGCGTAGGGCATGGCGCCGGATTCAAACCAGCAGTCCAGAACCTCCGGGACCCGGCGCATGGTACCTCCGCAGGAGCAGGGAAAGCTTATTTCGTCCACATAGTGCTTGTGCAGGTCCGTAACCTTGACGCCGGACTTCTCCTCCAGCTCGCCCCGGCTCTCGATGCATTGGATATCCTCGCAGGTATCACATTTCCAGACGGGGATGGGGTTTCCCCAGTAACGGTTCCGGGAGATGGCCCAGTCCCGGGCGCCCTCCAGCCACTTGCCGAAACGACCGTCCTTCAGGTGATCGGGTACCCAGTTGATCTGCTGGTTCGCGTTAAGCATACTCTGCTTGATCTTGCCGATATCCACGAACCAGGAGGAGATAGCCCGGTAAATAAGGGGACTGGAACAGCGCCAGCAGTGGGGATAGGAGTGGAGGTAGTTATCCCGCTTTATCAGCTTGCCCTCTTCCCGAAGGCGCTGGATGATCGCCTTGTCGGCGTCCTTTACGAAGGTTCCCTGAAAATCGCTGACCTCGGGGGTGAACTTGCACTCCCCGTCTACGGGACAGACCGTGGGGACATCGGTATTTTTCAAGACATTGTAGTCGTCTTCGCCAAACCCGGGGGCAGTGTGGACAATACCGGTACCGTCTTCAGTGGTAACATAGTCGGCGGTGTAGGTCTTGAAGGCGTCCCTGCTCTCCAGGTCGGCAAAATAGGGAAAGAGAGGTTCATATTCGATTCCCGTCAGGTCCCTGCCCTTCTTTGTCCAGACGATGGTGTACTCTTCTTCGTTCTTGTAGTAGGCGGAAAGCCTTTCGGCAGCAAGAATGTAGGAGTCGTCGCCATCGGCCACCTTTACGTAGTCGATATCCGGGCCCAGGGTAAGGGCCAGGTTGGACGGCAGGGTCCAGGGGGTTGTGGTCCAGGCAAGAAGATAGGAGTTCTCATCGCCCTTGATTTTAAAACGCACCGTTATGGCCGGATCGGTTACATCCTGGTAGCCCCCCAGGTTCAGCTCGTGGTTCGACAGTACCGTTGAACAGCGGGGACAGTAGGGCAGAATGTAGTGTCCTTCGTAGAGAAGACCTTTTTTCCAGAGCTGCTTTACAACCCACCAGATGGACTCCATGTAATCAGGTTCCATGGTTTTATAATCGTTTTCAAAATCCACCCAGCGGCCGGCCCGGGTCATGACGGTTTCCCACTCCTTTGTGTAGCGCAGCACGATGGAACGGCAGGATTCGTTGAATTTCGCGATTCCGAAATCCTCGATCTCCTTTTTTCCGGAGATACCGAGCTCTTTCTCCATCTCGTACTCCACCGGCAGACCATGGCAGTCCCAGCCGAAGCGGCGCTCCACCCTTTTTCCTTTCATGGTCTGATAGCGGGGAATGATATCTTTTATGGTACCCGGCACAAAATGGCCGAAGTGAGGCAGACCCGTTGCAAAGGGAGGCCCGTCGTAAAATGAGTAGTGTTCGCAGTCGCAGCGGTTCTCGATGGATTTCTTGAAGATGTCCTTTCCCTTCCAGAACTCGAGGATGGCTTCTTCCATTCTGGGAAAACTCACTTTCGGGTCCACGGGATTGTACACAGCTTGCGCTCCTTGGTAGGAATAATGTCGTTACAGGGTCGCAACATTCTAGAGAAAATGAAGTACCGCTGTCAAGGGAGCCCCGGTTTCACAGTGCGGATGAATCGCTAAGAAATAATGGCACCTCTAAAAACTACTCTTTTCCCCATATCCTGCGTCGTCAAGATTTCCCGCGGTCCTTGACTATGGTAAAAATACCACGTTTTTATAGATGCCCGTATCAAAAGTTCCTTGCACACATGCTTATATTGATATATATTTATCTATATATGTTTCATTCATTTCACACAGGGAGAACAGCATGAAATACCTGATCATCGGCGGTGTTGCAGGAGGGGCAACCACAGCGGCACGCTTGAGAAGACTTGACGAAGATTCCGAGATAATCCTCCTCGAGCGGGGAGCCTATATTTCCTATGCCAACTGCGGATTGCCCTATTATATCGGCGGAACCATTGCCGAGAGGGAGGATCTGTTCGTGCAGACCCCGGAATCCTTCTACGACCGTTTCCGGGTGGAGGTTCGCATTAACAGCGAAGTTCTTTCCATAAACCGGGAAGAAAAAAGCATCGAAGTCCGGGACCTAAGCGGCGGCAGAACCTACAGCGAATCCTACGACAAGCTGGTCCTCTCTCCCGGGGCGGAACCGGTTAAACCGCCTATCCCAGGCATCGAATCGGAGGGAATCTTTACCCTGAGAAGCGTACCGGATACGGACAGAATCCATGAATATATAACAACCAAGCAGCCGGAACGGGCGGTAATCGTGGGAGCCGGCTTTATCGGTCTTGAAATGGCGGAGAATCTGCACAAGCGCGGGATCTTTGTCACTATTGTCGAGATGGCCGAACAGGTAATGAATATCCTGGACTACGAAATGGCTGCAGAGGTCCACCAGCATCTGAAACTGAAAAAGGTGGAGTTCTACCTGGAAGACGCGGTCAGTGCCTTCAAGCCGGACCGGAACAAAAAGCTGAGCGTACATCTGCGCTCCGGAAAGGTACTTCCCGCGGACATGGTAATCCTCTCCATCGGCGTAAGTCCGGATACAAGCCTGGCACAGAAGGCGGGCCTCGAGATTGGCGAGTCCGGGGGCATCAAGGTGGACAGCCATCTTCTCACCTCCGACAGGGATATCTACGCCCTGGGAGATGCTATTGAATTTCCCAATCCCATAAGCGGCCAATCCATGAAGATCCCGCTGGCGGGTCCAGCCAACAAGCAGGGGCGGATAGTGGCGGACAACATCGTGGAAGGGAATACCAGGACCTATAAGGGGACTATCGGTACCGGCATAGCCAAGGTCTTTGATATTACCGTGGCCTCCACGGGGCTTCCGGAAAAGGTTCTCAAACGAATCGGCATGCCCCACAGCTCTGTAATTACCCACTCCGGATCTCACGCGGGCTATTATCCCGGAGCAATTCCCATGAGCATCAAGATCCTCTTTAATCCGGAGAACGGCAGGCTCCTGGGTGGACAGGTCGTGGGCTACCAGGGGGTGGACAAGCGGATCGACCTGATCGCCTCGATTATCGGGATGGGCGGCAGCGTCAGCGATCTCGCGGAGATCGAGCACGCCTATGCCCCGCCCTTCTCCTCCGCCAAGGACCCGGTGAATATCTCCGGCATGGTGGCGGAAAACCTAATCAAGGGCACGAGCAGGCAGATCAGCTGGACCGAGGTTTTTAACCCGGAAAAGAAAAAGGACCTGTTTCTGCTGGATGTGCGGACGGAGGAAGAACACGCCCTGGGAAGCATTGAATCGGCGGTGAACATACCCGTCGACGACCTGCGCCGAAGGATCGGAGAGCTCCCCCGGGACAGGAAAATCGTTCTTTTCTGCAGCGTTGGACTCCGGGCCTATGTGGCGGAGAGGATACTCCGGCAGCAGGGCTTCAGCAATGCGGCAAACCTCTCCGGCGGCTATAAAACCTACTCCATCTCCGCCCAGAAGCAGAGCAACGAGGATATCTTCTCAGGAGACTTTATAGGCAAGGACGATCAGATCTACCAGGGGGTTCCTAAAAAGAGGGAGAACATACAGATCAAACGGATCGATGCCTCCGGCATGCAGTGCCCGGGGCCGATCATGCGCCTGAAAAAGGAGATAGAAAACCTGGATTCCGGCGACAGGCTTGTTCAGACAGCGACGGATCCTGGTTTTGCCCGGGACGTGGAGTCCTGGTGCCGCATGACCGGGAACAGTCTGCTCTCCGTAAACCATGAGGGGGGAGTCATAACTGCGGAAATAGAAAAGGGGCAGCCCCTGGCTCCGAACCCGATGCGCCAGGGAAACGGAACAACCCTGGTGGTCTTCTCTGATGATCTGGACCGGGCCCTGGCCTCCTTCGTTATCGCCAACGGCGCCGCGGCTTCCGGACGGGAGGTTACCCTCTTTTTTACCTTCTGGGGCCTGAATGTTATCAAGGCACAGCGTAAGCCGAAGGTAAAAAAAGACCTTATGGGCAGGATGTTCTCCATGATGATGCCTGCCTCCAGTCGGAAGCTCTCTTTGAGCAAGATAAACATGGGCGGTATCGGAAGCCGCATGATGCGATGGAGAATGAAGACTAAAGGTGTAGATTCCCTTGAGTCAATGATAAACCAGGCACAGGAGGCGGGAGTACGCCTTGTGGCATGCCAGATGTCCATGGACATAATGGGAGTCCAGAGGGAGGAGCTTATAGACGGGGTTGAGGTCGGCGGTGTCGCTACATTCCTCGAAAGCGCCCAGAAATCAAGCGCGAGTCTTTTTGTTTAAGTATCCTTTTGGAAGCTGTTACGATTAAACTTGAAATTTACGGAGTTACCCTCTATTCTCGGAAGGGTGCAAAATCGTCTTTCCAACCGGATGCTGGTCATGGTACTGCTTCCGGTTTTTGTCTGTGTCCTGCTTCTGTTCTTTCTTGCGATCGCCTTTAACGCCGCTTATGATGTTACTGTAAGCGTTCAGGAGGAGGACCTGCGGGAACTGGTACGCCTTGGAACAAGTACCATCGAACGCTTCTGGATTTCACCCCGGGAAGAAGCCGTTGCGGCCCTCTCCCGCAGTCCGCTGCTCCAGAAGCGTATCCGTGGGGAGGTATCTTCCGCTGAGCTCCTACAAGAGTGGGCCGCAGTGCACCCCGCCCTGGCAAGCTGCTACTTTATTTACTACGGTCTTGAAAACGGCCGGATAGAACTCTACCCGGATCTTGAGCTTCCGGAAGAGTATGACCACCGAAGCAGGCCCTGGTACAAACTCGGGATGAGCCTTGAGGACAGATCCCCGGCCTGGACAATTCCCTATCCGGAAATCATTACCGGGGAGATCATTGTCAGTACCGTGGTTCAGCTCCGGGATTCGGATACCGGGGCTACAGGCGTTTTCGCCGTTGACATAACCCTCAAAGGGCTTCAGGAGATGATAAGCGACATCCAGCTTCCTCCGGGGGGATCGGTTTTTCTGCTGGATGCGGAAGGAACTCCCTTTACGGGAACTGCTGTTCAGGATGCTGCCGCCGGCGAACTTCCACAGGAGAGCGACAGGACCTTTGTGGAATACAGCAGCCCCCTCTCCAACGGCTGGAGGATAGCCCTGGTGGTTCCGCGAAAATCCATGGCAAGAAGCTTCGAACGCCTGAGAAGTTCGGTTCTGGGCTTCTCGTTTCTTCTCTTCATTTTCTCCGCTGCACTTCTCGCTTTTCATGTCAGAAAACTCGCTTCCCGGGCGCAGAGGCTTGCTGTCTACTTCGAAGAGGTCATGGAGGATAAAACACCTCTTCGGAGGATTTTCAAGAGCCATGACGAGTTCACCTTCTTGAATCAGCAGTTCAACAAAGTCATTATGGCGACCCGCAAAGCGGAGAACGAAAAACTCTCCCGGGAACAGGTGTTCCGCTTTATCATCGAGCGTGCCCCCATCGGCTTTTTCCGTACCCGCAGCGACGGCTCCCTTCTATACGCGAACCCGCATTTTACCAGGCTTTTGGGATATTCCCACACAGAATTGGAGAAGACTGGTTCTGTTGAACGCTTTTATGCCGACAGGGATGACCGAAAAGCCTTTCTGGCTGAGCTTTCCGAAAAATACGAGGTTCAAGGCAGACGAATCCGTTTCCGACGGAAAACCGGCGAGGAGTTCTGGATCTCCATGAATTCCCTGATAGTTCCCGGGCAGGAGAACAGGGATAATTTCGAGATTGAAGGATTCCTGATCGATGCAACTGACGAGGTGGAAGAACAGAAACGCCTCCGAATTCTCGCCGAGACAGATCCCCTTACCCATCTGGCAAACCGCCGGGCCTTCTTTGAGCGCTTCTCTCTGCTGCTCCGGGATTCCAGGCAGAGCAGAGCGCCCGTGAGCCTGCTGATCTTCGACGTGGACCGTTTTAAACCGGTAAACGACAACTATGGGCATGACCTGGGGGACGAGATACTTCGCCTGATCGCCGGAGCAGGGGAAAAAATCATCCGGAAAGGGGACGTATTTGCCAGACTCGGGGGAGACGAGTTTGCCCTTCTTCTCCCGGCGACCAGCGGAGAGGAGGCAAAAGGACTGGCATCCCGCCTGCAGGCAGGTATCGCAGGGATTTCAGCGCCGGAACCCCTGGATGCGTTTCCGAGCCTGAGCATCGGCATCTGCTGTTCTGAAGACTCCTCATCCGTCACCATTGATGATATGTACAAATGGGCGGATACCGCTCTCTACAGAGCAAAGGCCGCAGGTCGCAACAGGATAGTCCTGTATAGTGAGCCCGGCTGAGCCTGCTATACATTTTTGTACTGTCCCGAATCGTGGGGATGAATCTATATCAAAGTATTTTCTGGTATAGGATTATCTGTTTCTCCATGCCATTATGATGGTTTTTTCCAAAATAACGGTAGTCCACGAGCAGCACAACCGTTTCATCCCCACGGTTCGGAACACAATGAAAAGATTACTTCCGTCTATTCTTGACCAATACTATCATATTTGTATACTTTACTATTATAGTAATATTACACGGGAGGATACACCATGGGCGCTTCCTTTTTTATCTGGCTTGGAGTTTTTCTGCTGCTTCTTGTTGGTCTGGCTCTGCCGAAATTCAGGCAGGGAGTACCCTTTTCTTTGAGGGTATTTATCGCGATGATCCTTGGCGGAGGCGTCGGGGTAGCAATCTTTGCCACTGAAAGCCAGGAGGTTTCAGCAGAGCTGAGACGCTGGTTTTCCCTGGTCGGCTACGGCTATGTCGATCTTCTGCGGATGCTGATTATCCCCCTGGTTCCCACAAGTATTATCGCCGGTCTGCTTAAACTGGAAAACACCAGGGAACTGAAGGTTCTGGGGCTGCGGACGATAAGCCTCTTTTTATCAACCGCTGTTGTAGCCAGCATCATAGGCCTTGTAATTGCCTCGTTTTTCAAGGTCGGTGCGGGAGTTGCCACTGCAGGCCTGGCCGCCAGGGAATCACAGCAGATTACCGATGTGATTGCCAGGTTCCGGGATTTTATACCCTCAAACCCGGTAGCTGCGGCGGCGGAAACGAAGATAATTCCTCTGGTGGTGTTCTCCCTGTTTATCGGAACTGCTGCGGTAATCGAGTCAGGAAGGAACAAGGAACGAATAGCACCATTCAAGGCCCTGATTGATTCCTTTGTCAGGGTAGTTATCCGCCTGACCAGGATCATCATAAGCCTGACACCCTACGGTGTGCTGGGCCTCATGGCCTACTGGATGTCCAACACCGGACTGGCGGCCCTCGCAGATCTGGGGCTTTTTGTCGTCGCTATTGTCGCTGCCTGTGCCGTTCATATCCTGTTTGTGTACGGCGGACTTCTGACCGGTCTTGCGCGGATCAACCCCTTCCGTTTTTACCGGGCTGCCTCTCCCGCCATGCTGCTGGCCTTTACTTCCCGCTCGAGCCTGGGAACCCTGACGCTGACGGTGGACACCATGATCAACCGGCTCAAGGTTAACTCCCGGGTGGCCAATTTTATCGGCCCCATCGGCGCGGTCATGAACATGGATGCCTGCGGCGGGATATTTCCCGCCATGGTGGCGGTATTCGCGGCCAACGCCTTCGGCATCGTGCTGGGACCTTTTCAGTACCTTCTGATAATTGTGGTATCGGTCCTGGCGAGTATCGGCAG
>Ga0334900_1004155_pt1 | contig 10370 bp, 2 predicted proteins | sample GraSluR3_MG_2_FD_207231 | JGI IMG/M metagenome (GOLD analysis project Ga0334900, IMG submission 207231) | Sludge microbial communities from methane-producing bioreactor in Wageningen University, Netherlands - Granular Sludge_31_08-R3 | ecosystem: Engineered > Bioreactor > Anaerobic > Unclassified...
GGGTCCGCGAGTTGCTCGATCCCGACATCGGAACCGCCCTGAGCCTGATCCATTGTAACCCCGCGGAGCCCTGGACGGTGGCCTCTCTGGCTTCCCGGGTATCCATGTCGCGGTCGGCGTTTGCTGTCCACTTCGCCCGACTGGTGGGGATGTCACCCATCCAGTACGTGACGGAAAATCGAATGCGAACGGCATGCCGATTGCTCCGCGATCCGAGCGTGGGGCTGAGCCGGGTGGCCTCCCAGGTCGGCTACCGTTCGGCGGCGGCGTTCAGCAACGCCTTCAAACGATGGGCGGGGGTTGCCCCGGGGACGTACCGGCGCCGCACCGGCCCCGCCTAACGGCAGGGCGCGCCCGCAATCGCGACTTGAAAACCGGGAAAGCCACCCTCGCGTCAACCCCTAACTGCTTTTCAAACAATCCGTTGCGGCGAGACCGGTCAAGAAGGGCTTTCGAGTTCCAAGTGACATACCGCCACCGGTTCCGGACTAGTTACTTTAGGACGAATGGGAAGACGCGTTGGTAGTTGCTTCCCATTGTGGAGTGCGGCATACGTTATCGTGACTATTGGCCTCACGTTTTGCCGAATGCTCGTGTGTCGTAGCGGCTCGGAACAGGATGTGGCCTTTCCGAAACAACCGGGGTCGCCGCCGGGAGTTCCCAAGCACTGCTTCCGTAGCACAGACTGGCTGAGAAGAGGAAACCGATGAGCTTCTGTTCGCTGTTTCGCCGCCGCTCGAACCGCGGCAAGTTTTCGCGGAGCTGGCGCCGTTCGGTCGAAACGTCGCTTCGCCTGGAGCCGATGGAAGAAAGGCATTTGCTCGCCGTGACCCCGATGATGGTGGCCGACGTCGAGGTCGGCGCGGGCTCGTCGTCCGCCAGCCAGTTCGTCGAGGTCGGGACGACGACCTTCTTCGTTGCCGACGATGCCATTCGCGGCATGGAGCTCTGGAAGACGGACGGAACCAAGTCGGGCACCGTGCTGGTCAAAGACATCTACCCCGGCGGCCACTCCTCGTCGCCCAACCATCTGACCAACGTCGACGGGGTGCTGTACTTCACGGCCGACGACGGCGAGCACGGCGTCGAATTGTGGAAGAGCGACGGCACCGCGGCCGGAACCGTCCTCGTCAAGGATCTCGATACCGGCACCACGCACGACTGGTGGCTGGGAGACCTCCCCAACTCGTCCGATCCCCAGAACCTCACCGTCGTGGGCGGCACCCTCTTCTTCACGGCCAGCGACGGCGAGAATGGCGTCGAGTTGTGGAAAAGCGACGGCACCGCGGCCGGAACCGTCCTCGTCAAGGACATCCGGCCCGGGTCGACTTACGACCCGTCGACCGACGACGACGTCCCCAACTCGTCCGAACCGGCCAATTTGACGAACGTCAACGGCACCCTCTTCTTCACCGCCGACGACGGAGAGCACGGCGTCGAACTGTGGATGAGCGACGGCACCGCGTCGGGCACGCGCATCGTGAAGGACATCAACCCGGGGGCCGATTCGTCGACTCCCAGCAACCTCATCCACGTCGGCGACACCCTCTACTTCACCGCCGACGACGGCACCCACGGCGTTGAACTCTGGATGAGCGATGGCACCGCGGCCGGGACCGTGCTCGTCAAAGACATCCGGGACGGTTCCGCCGACTCGAATCCCGGCCACCTGACCAGCGCCGGCGACTTCCTCTACTTCACCGCCGACGACGGCACCCACGGCGTCGAACTCTGGATGAGCGACGGCACCGCGTCGGGCACGCACATGGTGCAGGACATCAATCCGGGGGCCGACTCGTCGAGTCCCAGCAACCTCACCCACGTCGGCGGCACCCTCTACTTCGCCGCCGACGACGGCACGCACGGCGTCGAGCTGTGGCGGACCAACGGCACCGCGTCGGGCACGCTCATGGTGAAGGACGTCAACCCGGGAGCGAACTCGTCGAGCCCGAGCAATCTCACCCACGTGGGCGGCATCCTCTTCTTCACCGCCGACGACGGCACGCACGGCGTCGAGCTGTGGCGGACCAACGGCACCGCGTCGGGCACGTACCTGGTCGGCGACATCCGCGCCGGCGGCGCGGGCTCGAACCCCTCGTACCTGACCGGCGCCGCGGGCACCCTGATGTTCGCCGCCGACGACGGGCATTACGGCTCCGAGGTCTATCGGCTCATCGACACCGATATCGTCGAAGAGGCCGTCGCCACGTTGAAGATCATCATCGACGGCACGCCCGTCGACATCCCCGGCGACGTCGGCGTCGACGCCGACGGCAAAAACCTTGCGACCATCTACACGACCGACGACCAGGGCACCCTGCAAATCTCCCGCGTCGACGGCAAGCCGATCACGCAACACGTGACCCTGGGCGACTTCTTCGACACCTGGCGCACCAACGCCGGGGTGGCGGGCAACAACGCCGATGCCGTGTTCCACGACGGGCAGATTCTCGGGTACGCCGCCGGCGGAGACTACCGGATCCAGATGTTCGTCAACGGCCAGGCCGACCGCCGGTTCGACGAGTACGTCGTCCAGGACGGCGACGAGATCGTCATCGTCTACACCGCGAACGAGGTCGTGTCGCTGAACACGAATCTGGGCTCGATTCTGATCGAGCTCTACGAGGACGACACCCCGATCACCGTCGCGAACTTTCTCAGCTACGTCAACGACGGCGACTACGTGAACTCGTTCTTCCATCGCTTCGTGCCCGGCTTCGTGATTCAAGGAGGTGGATACACCACATCCCACACGTATTTCTACTACCCGTCCCAGTTTTCCGAGGTGCCCACCGACGACCCGATCCAGAACGAGCCCGGCATCTCCAACACCATCGGCACCGTCGCCATGGCCAAGCTGGGCGGCGATCCCAACAGCGCCACCAGCCAGTTCTTCATCAATCTCGGCGACAACAGCGGCAACCTCGACACGCAGAACGGGGGCTTCACGGTCTTCGGGCGCGTGCTCGACGCGACGATCATCGAAGCGATCGCGGCCCTCGAAGTCAACGACACGAACGAATCGCCCTTCGACGAGGTTCCCGTCACCGACGACGGATACCTGGTGGTCTTCTCGTCCCTCGGCGGCGAGGGTACGCTCTCGGGTACGTCCTTCGAAGACGCCGATTACGACGGCGTCCGCGACAGCGGCGAACCGGGGCTCGGCGGCCTCACCGTCTTCGCCGACGAAAACGACAACGGCCTGCTCGACCCGGGCGAGCACTCGACGACGACCGATGCGAACGGCGACTGGCAGTTGCGGCTCCCCGCCGGCGCCTACGTCATTCGGCAGATCGCCGGCGGCGACCTCTATCCGACCACCCCGGACGGGACGAGCGGACACACCGTGACCGTCGAAATCGGCCGGGCGACCAGCGGCCTCGACTTCGCGAACATCGACAACGCTCCGCCCGTCGCAATGCCCGACAGCTACACCGTCGACGAAGACGGCAGTCTGGTGGTCGGCGCCGGCGAGGGCGTACTGGCCAACGACAGCGATGCGGAGGACGACACGCTGACGGCCGTGCTCGTCGACGGCCCCGAGCACGGAACTTTGTCGCTGGCCAGCGACGGATCATTCACCTACACGCCCGACGACGACTTCTACGGCACCGACTCGTTCACCTACCGGGCCGACGACGGCAACAGCCAGTCGGGGGCGGCCACGGTCACGATTACGGTCCAGGCCGTGGCCGATCCGCCGACCGCCGTCGACGACCAGTACACGGTCGCGGCGGGCGCCGGTGCCCGGCAACTCGACGTTCTGGCCAACGACACCACCGAGCCCGACGGCTCCCAGACGATGACCATCACGGCCGTCACGCAGGGCTCGAAGGGCGGCACCGTGGCCGTCACCAGCGGCGGTGCCAAGGTTACGTACACGCCGGCCTCGGGTTTCACCGGCACCGAGACCTTCACGTACACGATTACCGACTCCGACGGCCTGACCGACACGGCCACGGTCACGGTTCTCGTGACCGATGATGCGGCGGGCCAGGGGACGAGCAGCGTCTCGGGATACGTCTACTGCGACACCGACAAGGACGGCGTGCGCGACGAGGGCGAAGTGGGGATCCGCGGATCGGTCGTCACGCTCTCGGGAACCGACGACGACGGGAACCCGGTCAGCATCGCGCGGCTCACCGACGAGAACGGCTACTACATCTTCGAGAATCTCGCGCCCGGTACGTATCAAGTCACCCAGACCCAGCCCGAGGCGTTTCGCGACGGCCAGGATGCGATCGGCTCGCTCGGCGGCACCGTCGAGAACGACCGCCTGTCGGAGATTGTGCTCGGCGACGACGAGCACTCCACCGAGAACAACTTCGGCGAGCTTGGCCTGAAATGCCAGTACGTGAGCCTGGCGATGTTCCTCGCCTCGACGCCGTCGGCCAAGGAGTATCTCCCCGATCTCGTGGCGCGCGCCGAGGAGGCGGCCGGCAACACCACGATCGCCCAGTTGATCCGCGAGGGGGCGATCGCGTTCCCCGGCGCCAACCGTGCCCCGGTGGCAGTCGACGACGCGTACTCCGTCGACCAGAACAAGACGCTCACCGTCTCCGCCACGGAGGGCGTGCTGAAGAACGACTTCGATCCCGACGACGACGAACTCACCGCCGCGGTCGTGACCCAGCCGAGCCACGGAACATTGAGTTTCCATAGCAACGGGTCATTCACCTACGATCCCGACGACGATTTCACGGGCACCGACACCTTCAAGTACCGGGTGAGCGACGGCTCGCTCACCGCCACGGCCACGGTCACCATCACGGTCGGCGACGTCAACGTCGCGCCGCAGGCCGTCAACGATTCCTATACCGTGTCGAGCGGTGCCACCCTCACCATCGGCGAAAACGACGGCGTGCTCGCCAACGACACCGACCAGGACGACGACGAGCTGACGGCCGTTTTGGTCAGCTCCGTGGCGCACGGAACCCTGAGCCTGAACGGCAACGGCTCGTTCACCTACACGCCCAGCGCCGGGTTCCACGGCGAAGACTCGTTTACCTACCGGGCCTACGACGGAATCGCGTACTCCAACACGGCCACGGTCACGATCACGGTCACCGCCGTCAACGTTGCCCCGGTGGCCCTCGACGATTCCTACACCGTGTCGCCCGGCGCCACCCTCGCCGTCGGCCAGACCGAGGGCGTGCTCGCCAACGACACCGACCAGGACGGCGACTCGCTGACGGCCGTCTTGGTCAGCTCGGTGGCGCATGGGACCTTGAGCCTGAACAGCAACGGCTCGTTCACCTACACGCCCAGCGCCGGGTTCCACGGCGAAGACTCGTTCACCTACCGGGCCTACGACGGAACCGCGCACTCCGGCACGGCCACGGTCACGATCATCGTCAACGACGCTCCCGTGGCCGCCGACGACGCGTACGAGGTCGACGAAGACGGAACGTTGACCGTCGCGACCGACGACGGGGTTCTCGCCAACGACGACGACCCCGACGGCGACGAGATGACCGCGATCCTGGTCGGCGGACCCGCCCACGGCACGCTCGTGCTCGACGACGAAGGGTCGTTCGTCTACACCCCGAACGCCGACTTCTACGGCACCGACAGCTTCACCTACCGCGCCAGCGACGGGTACGCCACGTCGGAGGTCGCCACGGTCACGATCACGGTGGCCCCCGTCCCCGACGCGCCGGTCGCCGTCGACGACAGCTACACGGTCGTCGAGGGTCTGACGCTCGTCGTCGACGCCAACGAGGGAGTGCTCAGCAACGATCACGACCCCGATGGCGACGATCTCACCGCGTCGCTCGTCCACGGCCCGACGTACGGCACCCTGACCTTCAGCGACGACGGGTCGTTCACGTACGTCCCCGACGAAGGCTTCGTGGGCACCGACACGTTCACCTATACGGCCGGCGACGGCACGTTCGAGTCCGAAGTGGCCACGGTGACGATCGTCGTCGCCTCGGCCACCGGCCCGACGGCCGTCGACGACGCGTACGACGTCGATCGGGACGCGACCCTCACGGTCGGCGTCGACCAGGGCGTCATGGCCAACGACCTCAACCTCGACGACGACACGATCGCGGTGGTCGGGGCCGAGCCCATCCACGGCACGCTGGAGCTGGCCGCCGACGGCTCGTTCGTCTACACGCCCGACGACGGCTTCACCGGCGTCGATACCTTCACCTACGTGCTGACCGACGGCACGACCGAGTCGAACGCGGCCACCGTCACGATCACCGTCGGCGTGCTGGCCGCGATCGACGACGCGTACGAGGTCGACGTGAACGAGTACATCGTCGTCCTGGTCGGCGACGGCGTGCTGGCCAACGACGTCGGCATCGGCGACGGGGCAATCGCCGAGATGGTCAGCGACGTCACCCACGGGACGCTCGAACTCAACGCCGACGGCTCGTTCGTCTACACGCCCGGCGAAGACTTCACCGGGGTCGATCGCTTCACCTACAAAGTGGTCGACGGCGACCGCGAGTCGAACGTGGCCACCGTGACGATCACGGTGACGGCCGAGGTATCGAACGACGCCCCCGTGGCGGTTGACGACGAGTACCACGTCGACGAGGACGGGGTCCTCGCGGTCGGGGCCGACGAGGGCGTGCGCGCCAACGACTTCGACGTCGACGGCAGCCCCGCCACGCCGCTTTCGAGCCTGGTGATCACCGAAATCAACTATAACCCCTACGAGCCCGACGAACTCAACGACGACGAAGCGGGATACGACAAGGACGACTTCGAGTTCATCGAGCTCCAGAACGTGGGCGACGCGACGATCGATCTGAGCGGCGTCCGCTTCATCGAGGGAATCAGCTTCGATTTCACCGGCAGCGGGGTCACGGAGCTGGCTCCGGGCGAGACCGTCTTGGTGGTCAGCAATTGGGCGGCGTTCCAGGCCCGCTACGGCGACGACCTGAACGTCGCCGGCGAGTACGGCGGAGGCGACCAGGGGAGACTGGCCAACTTCGGCGAGCGGATCGTCCTGGTCGACGCCTCGGACAATACGATCCTCGACTTCACCTACGACGACGCGAACGGATGGCCCACCGAGGCCGACGGCAAGGGCAGCACGCTCGAAGTCGTCGACGTGACCGGCGACTACAGCGACCCGGCCAATTGGATCGCCAGCGCCCAGCGGGGCGGCACGCCCGGCACCGGCACCAGCCAGACCGTCGACGTCCCCGACGTGCTCACGATCACCGTCGTCGATCCGCCCCAGCACGGCACGTTGGAGATGAATCAAGACGGCTCGTTCGTCTACACGCCCGATGCCGATTTCCACGGCACCGACTCGTTCACCTACCGGTTGAACGACGGCGAGCTCGATTCCAGGATCGCCACGGTCAGGATCCACGTGCACGCGGTGAACGACGCCCCCGACGGGGAAGACGACGCGTACACCGTCGACGAAGACGGCGTCCTGGAAGTCGACGCCGGCGAAGGCGTGCTGGCCAACGACTCCGACGTCGACGGCAGCCCGGCCTCGCCTTTGGCCAGCCTGGTGATCACCGAGATCAACTACCATCCCCACGGTCCCACCGACGACGAGCTGGCCGTCAACGCCGATTTCGTCGGCGACGACTTCGAGTTCATCGAGCTCCAGAACGTGGGCGACGCGACGATCGACCTGACCGGCGTGCGATTCACCGAGGGCATCAGCTTCGATTTCACCGGCGGCAGCGTCATCGAGCTGGCCCCCGGCGAGACCGTCGTCGTCGTGGCCGATCTCGAAGCCTTCGAGGCTCGCTACGGCACCGGGCTCAACGTGGCCGGCGAGTTCGGCTCGAGTTCGTTGAGCAACGAGGGCGACACGATCGCGCTGGTCGACGCGGCCGGAAGCGTCATCCATCAATTCGCCTACGGCCCCGCCGACGGATGGCCCGCCGAGGCCGACGGCGGCGGCAGCACGCTCGAAGTCGTCGACGTGACCGGCGACTATAACGACCCGGCCAACTGGGCCGCCAGCACCGAACAGGGCGGCACGCCCGGCACCGGCATCAGCCAGACCGTGCTTCGCGACGTGCTCGTCGCGATTCTCGTCGACGGGCCCGAGCACGGCGATCTGGTCTTCCACGACGACGGATCGTTCACCTACACGCCCGACGTGGGATTCAGCGGCACCGACACCTTCACCTATCGGGCCGGCGACGGCGCGGCCCAGTCGGACCTCGTGACCGTGACGATCCACGTCGAATACCAGAACCAAGCGCCCGAGGCCCACGACGATCAGTACGAGGTCGATCAGAACGGCGCGCTCGTGGTCGGCGCCGACGACGGCGTGCTGGCCAACGACTCCGACCCCGACGGCAGCCCCGCCACGCCGCTGTTCAGCCTGGTGGTCACCGAGATCAACTACCATCCCTACGCCCCCACCGCCGACGAACTCGAGCAGGATGCGAACCTCGACGAGGACGATTTCGAGTTCATCGAGCTGCAAAACGTTTCCGGGCAAACCATCCGCCTCGATGGCGTCCGGATCACCCGGGGCGTCACCTTCGATTTCACCACCGGCGAGATCCTGCACCTTGCGCCGGGCGAGACCGTGCTCGTCGTGGCCAACCGGTCGGCCTTCGAGATTCGCTACGGCACCGGGCTGAACGTGGCCGGCGAGTTCGGCGGCGGACTGAGCAATGCCGGCGAGACAATCGCCGTGGTCGACGACGCCGACCGCGTGATCCAGGAGTTCGCCTACGGCGACTCGGGCGACTGGCCGGCCGAGGCCGACGGCGGCGGAGCCACGCTCGAAATCGTCGACGTCACCGGCGACTACAACGACCCGGCCAACTGGGTCGCCAGCACCGAGCAGGGTGGCACGCCCGGTACCGGCACCAGCCAGTCGATCGACGTTTCGAGCGTGCGCATTGCCGTGCTGGTGAGCGGTCCCGCCCACGGCGAACTGACGCTCAACAACGACGGGTCGTTCACCTATGAGCCCGACGAGGGATTCAGCGGAACCGACAGCTTCACCTATCGCGCCAGCGACGGCGACGCCGAGTCGGACGTGGCCACGGTGACGATCCACGTCCAACCCGTCAACGAAGCGCCCGAGGCCGTCGCCGACAGCTACGGCACCACCCAGAACACGCCGCTCGTCGTCGATGCCGATTCGGGGGTCCTCGCCAACGACGTCGACCCGGACGGCAGCCCGGCCACGCCGATTTCCAGCCTCGTGATCACCGAGATCAACTACCAGCCGTACGCTCCCACTGGCGACGAACTGGCCGTCGACGACACCTTCGGCGCCGACGACTTCGAGTTCATCGAGCTTCAGAACATCGGCAACGCGACGATCGACCTGAGCGGCGTCCGCTTTACCGAGGGCATCAGCTTCGATTTCACCAGCAGCGACGTGACCGAACTGGCGCCGGGCGCGACCGTCCTGGTGGTGAGCAATCTCACGGCCTTCGAGGCCCGCTACGGAACCGTGGTGAACCTTGCCGGCGAGTTCGCGGGCGACCTGAGCGACCACGGCGAAACGATCGAGCTTGCCGATGCCCACGACCGCGTCATCCGGCGGTTCACCTACGACAACGAGAACGGTTGGCCCGCCGGCGCCGCCGGCGAAGGCTACACCCTCGAAGTGCTCGACGTGTCCGGCGACTACGACGATCCGGCCAACTGGACCAGCAGCGACGAGCTGGGCGGCACGCCCGGCACGGGAACCGACGCCACCGCAGCCGTCGACTTCCTCATGGCGCTCCTGGTCGACGGCCCCGAGCACGGTGACTTGATCTTCAACGCCGACGGCTCGTTCCTTTACACGCCCGGCGACGACTTCGTCGGCACCGACCACTTCACCTACAAGGCGAGCGACGGCGCCGACGATTCGGAGGAAGTCACGGTCACGATCGAAGTCAACGCGCCGTAGGAGGGCGGAGCGGCCCGATGGAATCGGCGATTGTCACCGACCCGTCATCGTCGCCGGCACCCCGCAGCCCCACCGGCGCTCGGTCATCCCCGAGCGGCGAGCCGGGGTCGTGGGTCACGAGCAACGAGCCCGAATCGCCCGCTGCAATGACTCCGGCATTCGAGCCGACGATGTTCTGCCCCGTGAAGCGAGCGGTGCGGTTGTCGTAGACGACGTTGACCGCGGCCTCGATGCCGCTGACGTGACCATCTTCAATACGGCAGGTCGTCGAGCGGCAGAATCGGCTGGTTCTTGGGATGGCGGGTTTCGTTGGCGCTGGAGACGCGGATGCCGGGGCGGTCGCGGTAGGGGCACACGTTCTCGCACACGCCGCAGCCGATGCACAGGTCGGGGTCGACGTGGGGCACCTTGATCGTCGTCGGGGCGCCGTCGCGGCCGACGACCTCGACGTCCAGCGAGTAAATCGCCTTCTGGGGGATCGGGCAGTGCTCTTCGCACACCATGCAGTCGCGCCCGTAAG
>Ga0334900_1004158_pt1 | contig 10367 bp, 10 predicted proteins | sample GraSluR3_MG_2_FD_207231 | JGI IMG/M metagenome (GOLD analysis project Ga0334900, IMG submission 207231) | Sludge microbial communities from methane-producing bioreactor in Wageningen University, Netherlands - Granular Sludge_31_08-R3 | ecosystem: Engineered > Bioreactor > Anaerobic >...
GAGGTCGGCATCCATCATCCCGACGATGTCCGCCCTGTGATCAAGCGCATATCGGAAACCCTGGATATAGGCTTTTCCCAGGCCTTCCTTGCCCTGCCTGTGCAGGACGGTGATCCGGTCCGGATTTTCCCAAGCAAGCGTATCCGCGATGGTGCCGGTCCCATCCGGGCTGTTATCGTCCACGATTAAAAGATGGAGACCTGGGATATCATGCGCCATTAATCCGGAAACCAGGACCGGCAGGTTTTCAGCTTCATTGTAGGTGGGAATGACTTGGATGATTTTCATTAAGCTCCAGATCAGCAGTGCCGAGAGCGAAACTATTGGGTTCTTAAGGCGTTTTAAGTTTTAACATAGCCCTCATCGTGTGTCAAGCAGACGTCTTGCGGGTTTACTTTGAGGGATTGAAGCAGGTAAACTATTAATGGATCCATAATTTTTAGAAAGGAACAAAATGAGTAAAGCGCGATTAACCTATGTTGTATTGGGGATCTTCCTGATCCTGACCGGTTTGGCAGCATTGATTACGGGAATGAGCGGCCTTGGGATTGTGATCTCGATCCTTGCCCTGGCTGCAGGGATCCTGATTCTGATTGCAAAGCCGGGTGTTTCTAATTATATCGGCTGGATTGTCGCGGCCGGTTACCTGATCCTTCTGGGGCTGACCGGTGTGATCAACATCAGTTTCGCCGGGATGGGCACGGTGATGGCTGTGCTGGCTATCGTGGCTGGTGTAGTCTTATTGATCAGTTGGCCAGGGTTCAAGCACAATATTGGATTTTTGCTGTTTTGCCTGTGGTTGATCCTGGTGGGATTGACCGGGCTGGTCAGCCTGGGCAACCTCAGTGTCGTTCTCGCGGTTGTTGCTCTGGCATCTGGTGTGTTGCTGATCTTGAACGAATAGGACAAGTGATCTAAGAACCGCACAGTTTTGCCAACGCAATTTAGCATGGCATAAGTAGCGGTTGAACGAAAATTTTGTTTCCCTGGGATTTTAAGGTACAGTAAGTACTGGAAAAGTCCCGGGGATTTTTGCGGGTTTTTTTACATCAATCGTGACATGCATAGAGGAAAAAGCAATGACCGACTCAGCGATCCTGCTTGAACAGGTTCACAAATATTACGGAAAAGTCCATGCCCTGCGGGGGCTGGACCTCGAAATCCATCCCGGTGAAATCTTTGGCTTTTTGGGTCCAAACGGCTCGGGAAAAACAACAACCATCCGCTGCATGCTGGATCTGATCCGCCCCAACAGGGGCTCAATCAGGGTTCTTGGAGAGGATCCCCAGAAAAATCCACAAAGCGTGAAAGCCAGGGTGGGATATCTACCCGGCGATTTACAGCTCGAAGGGGATTTCACAGCACGGGATTTTCTGAAGTATATCCGCAAACTGCGCCGCCCTCAGCGACCCTGGCCCGATGTACTGAATCTGGCAGCGCGGCTTGAACTTGATCTGGATAAACGGATCAAGGGGCTTTCGCAGGGGAACAAGCAAAAAGTGGGATTGTTGCAGGCTTTCATTGGGGATGTACCCTTGATGATGTTTGATGAACCGACTCTGGGACTCGATCCCCTGATTCAACAGGAAGTGTTGAATATTGTCCGCGAAGAAAGGAACCGGGGAACGACAATCTTCTTTTCATCGCATATCCTTTCAGAAGTGCAGAAGATCGCAGACCGGGTCGGGATCATCCGGAGAGGGGCGTTGGTTGAAATTGCTCAGACAGATGATCTGGTCCGGCGGTCGGTGTCACGGGCGATCATTCAGTTCAAGGAAAGTGTTCGGGACTCGTATTTCGACGACCTTCCGAATGTTGAGGTGTTAAGGGTGAATGATGACCAGCACAGTTTTACCCTTGAAGTCAGGGGTGAAATGGGGCCTTTCATCAAGGCCCTGGCGGATCTGCCTGTCCAGGACCTGGAAATCCACCGGCCCTCACTGGAAGAGGTCTTCCTGAATTACTATCGAGATGCAGAAGAGGAGAACTGATCATGCTGGCAATTTTCTGGCGGAAATTAAAGAAGAACGGGTTGATGATTCTGGGATGGGGGATTGGTTTAGCCGCACTTGGATACCTGCTTTTCAATATTTATGACAGGTTTTTTCTGCAAAATGTCGATCTTCAGCAGATCATGGGAGCATTCCCGGAAGAGGTCTTTGCTTTCTTTGGGGATGCAGATAATATATTCGATTTAGAGGGATACCTGACCCTTGAATTCTTTTCCTATGTTCCGATAATTCTGGGGATTATGGCGGTTTCCAGCGCCGGCAGCCTGATTGCCAAAGGCGAGGAAGAAGGAACGCTGGAGGTTATCCTCGCCCAGCCGGTCAGCCGGACGGCGGTATTCTGGAGTAAATTAGCCGCATTGCTGGTCAGTTTAGGCCTGATCCTCGCGATCACCTGGGGTGGGTTCGCGCTTGGGTACGCCAATACCTCTTCATTCGATGTGTCTTATCTGTCCCTGGTGAACCCATTCATATCATTGTTTGCGATCCTGCTGGTTTTCCTGAGTCTGGCCTTGATGCTCAGCATGATCCTGCCCAGCAGTGGTGCCGCAGGTCTGGTTGCGGGGTTTCTGCTGGTAGCCAGTTACTTCATTACCTCGCTGGCAAGGATCGATTCCAATCTGGAAGGCGTGAACCGGTTTTCTCCCATGCAGTATTATCAAAGCGGTGGGGCGATCAGCGGGCTGGACTGGAATAATCTGATCATCCTGTTCGCGATTTCGGCTGTTTTTATCGCCCTTGCCTGGGTCTTGTTTGAAAGACGTGATTTACGGTTCGGTGGCTCAGGCGGGTTCCGGTTAGCGGTTCGAAAAAAGGGGATGGAATGAGAATCATGAACGGACAAGAACAATAATTAATCCCAAAAGTGTAGTTGATTTTAAAACGCGGAGAGGGCGGTTTTTGGCCCCTCGCCGCGTTTTTTTCATCCTTGAAGCCTGGTGTTGATAAAGACCTGATTTTGACAATTCGGGGAAAATCCCCAAAAAGACCTCAGAAATTACGTTTTAAATTGATTTCTATATATAATTGGGGTGTTGTTGATTTATCCACCTCACCAAAGGGAGAAGAATTTTATGGAACCCAACCCAGTCTTAAAGAAACTTGGATTTTCAAATGATGACAGAGTGGCGATCATTCACACGGATGATATTGGGATGTGCCAGGCGTCTGTGGACGCCTTTGCGGACATGGTTGATTACGGCCTGATCTCAAGCGGCGCGGTGATGGTGCCGTGTCCGTGGTTCCTTGAAGCCGCCGGTTACGCAAAAGCCCATCCGGAAGCCGACCTTGGCGCGCACCTGACCCTGACCTCTGAATGGGAGACCTATCGCTGGGGGCCGATCAGTACCCGGGACCCTCAATCCGGGTTGATGGACGGGCAGGGGTTCTTTTACAAAACGTCTGAAGCGGTCTGGGGAAATGCAGATCCTGATGCCGCGGCGGTTGAACTGGAGGCGCAGGTCAGCCGCGCCCTGGCGGAAGGGATCAACCTCACCCATATTGACACCCACATGGGTTCCGTCGCGCATCCCGCGTTCATCCCCGGCTATGTGCAGCTTGCGATCAAGTATGGGCTGCCCCCGATGATCCCCCGCCTGACGGCTGCCGACCTTATTGCCCAGGAAAGTGTGGATGGCGAAACGGCGCAGATGATCGCCGGCATGGTGACCATGCTGGAGGAAATGGGTATCCCGCTCCTGGATGGTCTATCCGGGCTGGAACTTGTCTCAGCGGAGAACCGTTTTGAGCAGGCCAGACAGGCGCTTGGTGCCCTGAAGCCCGGCATCACGCACTTCATTATCCATCCCTCAAAAGACACGCCGGAGCTGCGAAGGATCACAGATTCATGGGAATGCCGGGTCGCGGATTATGAGACCTTTACCAGCGATGCCACCCGCGATTTTATTAAGAATGAAGGAATCCAGATTATCGGCTATCGCGCCCTTAAAGAATTGATGCCGGACTCCAATTAATCCCCCAATTATCTAAAGGAGAGAACCTTCATGAGCCAACAAGCTGTACCCAAACCCGCTAAACTGACTTTTAGCTATAAATTTTACTGGGGGGTGGCCGCGCTGGGGACGTCCCTGATTTCAGGGATTTACGGCGGCCTTCTAACGATTTTTTATCAGGACTACCTTGGCCTGGGCGCACGCTGGATTGGAATTGCCGCCACGATCTATGCGCTCTGGAATGCGATCAACGACCCGTTGTTCGGATATATCACTGACAACACCCGCAGCAAACACGGCCGGCGGATCCCGTATATGCGCTTTACCGCGCCTTTCCTGGCGCTGACATTCATCCTGGTGTGGTTTGCGCCACCCCAGGCAGGACAGCAGGCCTTGTTCTGGTGGATGCTGGTCACCATGCTGCTTTATGACACGTTCTATACGATCATTGGCCTGGTTTATTCTGCACTATTGCCAGAAGTGGCCGAATCGGATGCGCATCGGAATGATCTGCAAATCTCCAGTTCTCTTTTTGCCATGCTTGGAACGCTCCTGGGTTTCCTGATCCCGGATATGGTCCGACCGAAGGCTGGAGAGACATCTCTCATTCCGCTTTATGTGGCGATGATCATCGTTGGGGTTGTCAGTATGATCCTGATCCTGATTACGACGTTCAAGGTCAAGGAACGGCCGGAATTTTCCGTTGTGGATGACCCTGTACCGTTATGGGATGCGATCAAATTCACCTTCACGAGTAAATCTTTTCTGGTCCTTGTCGCTGAAAACTTTATGGCAATCCTGATGAGTTCGCTGATCCTTGGATCGATCTTTTATCTTGCGGATTATGTGCTCCAGTGGCCGGCCATGCAGTTGCTGGCGTTCCTGTTCATTCCCCTGATCCTCGGTATTCCACTGACGACCCTGTTCCGCAAGTGGCTGGGTGTGGTCGGCGCGCAGCAATTCTTGCTGGTGCTTGCCGGCGTGGGTCTGATTTCGGTTGCATTTGTGCCCAAAGCACTGATCCCGGTCTGCATTGCTCTTGCCGGCCTTGGCCTGGCAGGGCCTCAGACCCTGACCAATATCCTGTTTGCTCAGGTGGCGGATGAAGATGAACTGAGATCCGGCGCAAGGCGGGAGGGCGCTTTCTTCGGCGTCAACGCCCTGATCACAAAACCCGCTCAATCCATTGCCATTTGGATCACGCCCTTCATCCTGGAGCGAACAAGTTTCATCACCCGGGCGTCCAATCTTGGAGAGATCTTTCTGGACCAGCCGGCGGAGGCCATCCTGGGTATCAAGCTTTTCAGCGGTGTGATCCCGGGGGTTGCCTGCCTGCTGGGCGCATTATTGCTGGTCTGGTATCCGCTCAGGGGAAAACGCTTGAAGGAGATGCAGGAAAAGGTGCTGGCACTGCATCAGGAGAAGAGAGAGAAGCTCGAAAAGCTGACCTGAATCACAGATCTGGATAAACACGAAACAAAAAACTCCCGGAATTGATCTGCCGGGAGTTTTTTAGTTATTAGCAGCTAGCCAGTAAGATTTGTTGAGTTAGTGGTTGCGGTCTGATTTTGCAACGACGGTTGTGGAGCCGTTCACAGTTTTGTAAACATCTAAATCTTCCCCCGGGATCCTGACAGTGATTACTATACCGGTACCATTGAATTGACCGCGGCCGGAATCGTCCACCCATACACGGCTATAGCCGCCCCCGCGCCAAACCAATGTTGCCGTCACTTTACGAATGGGGTAATCCAACCGATCAACAAGGATTAATGTGTTTGCCATTTTTGCTCCTTAAAATGAATGCTTGGGCTAGGTTTTATTGATTGTGCTTACATCATCAGACGGCCTTCTGCCAGTGATCGTAATTTTACGACCTCTTGTTCGACTTCGACCTTTCCATCATCAGAGAGATCATCATATTTAAGGTCATCCGGGTTAACGTTTACGATACTGGTGAAAATCTCTTTTGCACCAGCAAGCTTGTTATTGGTGCAATAATCTGCAATATTCAACAATTGTTCGGTGAAGTAACAAAATTCTGTTGCATCCATAAAGTATTCGGAGAAAACCTGATCATAAATTTCCTGGAGATGCTTTACTTCTCCTTTAAATTTAATCTGGGAAGCACCCACTTTACCTGCGGCAACGCCTGTTGAGGCAGCCCGGCCAAAGAATTCCAACACGCCGGCAGCGGATATCCCCGCACGTGGGATCAGATTGGAAACACCGCCCTGCAAATATAAAAGTTTGTCACTTGCAATATAGGTCTTGACAAGTTGCGCTCTGAACTCAAGTGGTTCAATTTCGAGGGCAGAATTCGCATAACTAATTGCATTATCGATGAGTTGTTTGGCTTGTTTTTCACTATTGCGCCCTGGTTGTTGTGCCTGGCAGATGCCTGCTTCATAATAAGCCATGGATAGAAAAGCGTACATTCTTGCAAAAGGCTCTGGCGATTTTTTGATTGCCAGGAGCATGAGTGAGATCGCATTGTTAAATGCGTTCATGCTTTGCTGTTCAGTGGCAACCTCCCATTCGTTCATGGCATTGCTAAATATTGTGACGTGTTCTTCAGCCATTGGTTTGTCCTTTTCCCTGTGTTGTGTATGATATATCCTGAAGGAAAGGCAGAGTGTAATTCATCAATGCTGCCAATCGATCAATTTTTTCTTGGGACATCATAGACGGTGTGTTAAATTCATCTTTTCAGTCCCTCTTTCTTATAAAATTAGATTTTAAGTGCGATGATTAAGATTGATGTGTATGCAAATATTTCTCCTTGAAATGAACACTTGGGCCGGAATAATTCATTGATTAAGTCAACATCATCAGACGGCCTTCCGCCAGTGATCGTAATTTTGCGACCTCTAGTCCGACTTCGACCTTTCCATCATCAGAAAGGTCATCATAGTCCAGGTCATCCAGGTTGACATTCAGGATACTGGTAAAAATATCTTTTGCGATAGCCTTTTTATTGTCGTTGATGCAATAATCTGCGATATTCAGCAGGTCTTTGGTAAATTGACAGTATTCCGATGCGTCCACGTAGTATTCAGAGAAGGCGCGGTCATAGATTTCTTTAAGACGATTCAATTCTCTTCTAAAAAATAATCCGATTCCCAGTTTACGAGTTGACAAAAAGGTTTTTACAAGCTGAGCCCTGAACTCAAGCGGGTCAATTTTAAGGGCAGAATCCGCATACCTCAATGCATTATTGATGAGTTGAAAAAATTGTTTTTCACTATGCCGGCCTGGCTGTTGCAGCTGGCAATCGGCAGCTTCATAATAAGCCCTGGCTAGATAAGCGTGTATTCTGGCAATCGGCTCCGGTGATTTTTTAATAGCCAGGAGCATGAGCGAGATAGCATTATTATAGGCGCTCATGTTTTGCTCTTTAGCGGCAATTTCCCATTCGTCCAGGGCATTATTAAAAAGTGTGACGTGTTCTTCAGCCATTGGCTTATCCTTTTCCCTATGTAGTAAAAGTAGGATCCTAAAGGAAAGGTGTGGTTTAATTCATCAATGCCGCCATGCGAGTAATTCTCTTATTTGGGAGGTAAAAGCAGGTGGATGAAATATGATTGATGGTTCCGGCTTTCAAATGGTGCATGATCAAATGTCTTTCATCTACAAGTTCGTGACACTCATAAAAAGGATCGCGCAAGCCTGCATTGTCTTCAATAAATTAAATAAATTATATCAAACAATATTTACATGAAGAGAAACCATATAGATTTTCAGAACGAAATTTTTATATTGAAAGAAAAGTAAATCAAGGTCTGGGAAAATGAGATACAGGAAATGTTGCGGGGGAATTAATATAGATTGCCTGGCTCGATAATTCTTTTCGACACGAACCTGGTGTCAGGCGAAAGTAAAGCCACCTGAATTTTTATCTTGTTTGAGCGAGATTATCACAACAGGTTTGTTTTGGATAACAACCTGTTCAACAGGTCAATCCTTTTGGCTGCGTTTGAAGAGGAAGCCCAACCCAATAAAGGTTGCAAGGGTGAGCAAAATGACCCAGGGGCGTTCCAGCAGCCAGAGCAAGGCCGCGCCCCCGGTCCGCAGCATTTTTACTTTGTTGACCCTTTCCGGAATCGGAACGGGTTTATCCCAATCGAAATCTTCCAGTTTGGATAGGAAGCCCTGTGCAACACACCCTTCAAGACAGAAGATGTGGACAGGCTTATTGCGCATCACGCACAACCGGAGGTCCCGTGAAAATTCTTCCCAGGAAAGCGGTTCGAGGTCAATCACGCCTTCCACATCAACGCCGCCGCCGGTATTGCCCACGCCGATGGAATCCGCGTTGGGGGCATAGCTCCACAGGACGGCAGCGCCATCCGGTCGCAGGAAGCTGGAATAGAGCATCAGCACTTCGCGGTCGGCTTGAACATCCACCAGACCGAGCGTTCGTTGCAGGACCGTGGATCTGCCGCGGCGTTCTTCCTCAATGATCGGGAGATGGTAACTCTCAACGGGATACCCATCAGAACGGATCACGTTGACCAGGGCCTGATAGACGCGCCTGGCTCGGGTGACCCGGTTTTTGTTCAGATATCGCTGGAAGAGGGTTGCCACAAACCTGTCGGCCTGATGTCGCGCCATCACCTGCCGGAGATCGTTGATATTCATCTCGATATCCAGCCCGACGCCGGCCCATTGCAAATTGTGTTTCCTTGTCCAGGCTTTGAAGCTGATGTAGCGGGCGGCGGCTTTTTCATAGTTGTCAATATTGAACCAGTACCCATCCTCTTCCGGTAATAACAGCCAGCCGATCACGGGGATTCCGGCAGCATTCAATCGTTTGACAACTTCGGCGCGCTGTTCGGATAGGTCCAGTATCCCAAGGCTGAGTGATGCTTCAAGCGTCAATAGTTTTTCAAGGATCGTTTTATCCTCAAATAATGTGCTCAGCGCTTCACTGTCTAGCTCTGTAAAAAATGTCAAATCTGGTCTGGGCATCAGGCAATCTCCCTCATAGCTTCATTTTTCAGGCTTCTTCCGTTCTATTCCTCGGGCAGGGCTTTGATCATACTCCGAAGTTCCAGAGCCTTTGTCTGCCAGTCACGGCGTTCCTTTGTTGTGATTTTCTTTACATTTTGGGTCGTATTAAAGAACGCAATCGATTCTGAGTGGATTTGTTTGACCTGTTGGGCTGCTTTTGGCATATCTTCATTTTGATAGGTCTCTTCCATCAACGCGAGGACTTCCAGATATTTATCTCTTGGCAGGCCGAGGAGCAGTTTCTTCCACTCGGCAATAGCTGCCATCGGCTGGCCGGCCTGAATCCTGGCTCTGGCATTCTCCAATCCTTTGACAGCACTGCGAACCCGCAAAACAGAAAACAGCTGTTTGGCAATCTGATAAAGTAGAAACAAACCCAGGAGGATGAAAAAGAAAAACAGAGTCTGGTTGATTTCGTACCCTGCCAACCACATCACGAGGAATACGATAATCTCAAGTATCAGCAGCCCCACCGGCATGAGCAGGGGCAGGTTCGGTTGCCTCTTTTTTTGTTCCGTCATTTATCCTCCGTTGGATCAATTTTCGGTGATCTTTACAATATTGTACTTCATCCTATTGGGATGGTCTCATCTCTCAGTCTTCAGGAAATGGTGGGATGCATCTCTCGTTCATCAGGACATCGGTCGCGGACTGCGCTGAGCCGATCATGAACTCCGCGCGGTTCAGCAGGGCATCATAATCCATTTGCACCTGGGCAAGACCCTGCTGCTGGGCTTTGATCCCCACTGCGGCGGCCTGGAGCGGATAGATGACCATATCCGTCATTTTTGGCAGGATATGCTCCTCATCAGGGCCATTGAGGCTGTTTGCCAGAGCTTCTGCGGCGGCAAAGCACATCTCGTCTGTGATCGTCCTGGCGCGCACATCAAGGACGCCGCGAAAAATGCCGGGGAAGCTCAGGGCATTGTTCACCTGATTGGGAAAGTCTGACCGCCCTGTCGCGACAACAGCAGCACCAGCCGCTTTTGCGTCCTCGGGCCAGATCTCCGGCAGGGGATTCGCACAGGCGAAGACAATGGGCCGTTCCGCCATGGTTTCAATCCACTCCGGCAGGATGACGCCGGGTCCGGGTTTGGAATAGGCGATGACGACATCCGCGCCCTCAAGCGCTTGGGGGATGCCGCCCTTGCATTCTTCCAGATTGGTGCTCTGGCAAAGCTGGTATTGGGGCGTACCTTTTGGGAAGTCTTTCCGATGTGCGCCAAGAATCCCCTCTGCATCGACCATGACGGCCCGCCCCGGATCAACGCCCCAGGCGAAGATCAGGCGGGAACATGCGATGCCTGCCGCGCCGGCACCGATAAAGACGATCCGGATCTCATCTTTTCTTTTTTGCACGACTTTGAGAGCGTTCATCAGGCCGGCAAGCGTG
>Ga0334900_1004160_pt1 | contig 10367 bp, 10 predicted proteins | sample GraSluR3_MG_2_FD_207231 | JGI IMG/M metagenome (GOLD analysis project Ga0334900, IMG submission 207231) | Sludge microbial communities from methane-producing bioreactor in Wageningen University, Netherlands - Granular Sludge_31_08-R3 | ecosystem: Engineered > Bioreactor > Anaerobic >...
CCTGAGCCCCTTCGGTCTCACCCTCGGAATAGAGCAGCATGCCAAGCCGGTAGTAGGCGTCCCAGAACGCGGGGTCGATCTTGATCAGCTCGGAGAGTGACTCCTTGGCCAGGGCTTTCTGGTCTGTCTCGATGTAGGCAATTGCCAGGTTGTAGCGCATAAGGGTTGCATTTGGCTGGGCGGCGACGGCTTTTTTATAGTGGGTTATGGCGTCCCGGTAAAGTTCCGCGTGAAGATACACATTACCCAAATTGTTATTTACCTCGATGGATGAGGAGTCCACCTTGTAGGCCGCCAACAGATGTTTCAGGGCCCGGTCGTACTCTCCCCGGCGGTCATAAAGAATACCAAGATTGATTCGGGGTTTTATGTAGGATGGATCCAGGGCTATGGCCTTTTCATAGGCCTGCACGGCGTAATCAATGTTGCCCGTCAGTTCCGCTGACTGTCCCAGGGTATAAACATACAGGGGAGAATCCCCCTTCAGCTTTACCGCCTGGGCTGCGGCCTCCAGGGCTGCGTTAGCCTTGTTGAGCTTGATACGCGCCTGGGCCAGATTATAGTAAACGTCAGCCCGGGACTCGTCCAGATCAACGGCATTGTTAAAATAGGCTTCGGCCTGCTCGTATTTTTCCTGATCGTAAAGATTGATTCCATAGTACAGGTTATAGTTTACATTCTCCGGGTCCCGGGTAACGGCGGTCTTGTAGTTCTCTGCGGCCTTGCCCAGGTCTCCCTTGCTGCGGTAGGCATTTGCCAGGGCGAAATAGGCGGGAGTAAGTTCCGGATCATAGTGTATGGTGTTGGAAAAAGCGGAAACTGCCCGGTCCGTATTTCCAAGCTGGGTTTCCGTAAGCCCGAGATTGAAGTATGCCCGGTCAAAATTGGGAACCAGGTGTATTGCTCCTTCAAAGGAGTCCTTCGCGTCCCGAAAACGGCCGGTCCTGTACTGAACCTTGCCCAACTCGAACAGGATATCCGCGTTCTCGGGGTTCAATCTCGCAGCTTCCTTGAAATGCCGGATTGCGTCGTCCCAGCGCCTGGTCTTTACATATATATTCCCCAGGGTATTGTGGGGAATCCAGAGGCTTGAGTCTTTCTGGATGGCCCTGTTGGCATTGGAAACAGCCTGGTTAAGGGAACTCTGGTTTTCGGAGTCCTCCCGGAAAAAGGACTCGCCCTTCATGGCGTAGGCATATGCCACATCCGGATCGATCCCCAGGGCCTGATCGAACTTGTCCCTGGCTTCACCGTAGGAAGATCGCTCCATGGCGGCAACCCCCTCCTGGATAAGACGGTTAATTTCTTCCCGTTTTTTCCGTTCCGCTTCGCTCCGGGCCGCAGCCTTCTCGGCTTCATCGTCCCGGGGCTGCATCTGGGGTACCGGCTGAGCCGCAGGACGGGACTTATCCTCCCGCAAACTGGCGGAAAGGTTGGACAGAGATTCGGACAGGTCCTGCTGAGAGGCCAGATCCTCCTGCTTTTTTCTGGTCTCTGCCTCCCGGCGGGCCTGCAGTACCGAATCCCTCAATGTCCGGGCCTCATCATCGTCCGGATTTTGAAGCAGGAGCTGATCCACCAGGTCCAGAGCCCGCTGGTATTCTCCCTGCTGGAAGTACTCCGAAGCAAGACGCAGGGTATTTGCCCGTATATCGGTTTCACGGGATGTTACGGAAATCTCCTCTCCTTTTCCGCTTTTCCAGGGAGCCCATACGAAGAGACCGCCCAGCAACAGTAACAACAGAACAACCGCGCCTCCGGCGGCAAGATATTTTCGATTCATGCTTTCCTCACACCTGATCAATCAACAAGATCAATAATTATATCCGGTTCTTCTATGGCCTCGGCTCCCGCACTCAGTGACTGGGTCTCCTTTCCGACATCATCCAGTGAACTCAGTACCGAATCCAGCAAAGCCTTTTGTCGTGCCTCTTCTTCCCTTCGCTGTGCCTCTTCCGCAGCAATCCGGGCTTTCTCCTCCTCCAGGATTCCCTGCAGAAGCCCCAGCATCTTGCGGATTTCCGTCTCCTGCTGCGGTGATCGTTCGAGAGAAAGATAGCTGGAGTAGTCGTTTATGGCTTTCTGGTACTCCCGCAGTTCCACCCTGACGTTTGCCCTGTTTACATACACAGCATAATTGGATGGATTATAATCCAGGGCCTTGTCGTACTGTACTTCCGCCTCGCTGAAACGTTCCAGCTTGAACAGGCAGCGTCCCATGGCATTATAGAAGATATCCTTGTCCAGGCTTGCCACTGTTGACCCCTGCTGGTAGGTTTTTACCGCATTCTCGTAGTCCCCCAGCAGCTCATAAACATATCCCAGGTTGCGGTAGATATCCGGGTCCCTGGGATTCTGTTCCTTTGCAGAAATATAGAGAGGCAGGGCTTCGGCAGGTTTGTTTTCCCGCAAAAGCTCATCCGCACGGGTACGAAGCCCCCGGCTCTCCTGACCTGAGAGACTTACGCTGAGAATAAAAAACAGCAGTACAGCTGGTTTCAATTTCTGAAGGCTGATAACAGCACCTCCTTCGGTTTGACATGCGGGCAAAAACCGATTACTCTTCACCTTATTGGAGTAGCCTTACATGCCGGCAATAATCGCACTTATCATCATTTTCGGAACAGCTATAGGGGTTATTACCTTTTTTCTCATCAAAACCGTCATTGCCCCCAAAAGAGTGGCCACTCTGGTGGAATACCACCGGCAGGGTAAGTATGCAGCCGCAATCCGCATGGCGCGACAAATTATAGCAAAAGAGCCCCGGAATAGTGAAGCCCACTACCTTCTGGGGCTGAGTTATATGGGAGACAACAAACCGGAACTGGCCCTTATGGAGCTTAAAACCGTCAACCAGATCGGGAAGTTCGGCGGGGCCTGCCCCGAAGTAGAATTTCGCAAGAATATCGCAAAGCTGTACGCCCGTTACGCTCAGATTGAGGAAGCCCTTAAGGAGTATCTGCTCCTGATGCGTCTTGAACCTATGGAGGCGGACTACTATTATCAGTCGGCGCTGCTCTTTGAGGAGCGGAACAAGACCGACAAAGCCATCGGTTTCTACCGCAAGACCATAGAGGTTTCCCCCCGGCACTCCAACGCCCATTACCGACTGGGCTATCTTCTCTACCGCAACAAGAAGCCCGTTGAAGCCAAGGTGGAACTTGAGACGGCGATAAAATTCAAACCCGACAATTACACAGCCTATTTCTACCTGGGACGCCTCCTCAAGGATAATCACGATTATGTCTCCGCCCTTCACGCTTTTGAACGTGCCCAGCGCGAACCTGACATGAAGGTCAAGGCCCTCATCGAGCGGGGAGGCTGCTACATGAGCATGAACAACTTTGAAAAAGCGGTAACCGAGCTCGAAAGGGGAATCAAGCTCTCCAGGGATGAATCCGCTATGGAGACCATCTACGGACGCTACTTTCTGGCCCTCTGCTACGAAAAGATGCGGGAGATTGATCTGGCGGTGGATCAATGGGAAAAGATCTACTCGAAAAAGCCCCAGTTCCGGGACGTTGCGGAAAAACTGAGCCAGTATCAGGATCTGAGGACCGATGACCGACTGAAGGATTATCTCACCGCCGGCCCTCAGGAGTTCCAGGAGATGTGCAAGGCTGCCTGCGGACAGATGGGGCTGCGCGTTCGGGATCTTTCGGATATTCCCAACGGTTGCCAGATTATTGCAGTGGATGACGATACCCGCTGGAGAAATACCAGGAAACTGCCGAGGCTGCTCCATTTCCTGCGGATACCGGAGATGATTCCCGAATCCACAGTCAGGAATTTTCACGAGTTAATGAAAAAGTATTCCGTTCAGCGCGGGATCATGGTATCAAGCTCCAACTTCTCCAGGGTTGCCATGGATTTTGTCGAATCCCGTCCGATTGATCTTGTCGACAAGGACAAGCTCCAGGAGCTGCTCAAGGGTATCGAAATGCCCGGCGCAACGGTAAAGCGGTAAAACTTTCATGAAGGTCCTCTGCATTGCCGACCATGTGGACCCGCTGGTTTATTCCAACAGTATAAAAGATCGCTTCTCTGATGTTCAGTTTGTTCTGGCGGCGGGGGATCTCCATCTTGAATACTACGGTTTTATCGTCTCTTCCCTGAATGTTCCCCTCTGTTTTGTCTTTGGAAACCATAACCTGGAAAGAATCAAGGACTATCGCCGGGAGTTCCGTAACCTTTACAGCCTTAATCCTGAAGCCTTTCATCATTACCATTCCTACGGTGCCACCTATGTGGGAGGAAAAACGGTAAAGATAAAGGGGCTGCTGATCGCCGGGCTGGGGGGCAGCATGCGCTACAACCGGGGAGACAACCAGTTTACCGAGGTCGGAATGTTCCTCTTTGCTCTCCGTCTTCTTCCCAGACTTCTCTGGAACCGGCTGCGCTACGGCAGATACCTGGATATCCTGCTTACCCACGCTCCTCCCAGGCATATTCACGATAAAGAGGACCCCTGCCACCGGGGTTTCCGGTTTTTTCGTCTCTTCATGGATATATTTAAACCCAGGTATCTGATTCACGGGCATGTTCATCTCTATGATATCAATGCCCGGCGTGAGACCATGTACAACAAAACGCGCGTTATCAACGCCTACGATCACGTGCTGCTGGATATAGAGGAATTAAAGTGAAGCACTACATAGCGCAAAAGGCAGAGGAAGATTTCAACAAGGCCCGGGGAAAGGCAACCCTGGGCATGATTCTCAACTATCTGAGTCCGGAACGCCAGGAGCTGCTCTCGCTGCAGGACGTACGTAACCTGCTGCGTCCGAAGGGAGAATCCTACCGGGGAATGAAAACCGTCCCCCTGGACAGGATAATAGGCAGCGAGGGGCGTTACAAGGATTTCAACAAGGCCTTTCTGCCCCGACACGAACATATTCGCAAAAGGTGGCAGAGTATAGACCAGGCCCATATAAGCGACATAATCCTGCCACCCATAAAGCTTTACGAAATAGGGGGTGTCTATTTTGTCCGGGACGGCAATCATCGGGTTTCGGTGGCCAGGCACCAGGGCGTTTATGCTATAGATGCCGAAGTTACAAGTCTTACCACGGAAATTAACCTTAATCCGCGGATGACGATCCAGGACCTCAAACAGGCCGTCATCGATTATGAAAAGCAGGATGTCTTTGCTAACAGCGAACTTGCCAGGATCATAAGTCCCCACGAACTCTCCTTTACAGAGACCGGTCGGATTTACGAACTCCTGCGCCATATTCAGGGACATAAGTATTTCATGAACCTGGATAAAAAAGAGGAGATACCCTTTGTAGAGGCCGGACGATCCTGGTACCGGAACCTCTACAAGCCGATTATCCAGATAATCAAGAGGGAAAAACTCCACAAACGTTTTCCCGGACGGACCGCATCGGACCTCTATATGTGGATTATCAAGCACTGGCACGAGCTCAAGGAAAAATACGGAGAGGATCTATCCATGGAAAAGGCGGCCCAGAATTATGCGGAAACCTTTGGAGTCTCCTGGAGAAAAAAGATCATTAATTTTCTTTTCCGCCGCGGAAATCAGTAAGGTCCGCTGCCGGCGTACCATCCGCGCTTATCGTACACAAAAATGTACCAGTCGAGGTTCCCTCCCGGGATGTCCTGCATATAATCTCCGGGAGTAAAACTTCCCGGCCCTGTTTCCGCGGATACCAGAACCTCTCCTTCCGCATCCTGCCCCATAATATAAAAAGGCCCTTCTGCCGAGGAATCGATCAGGAAAACACCTCCCTGTTGAACCAGTTTCGGAAAAGCATCCTCAGAAGCAGAGGTGGAAGGGAGGGAAAGATCGACGTAAATCCGTTCCTCCGCCCTTTCTCCCGCCCGGTCCAGCAGTACAAGCAGGTATTCCCCCCGGGGTACACCGTCGGTCCCGGTAAAGACCGAGGAACCTATCCAGGATACATTGTTTCTCCTGCGTTCTTCCCAGGTATCGGAAAAGATACGCCAATACAGACGGCTCTCCGGATGCACCAGGTAGAGTTCCTCCAGGTCCGAACTTCCGTCGGCGTCCTCAGCCCGGACAAAGAGGGAAAGCTCCTCACGGACGCTGCCGGAACGGGGCGACTGTATGCGGAAAAGTTCCCAGGATACAGCTTCAATCCGCGGCGCGGCGGCTGTACACCCTGCGAGGATCATGAGAATCAGTCCTGGGAGACTAAGGCGGTAGAGCTGCCGAAGCTTCACTCCATTTCATCTCCATAGCGCAGAAGGGGGATAAGAAAGCGTTTTTTCAAGCCTGTGCGGCGGGCGAGTTCGGATAAACCTATATCCGGATCATTTTTTCGTAATTCCGCGACCTGCTGGTACACCCCGTTCTGGTAATTCACCTCCATAAAGAGTCCCTCTTCCATCTCGACTGCGAGACCCGTTCTTACCAGCAATTCCAGGGTTCGGTGCCGGGGAGATCCCGCAATTTTCTCGAGCAGAACTCCCTCTTTCCGCAGCTCCTCGAGAATCCCCCGGGACATGGGAGAAAGGGAAGATGAATAGTCCCAACCGGCATCGAGAAGTGTACCCTTTCGGGAGTAAAACCATTTTTTCTGTGAAAGGAATAACAATAAATCAGGGACAAGGTAAGGAGGAATACCCAGGAGGGAACTGAGCCGTCCCGTTTCCAGACCTCCCTCTTTTCGGGATGCTTCCTGCAGTTCGCCGCGTACCCAGTCCAGCCAGGGGGGAAAGAAGAGGAAACAGCCAAAGGTCGCTGCACTCTTCAGGCTTCCTTCAGTTCCCCGGACCCCGTCCTTCGGCATCCATCCCTGGGCTTTGAAGGGTATCGTATCCCGGCTGATTTTGCGGTAACAGTGAACAGTAAGGGGTGTAAAACTCATCTCCCCGAGTTTCACGGACTTGCCCGCAACGAGGTCCAGTGGACGATTCAGATCCAGAAGGACGATTCCTGCGCCCTTCTCCGGAGCGGCACTGATCCGGAACTGAAGTTTCTGTCCTCGCCGCTCCAGCTCTCCTGATACGGGAAGGCGGGGTCGGTCGTCAAGATATCCAAAAAATCGCTGAGAGGAGACCCTGGGAGCATTCAGGGCAACGAAGCGATCGCCCCTGCTCAAGGCATCCTTGCCAAGGCCTTTAATCCGGGCCTTTGATACACCGGCATCACTTCCCTTTACGGGTTTAAGACGTACCCTGTGTAACGAGGGCAGATGAATCCATTCTCTGCACAGCTCTTCTGAGAAGGGGGTGGTAAAGCTCAGGATAATCTCCCGGCCCTGCCGGGAATCTGCATGTTCCAGGTATTTTAGAACAAGAGAGTCCTGCATCATTCCGTATCAAGGGCTTCCCGGTTTTCCACCGGCTTTGCGTAGGCAGCCCAGGCTTTCACCCGCACCTGCGGCGGGAGACGGCGAAAGCGGGCGTTAAAGGTTTCAAGCTCCCCCTGGCTGTACATGTCCAGATACTTTGAACCGCCGTTAAGAAGATCATATCCGATATAATTATTCGGCCAGAGCCGGTAGCCCCGGTGTATCGATCTGTCGATGGCTTCGGATATCTCTTTTTCGGAGGAGTACTCGCCTGTCAGGGGCTCACAGTACTGATAATGGATTCGTCCTTTATACCCCTGGATGCCGGCATACATACTGGCCAGATCCTCGAATTTTCCCTTTGAGTGGGTGCCCCTGTTCTCCTTGCGATACATTTCCCAGGCTTTCATCCGGTCACAGGGATCAAATTCGTAGGAGACCGCCACCGGTACTATACGGTAACGGCGAACCATTTCGGTATAATCCACATCGCTCTTGCGGTGGGCCAGATAGAGCATCTTGATAACCGCAGGGTTCGTGCGGTCGTCTCCGTCCTTGGCCCTGCCCTCCCGCTGGGCTATCCAGATTGACTGCCCCTCCTGAATCCTGGAATCGATGTAGCGGGAAAGCCGGATGGACGAAGCCAGCTGTTCCCGGGGAGAAAGACCCCGGTGCACAATAAAGGAGCGGTTGACCCGGATCAGGTCCGCCACCAGATCGTTAATCATCAGATTGTCGCCAAAGGCTATTTCGGTAATATTCAGGCCGTGAAGAGCCAGGAAGTAGTTTATATAGGCCGGATCAAGGGTTATATCCCGATGATTACTGATGAACAGATAAGCGGAATCCCGGTTGAGTGAATCGAGGCCTTCGGCACTGATCCCGTCGGTAGATTTTCTGCGGATGGTATCCAGAACCAGCTTGACAATAAACTCACGCTGAAACTGGTCCACCGATCTGACCTTCTTTACCTTTGACGCGATTCCCCAGCTTACCAACGGACGAACAATGGGGAAAAGTCTTTTATTTATATAGGGAAAACGGTAACGCCGTACCAGTTCGGCGATCCAGGGATGCCGGGCTATCCGTAACAGAACATCCCTGATTTCGTCATCCCGATAGGGTCTGATATCCTTAAACTCATCTGCCTGCTCCATTACAATATCTCCTTGCAGGGTGTCCTGTCCAGGGAAAACAGGGCACGGTATCGTCGTGGATTGTTTTGACGCCACACACTGAAACGCTGGTATTCATCCTCAAAGTTCGGTGTGAATATCCTGCTGCCCAGGGACTCCCTGATTTCAGATTCCTTCCAGAACCGCCCGTCACAAATTTCATCGGGATTGGGACGCGGATCCCTGTCGTATACACATACGAAGGACCCCACGTATTCCGATTCAAAATCATTATGCATTATGTAACGATACATGAAACAGGGAATAAAATCCCTCAAGCCGAGCTCTTCACCGGCTTCACGGAACACCGCGTCCACATAATCTTCCCCGGAAGGAATATGCCCGCCGACAGAGGTATCCCACTTGTCCGGCTGGACCTCTTTATCCGGATTCCGGCGCTGGAGATATATTTCCCTTTCCGGGTTCATAACAATCAGATGGACGGCCCTGTGCAGATAGACCGGGTTCCCGTGACAAAGGCTGCGCCGGGCCTGGCCGACGACCCGGTCGTTCTCGTCTACGAGATCGAGGACTTCCTCCTCTTCCATACCCCTACCCTCAACTGATACCTACGAGGGCCTTGATGTACTGGGATCGTTCGTATATTTCCGGGTTCTTTACGTTCTCCCGGCTCAGCTTTCCCCGGAAATCGTCAATCTTCTTGAAATTGTGACGGTTCATCCACTCCTCAACCTCCACAAGGATTCGCTGAATGTGGCTTATACCGTTCCGGTACAGGGTGGAACAGAGCTGGGTAGCCCGAGCTCCTGCCAGGAGCTGCTTGATAACGCCTTTACCGTCGTGAATTCCCGTTGCAGCTGCGAAATGGATGTCCAGTTCTCCGGAGAGCAGGGCGATCCACTGCAGGGAAAGGGAGATCTCCTGCTGTACGCTGTATACCTTGGCGGGAATGATCTTCATGTTCTCTATATCCACATCGGGACGATAGAAGCGGTTGAAGAGAACCACCCCGTTGGCACCGTTGTTTTCAAAACGTTTTATCACATTGGCGAGTCCGGAAAAATGGGGCCCGATCTTGAGGGAGACAGGGACCGAGACATGTCGCTTGATCTCACGAAGTATTGCTATGTAACGGTCCTCGATGCTGCGGCTGTCCTGTTCGGCATCTGCGGGCATGATAAAGACATTGACCTCCAGGGCATCGATTCCCGCCTTTTCGAGTCGTCCGGCATATTCGATCCAGCTTCCGGGGCTTACACAATTGACGCTCCCGATTACGGGAATGGAAACCCGCGACTTTGCAGCTTCGATAAGTTCGACGTATTCATCGATGTGCTGGTGCTTGCTTGTTCCGGTAAAATAGTCGAAGGCATCGGTATGGGCCGTATAGTCCATGCTCTTCATCATTTCTGCGGTTTCCAGGTTAATCTGTTCTTCAAAAAGGCTTTTTATAACCACCGCGCCGGCACCGGCTTTCTCGCATTCGGCGATTTTCTCCGCCGAGGAGGTCATCCCTGAACTCGCAACGATGATCGGATTACGCAGATTAATACCCAAGTAGTTTGTCGACAGATCTATCATCTAATTCCTCCCGAGTCAAGAAAATCGCCTGCCGTCACCCGCATACTGCAGAAAGCATAGCGGGACTCCCGGCGGGAAAAGAAAGAGGCCCCGCAAAGGGAGGCCTCCTGTTAACGCTGTACAGCGTTTATATAGGTTTAGTAATTCTTTGAGGCCTGAATCTTCCGGAGCTTCTTCATCTGTTTGCGCTCCATGGCCTTCTTTTTGCGGTTCTTAATGGTGGAAGGCTTTTCATAATATTCCCGTTTCTTCCATTCCCGGATAATGCCCTCTTTTTCAACCATCCGCTTAAAACGTTTGATCGCCTTTTCCAAGGGTTCGCCTTCGTCTATTCGAATGTTAGCGATAGAAAATCACCCCCTTTCGCAGT